>Ga0137306_101794_pt1 | contig 20298 bp, 16 predicted proteins | sample Inofroosms_March_FD_97187 | JGI IMG/M metagenome (GOLD analysis project Ga0137306, IMG submission 97187) | Mouse cecal microbial communities from Vienna, Austria - N-Acetylneuraminic and N-Acetylglucosamine D2O microcosms_March | ecosystem: Host-associated > Mammals > Digestive system > Large...
CGCCTGTGTAATATAGAGATAGGCGGAATGATCAGGCGTTTCGTACACCTTCATCCTTGGCGGAATATTCACCACCTCCAGATTTTGGACAGAATAGCTGTACCGGGTAAAATACGGCCCCGCCAGAGCAAAAACAAGCAGCAGCACGATAATCACAAAACCGGCAATCGCTGTGGGCTTGTGCCGAAACCGAAACCATACATCTCCCGCAAAGGTTCGGTTCTTCGCCCATATCTTCTCCCGCTCCTCATTCGTGGCTTCCAGTAATTCCCATTGATTATCCATTTCTTCTTCCTCATCCCTGTTTATATTCGGATTTCTGACGTTCTGCCTTCAGACGTTTTCTCCCAGGCAGCACACCGGAGCCTGTCCGGTATTATTCGTACTTAATCCTTGGATCGATAAGACAGTAAAAGATGTCCACGATAAAAATCATGGCCATTAAAAACGCGGCATAAAAAATCGTTACTCCCATAATCGTGGTATAATCCCTCTGGGACACGCTGTTGACAAAGTGAACCCCAAGACCCGGAACCGCAAAAATCTTTTCTATAACAAAACTTCCCGTCATTAAATTTGCTACCGTGGGACCTAAAACCGTAATCACCGGAATCAGGGCGTTGCGCATCGCATGGTGCAGGATGACCCTGGTTTCCGAAAGCCCTTTGGCTCTGGCGGTTCGGATATAGTCCTGCCCCATCACCTCTAATAAGCTCGAGCGCATCAGACGGGCCAGATAGCTTAAAGAATAACCGCCCAGAGCAATCACCGGGAGCACATAGCCCTTCCAGGTGTCAATTCCAAACGTCGGAAGAATATTTAACCGGAAAGAAAAGGTATAAATCAAAAGAGAGGCAATAACAAATGAAGGGATGGTAACGCCGATGGTCGCAAACGCCATCACCAGCATATCCTGCCATTTCCCGTTTTTCACCGCCGCTAAAATTCCCATGGGAACCGCCGCCAGCAGGACAAAGATAATGGTGATTCCTCCCAGCTTTGCCGATACCGGAAAACCGTTGCGGATAAACTCATTCACTTCTTTTCCTGTATATTTATACGAAGGGCCGAGATCGCCGTGCAGCACACCGCCCAGGTACTCAAAAAACTGTTCGGGAAGCGGACGATCCAGATGATATTTTTCATTTAAGGCAGCTTCCACCTCCTCGGATACCTTCCGGTCGCTGGTAAACGGGCCGCCGGGAATCGCATGCATAATGGTAAAGGTGACAAGAATAATAAAAAACATGGCAATCAGCATCATGCCTAAACGCTTAATAAAATATCGAACCATTTCCATTCCCCCGATGTAATTATCTGATGCTTATCCGTTGCTGTGAACGTGTGAACAGTAACGCTTATCCTGACAAAACAACAAATATCCCCATGAAAGCTCTATTCATGGGGACAATTATAAGCCTTTTCTACAGTTTTTGTCAATGCTTTTTGTCTTTATCAGGTTAAAGTTAAAATGTTATTTTCCCCGCCTCCGTCCCAAAAACAGCAATCTGGGTCAGGGAAGGAAAGGGCGACGGGTCGTGGGATCGGATTAGCTTTCCCAGCCTCAGCCAGGTAATATTTTTGCGCACAATGGAAAATACATGGGGCTTGCTGCTTTTTTCCATCTCTACCTTCTCACTGCTTCCGTCCGAAAACTGAAAAGTAGCCGCTGTCCACCAGTTATCATGCGGAAAATCCGCCCTGGTGTATAAAACAATGCGGTCAAAATCCACCGGGCGTCCAAACGCCAGTGTTAATTCTGCATCATCCTGCATATTTATTCCCCACGAACTGTAAGGCCATTTTCCGTGGGACATATTGGCAACCATACCGTCGATAACCGTTCTCGCTGCAAATATCGCCTGCCCGCGGGTTTCCACATTGGCAAAAACATGTGGAAAACAATTGGGATTTCCCGGCTGATCCATAACATTTTTGGCAAGATTGCGGTAATTGTTCACCTCATATTCCTCTGCCCGGCGCAGTGTCAGATAGTGAATATTTCCGGTAAACGCTTTGGGATTATAAGCCATTCGCTTATCATTAAAAGGAATCGTATAAAGCATGTAGGAATCGGTCAGATAGACCAGGGACTCGTCCAGCGCATCGTCAATGCGGATAACATAAAAGCAATGGCTCTTTTCCACAGAAAGGTGAATCGTATCTCCTTTCTTATATTCCTGATCAAAAACAAGTACCGCCTGATCTTCCCCACAGGCTTCTCCTCGGATATTTCCCATTAAATCCCGAACCGCAATCGTTACCTTCGCCACAATCCATTTCCTCCCTTGGTTAAAATTATATAAGAACTTAAGAATATTTTTTAATTATAACAAGGTTCTGCGGAAAAAAAAATTGCCTTTTTCCCGAAAAACCTGTCCTTTTTCCACATTATTGGTTAATCTTCCATAAAAGCAACTTTTTATCGTCCGCTTTTTGTAAGAGTTATTCGATTGCGGTTTTTACCGGAAGAAACGAAGTATCCGCTTGAGCATCTGCTTAAACGATAAAAAGGCTCCGGCGAAGTCCTTACCAGGCATAAACGCCTGCAAAACTCTGCCGGAGCCTTTTTCATGACTAAATCTGCAGTCCAGCCTGCTAAAGTGGGGGGTGCAATTGCTGAAACTGCCTGTTTAGGAAGACATAATTTGTATTAGGCGCATAAGTAAGCTGCTAATTCATGCACCAAACTGTCACATTCTGTCGAATGCACAACCATTTCCAGTTTCCTGCTTCCTGTCATGGCGATGGCGCCCATAAGTGATTTCGCATCAATAACAATGCTTCCGCTTTTTAAATCCACATCGCCGTCAAAACCACTTACAATTTTTACAAAATTTAAAACGTCTTCAGTTTTCCGTAACATCACGGGAAAAGTTTTCATTTCCTTAGCACCTCCTTACTTGCTTTTACTTTAATTCTTCCCTTACGGCAATATAATATACCAGAAAATGAAAAATTTCCATAGTAATTTTTCATGAAAAAAAGTAAATTTTTATCGCATTTTGCATGAAATCGATTACAAATATTTTCCAAAACCACCCTTTCCCATGCCAGGTAACACTCCGTCTTATACATCCCCTTCTTTCCAACACAAAACAAAACCACCTGCCCCGAAAATCTTCTGGGGCAGATGGCAGAAAATAAATGAAATCGTTTACATTTTATTTTTATTTAATCTCTGGCGATAAATGGAAATCACTTTCTCCACAGCTTCTCTTGACGGCGCTCCCATAGTCATTCGTTTTTCCACACAGGTTTTCATCGAAATCGCGTCATAGATGTCTTCTTCAAACACCGGGCTGACCGCCTTAAACTCTTCCAGGCGCATATCTTCCAGGGCAATCTTTTTTTCAATACAGTAAAGGACAAGCTGCCCGATAATCCCATGGGCATCCCTGAAGGGAACACCTTTACCCACCAGATAATCCGCGGCATCCGTGGCATTGGTAAAACCGTTCTTTGCACTGGCTTCCATCCGGTCTTTGCAAAAACTCATCGTAGAAATCATGCCGGTGAATAACAGAAGACAGCCCTTGACCGTATCGATGGCGTCAAAGGTCAGTTCCTTGTCCTCCTGCATATCTTTATTGTAAGCCAGAGGCAGACCCTTCATCGTCGTCAGCAGGGAAAGCATGGCACCGTACACCCGCCCGGTCTTTCCCCGAATCAGCTCGGCAATATCCGGATTTTTTTTCTGCGGCATAATGCTGCTTCCCGTAGAATAGGAATCGTCAATCTCAACAAACTGGTATTCATTCGTATTCCAGAGAATGATTTCCTCACAGAACCTGCTTAAATGCATGGCGATAATCGACATTGCCCCAAGGAGCTCCAGAAGATAATCTCTGTCCGCCACCGAATCCATGGAGTTTAAGGTCGCGCCGTAAAAGCCAAGAAGTTCGGCTGTATATTCCCGATCCAGGGGATAGGTGGTTCCCGCCAGAGCACCCGACCCCAGGGGACAGTAATTCATCCGCTCATAAAGGTCACAAAGCCGCCCGTGATCCCGGAAAAACATCTCCACATAGGCACCCAGATGATGGGCAAGGGTGATGGGCTGGGCTTTCTGCAGATGGGTGAATCCCGGCATAAAGGTATCCAGATGTTCTTCCATCAGGTTTACGAGTTCATTAATCAGGGAAAGCAGAAGCTCCTCCATCTCCTTTACCTGATCCCGGGTATAGAGTTTCATATCCAGGGCTACCTGATCGTTGCGGCTGCGCCCGGTGTGAAGCCTTTTCCCGGCCTCTCCAATCCGCTTTGTCAGTTCCTCTTCGATAAATGAGTGGATATCCTCAGCCCCGGCGGTAATCACAAGCCTGCCTTCCTCCAGATCGGCAAGAATCCCTGCAAGCCCCTGCAAAATAGCCGCTTCATCCTCCTTCGTTAAAATCCCCTGCTTAGCCAGCATCTTTACATGCGCCGTACTGCCCTGGATATCCTGGCGGTAAAACTTCTGATCAAACGATAAGGATTCATTAAAGTTGTGCACCAGTTCATTCGTTTCCTTGGTAAAACGTCCGCCCCAAAGTTTCATGGGTTTCATCCTCCTTATTATCTAAAATATGATACCGATTGTTCCGCACTTCGTGCTCTTGCAATCCTAAAACATATCATCATCCTCAAAAAACCGTTCCAGATCCTCGATTGCCCCCTCCGGGCGCACAGGCGCTTGTGTGAAAGGAAAATCTTCCTCCAGAAATTCCTTATCCGGGAAATCCTTGTCTGAAAAATCTTCGTCAAGAAACGCTTCGCCGTCAAAAGGTTCTTCTCTGTCCTGTTTTTGTCCTTCGCTTTCCTGCCTCCCGGATAACTGCGTTTTTTGTTCTTTTGGCTTTCTAAGGCAAAGCACTCCGGCAAGCCCAATCAAAAAGATGCTTACAAGGCTGATCCAAAAGCCCTGGATTAAGCCCGGCGGCCTATAGGTCAGTGTGATTTCATGGCTTCCGCCGGGAAGTTCAAAGCCAAGAAAGGTATCAAAAACCTTCTTGCCTTTCACCTCGCGGCCATCCAGCATAATCTTCCAGCCCTGATCATAAGGTATGCTGGTAAAGAAGGTTCCGGGTGCCGGGGTATCGGCATATCCTTTAATCAGCGTATCCTGCCAGCTGGTCACAACAAGCCCGTATTCCCCCAGACGGTGATACACATCCTGCAAAACCCCTTCCTCAAAGCGGTAAGCCCTAGCGTCCATAACCTTATTATCTTCGGAGGTAATCGTCACTTCAACTCCGGCCCTGCACCAGCCAAGTTCCAGAAAATATCCGCGATCCACATGGTCAAAGCTTTTGCTCTCACCATCGGTACTTACCGTAACTTTTTTGACATCCTTATTAATTACATAGACATAGTAGTCGCCGTCACTCTCGGGAACAAAGCGGAAGGTCTGACCATTGGTTTCTCCCCAGGCATCGGTAAGCACCGCCCCGCAGCCGCAAAGCTGTGTAAAGGAATTTTGTACCTCCGCTGGTGTGCCGGATTCCGGAAGGAAGTTTTCTTCCAGTTCCGGAGGAAGCCAAAAGCCTAAGGGAAGCGTACAGGCATTTTCATACAGATAGGTTTTTCCTGATTCCCCGAGATAGGTCAGCAGGGGATATTCTTCTGCAAGTTCCGAGTACAGGCCGTAGCGCACGGAAAAAAGCGAATTCACCAGAGGCGTGCTTCCGGTGATGCTGTAGGCATTCGTCGAACTTTCACAGCCAAGCTGACGGAAAAACTTCGTCAAATCCGCATTGGCCACGGAAGAAAACAGGGAAACCGAGGGAAAATTCATCCATGCCCCGTCATTTTTTGTCTTTCTGGTCATCTTCTCCACGCGGTAGAAGCTGTCTTTAGGAATAACCTCCTCGACCAGATACTCCACATCCTTATTGTCCCGGATATAGCTTGTGCGGCTGGTGGTGGTTATGCTGGTTGCCGTCATATTGATTGCCGATTCCATGGACACCAGCCCCAGGGTGAGAAGAAGAAGGACATTCCTGTTCTTTCCCCGCTGAAACAAAAGGATGAGTCCTGCATACATTGCCAGAAATAAAATCGCCACATAAAAGACAATAAAGTGAAAATCCTTTTCCGTTACCAGCTTTTCGGCAAGAATCACAAATCCGGCAGCGCCCCAGAACGCCAGAACCACATGCTTTTTCGGGATATCCTCCAGATGAAGATAAGCGTGGTAGCACAGGGTGAGCAAAAGCAATATATAGATAAAGGACTGGCGGCAGGGCAGGCTGTTGGGGTAGTGAAAACCGTGCCACAGAAAGTTTAATACATTGACCGAAAAACTCAGGTAGAAAAAGAGCATCAGCCCGCAGAAGACAACCTTTTCCTTAAGCGAAATTTTACGGCAGGATAAGTACAGCAAAAAAAACATCAGAACCGCTATGCCGCAGTAAATATTCGGCCAGTGGTCCAGCCCGATTTCCACATCGACGTTCCCGATATGGCGGGCAATCATATCGATAATCGAAAAATAAGAAGAAAAGGTTTTGGGGAAGGTCGAACTTCCGGAGGCCGTGGACTGAAGCGCCAGTACCTCCGGCACTAAGATCACCCCGGCAAACCCCCCGGCTGCCAGCGAAGCAAGAGCAAACTGCCCGATCTGCACAAACCGTCCCTTCAGGCTTTGCTTTTCTCCCAGGCAGAAGAGCACGCCAAAGTAAATCACCATAAAGATACAAATCATAATGGAAATATAGTAGTTCGATAAAATCGAAAGCCCCAGGGAGAGGCAGTACAGCCCCCACCGCCTTTCATACACCAGGCGCTCCAGCCCCAGCATAATCAGCGGAAACAGGATAATGCAGTCCAGCCACATAATATTCCAGCTGTAGGCTGCCATATAGCCGGAGAGGGCATAAAAAATCCCGAAAAAGGCCGCGCCGAAGTCAGGCTTCTTATAATGCTTCTGTAAGTAATAGGTCATACTCAGTCCGCACAAACCCGTTTTCAGCACAATCAAATAGGTCATAAACTCAATAATCAGTCCCCTCGGGCATAAAAGCAAAAACCAGTTAAAGGGACTGGCCAGATAATAAGCGTAAAGGGCCGCAAAGTTGACCCCCATGCCCACATTCCAGCTGTAAAGCAGGCTTCCCCCCTGGGTCAGCTTATGGCGGAACTCCGCAAAAAACGGCGCATACTGGTGATACATATCCGTCCGCAGAAAACTTTCCTCACCAAAAGGAAAAATCTGCCGCTGAATATAGATAATCACCATAATCAGCACAGGAACAAAAAAAGCGGCCAGATAGGCATCCTGGGGATGGATCAGGCTGTTCTTTTTTTCCGCCGGACAACCCTCCCCTGGGGCGTCCTGATACACTTCTCTTTCCTGAAATTCCCGGCTTTTCTCTCCGGAATTTTGTAATTCTTTATTCATCACTGCTCCTTGTCCTTCTTCTGTCCGGTTTTTCTGCACTTTATCTGTCTTTGGCCGGTTCATGCCCTGCCGCTCTTTAATCTGCAGAAGGGCTTCTTCCAGCTCATGAGAAATACTCCCGATATCCGAAACTCCCATTTCTCATCTCCTCATCCATCCGGATCATTACTGTTCACACGTTCACCGCAGTTCCAGATCACCTCTTTTTAAAAATCCACCATTTGCTGAGCACATAGTTGACCACTAAATTAATCACCGAAACAATGGCTTTTGCAAGGTAAACGCCCAGAGTAAGATTTCCCAGATAAATATTCTTCCACAGAAGAACGTCAACAAAAACAACCATCATCACCATAACCATTACACCGGATACTGCCCTGGCAGCAAAAAAACTCCACCACTCTTTTAAAAGACGGGCAGGCTGAAACTGATAGTTTTTAAACACCACAAGCTTATTTACAATATAGGCAAAAATCACCGCACACAGCCAGGAAAGGGCCGTAGCCGCACGGTAATCGGTCTTTAGATGCTCATTAAGAAGCGCAAAGACCAGCCAGTCCACCAGCGTAGTTAAAACCCCGCAGAAAACATAAGTGATGATTTCAGCATTGATCCATCTTTGCGTTTGCTGCTTTTCTTTTTGCGGTTCCGACTTTTGCGGATTAGACCCTTGCTGCTCTAACTTTTGCTGGTTTAATTTCTGCTGGTTCTGCATAATAAAATACTCCTTGCTGATGCTGCGCAGATCTGCCTGAAAGCTAACGGCAATCTTCTGCGCAATATTTATTGTAGTATAGCCGGGGCAAATTGTAAAGGACTTCTGCACCATCACTCACTTAGCAGTGCTTCTGCGCCGTCGGAACAGTGAATCTCATAATCCTCGGTAATGAAATACGCATATACGCCCTCCAGGGAATTGGCCAACTCCATCCCCTGTTCAAGCCCCAGGGAAAAACATGCCGTGCTCAGACCGTCGCCGTCCACCGAACGGTCGGAAACAATCGTGACACTTAACAGGCCGTTGTCATAAGGATAGCCTGTTTTCGGGTTCAGAAGATGATGATAGTGCACGCCGTCCTGTTCAAAACAGCGCTCATATACGCCGGAAGTCACCACCGACTGATCGGTGATATTTAACACAGCTACGGTTTCTTTCCGATCAAAATACGGTTTTTGAAGTCCTATCTTAAACGGCGTATTATCCGGGCGCGATCCGATGCAGAGAATATTTCCCCCCAGATCAATTAAACCGCTTTCCACGCCCTGATCTTTTAAAAATGCCTTTAACCGATCCGCAATATACCCCTTTGCCACTGCCCCGGGCTCAATATTGACCTGATCGTCCAAAAAACTCACCTGGTTTCCCTCCACGGACAGCTTACGGTAATCCACCCGCTCTGCGGCTTCCCTAATAGCCCGGGCATCCGGCACTTCCTTTACTTCCCCGGTAAAATTCCAGAGCGAACTCAGCGGCTCAATGGTGAGATCAAACGCGCCATCAGAAAGACTGGAAAAATACAGCCCTTTTTCAATCATTTCCGCGGTTTCATCCGAAACTTCCATCGCCTTTACGCCCGCCTCCCGGTGGTTTATCTGATAAATCTCACTGCCTTCCACGGTTTTGCTTAATTTTTCCTCATAATCCCGGCAAAGCTTCACCGCTTCCTCCAAAAGCTTCTCCTCGTCCTTATCGTAAAGTGTTATGGTAACAAATGTATTTAAAAGAAATTCGGATTTGCGCAGGGGTTCGGCGTTTTTTTTCTGCGCCGCGCACCCGGAAAGAATTCCTGCACCGAGAACAATTCCCGCAAGCATCCTCCTCATCCGCCTCTTTTTGCTTTCAGCCATCTTTTCCTCCATTTTGAGCCTGTTTCTTATTTTCCTCTTGAAAAAACTGCCCTGCGGGTTATCTTACCTCCCCACACGGCAGTTTCTTCCTGCTTACCTTTTCCTGGCTCTCTGATGATTGACGAATTCCAAAGTCAACGATCACATCCCCGGTTTACTTTTTCCCAGCATCTTGTCAATGCTGACAATCTTTACACAGAGTGTAAAAATCTCCATCGCCGTCTTTAAATCTTCCAGACAGGGATAGGTCGGCGCGATACGGATGTTGCAGTTATGCGGGTCCTTTCCGTAAGGATAGGTCGCCCCCGCATCCGTCATCACCACGCCTGCCTTTTTTGCCCTGGCAACAATGGCTTTTGCACAGCCGTCTAAGGAGTCAAAGGAGATAAAATATCCCCCCTTGGGCTTCGTCCACTCGCCGATGCCCAGACCGCCCAGTTCAGCTTCAAGAATATTGACCACCGATTCAAACTTCGGGCGCAGAATATCGGCATGAAGGCGCATGTGCTCGACCATACCGTGGATATCTCCAAAGAAGCGCACATGGCGGAGCTGGTTTACCTTGTCATAGCCAATCGTCTGGATCTTTAACTGCCTGCGGATATCCTCCAGGTTATTGGAAGAGGTGGCAATCGCCGCAAGACCGGAGCCGGGGAAACTGATTTTTGACGTCGAGGAAAACTTAAAGACCATATCCGGATTTCCCGCCCGCTTGCATTCGGCGAGAATTTCAATCAGATGATCCTGATCCTCGTCATACAGGTGGTGAACGCCGTAAGCATTATCCCAGTAAATACGGAAATCGCTGGCAGCAGGCTTTAAGCGGGCAAAACGGCGCACGGTTGCATCGGAGTAGGAAATCCCCTGCGGATTGGAATACTTGGGCACACACCAGATGCCTTTAATTGCCTCATCGGAAGCAACCAGCTTTTCCACGATATCCATATCCGGCCCGGTAGAAGTCATGGGAACAGGAATCATCTCAATTCCAAAATGCTCAGAAATAGCAAAGTGACGGTCATAGCCAGGAACCGGACATAAGAACTTTACCTTATCCAGCTTGCACCAGGGCGTGCTGCCCATAACCCCGTGCGTCATCGAGCGGGAAATGGTATCGTACATAACGTTTAAGCTGGAGTTTCCGTAAATAATAATATTGTCAATGGGGTTTTCCATCATATCACCGATGATTTCCTTCGCTTCCCGGATTCCGTCCAGCACACCGTAGTTACGGCAGACCGTTCCGTCCTCACAGGTTAAATCATCTTCGCTTCCCAATACATCCATCATCCCCATGGATAAGTCCAATTGTTCGGTACAGGGCTTTCCTCTGGCCATATTTAAACTCAGGCCCTTTCCCTGATATTCTTTGTAGCGGACACTCAACTGTTTTCTTAAGGCGGACAGTTCTTCCTTCGTCATTTCTGCATATGGTTTCATGAGTTCATTCCCTTTCTTTGGCTTTTATGAAATCTCTTTCTTTTTTCGATATTATACACATTTTTCGCTCTGCGTCAATACCTATTCCGCTAATTGTTCCCGTACAAGTCGATTTATCACTTCCGGATCGGCCTTCCCTTTCATGGCTTTCATCGTCTGTCCGACCAGAAAACCTGCCGCCCGCTGCTTTCCGTTTCTAAAATCCTTAACCGACTGCGGATTATCGGCAATCACCTGCACAACCACCTGCAAAAGGGCGTCTTCATCCTGCACGGCATAAAGCCCCTTTTCCTTAATATAGTCTTCCGGATTGGTTTGGGAAATAAACATCTGCGCAAAAACTTCCTTTGCCGCCGTCCGGTTAATCACTTTATTTTCCACCAGTTCAATCAGTTTTGCCAGATGCACGGGAGAAAGCCTTATTCTCTCCGGTCCCATGGCCTTCTCTTTTAACAGCCGCATCCCCTCCGTCATCAGCCAGTTGGAAACCTCTTTGGGTTTATGGCAGATAAGCGCCGTCTGTTCAAACACTTCTGCCATCTGACGGCTCTGGGTCAGCAGCAGGGCGTCATAGGCGGGAAGATAAAATTCCTTCTGAAAGCGCTCTGCCCTCTCCTTGCGCATCTGCGGCTGCGCCTTTCGTATCTCTTCTATCCAGGCTTCGGAGATTTCCAGGGAAGGAAGATCCGGTTCGGGGAAATAGCGGTAATCCTGGGCGTCCTCTTTTGATCGCATCGGCCGGGAAACTCCGCAGTCATCATCCCAGCGCCGGGTTTCTTGCACAACTGCCCTGCCGGCTTTTAACAGGGCAACCTGCCGGCTCTTCTCCTCCTCTATCGCACGGACAATGGCTTTAAACGAATTTAAGTTTTTCATCTCGGTTCGGGTTCCCAGCTGCTTCGTCCCGGCTTTCCTGACCGAAAGATTGACATCAACCCGCATGGAACCCTCCTGCAGCCGACAGTCCGAAGCCCCAAGATACTGAATCGTTGTCCTTAAATCTTCCAGATAAGCGATAACCTCCCGGGCCGAGCGCATATCCGGTTCCGACACGATTTCAATTAAAGGAACACCGCTGCGGTTATAGTCCACCAGCGAACACGCCCCCAGCACAGGATCATCGTGAATCAGCTTTCCCGCATCCTCTTCCATGTGCAGTTCATGAATCCGAACCTTCTTTTTCCCTTCCTCCGTTTCAATTTCCACAAAACCATCATGGCAGATCGGCGCATACAGCTGAGAAATCTGGTAATTCTGCGGATTATCGGGATAAAAATAATTTTTCCGGTCAAAATGGCAGTGCCGGTTCACCTGACAGTGCAGCGCCAGCCCCACCGCAAGAGCATAGTCCACAACCTTTTTATTTAACACCGGAAGAGTTCCCGGCATCCCGGTACACACCGGACAAATCTGTGTGTTTGGAGCCTGACCAAACGCCGTAGAACAGCCGCAGAAAATCTTCGTCTTCGTCGCCAGTTCTACATGAACCTCCAGGCCAATCACCATCTCATAATCCTTTTCGATAGCCGATCACCCCTTTCTCTTTCCGGAAGCTTCCGTTTTTGTGCTGCCGCTTTCTGCTTTTCTTATCGCTTTGTATTTGGCGCTGTTGCTGCCGCTTTCTGCTTTTCTTATCGCTTCACACAATCCCGGCTTTTTATATGCACGCATCTGTTCAAAACAGCGGCCTGCACGAAACAGCGTCTTTTCCTGAAAATAATTCCCAATCATCTGCATTCCTATCGGCAGCCCTGCACTGCTCGTCCCGCAGGGAATCGCCAGGGCAGGAAGCCCGGCTAAGTTTACCGGAACCGTATACTTATCCTGGGCATACATCTGTATCGGATTTTTTAAGGACTCCCCCATTTTCGGTGCCGTGGTCGGAGCCACCGGTGTTAAAAGGATGTCAAAGCGATCAAATGCCCGGGCAAATGCCTGAGCAACCAGGGTCTTCACCTGCAAAGCCTTAAGATAATATTCGTCATAATACCCTGAGCGCAGGACAAAGGTTCCCAGCATAATCCTGCGCTTAACCTCGGTTCCAAAACCTTCTGTCCTGCTCTTTTTTATCATCCGGTGAAGCTCCCCTTCATCCCCGGCCCGATAGCCGTACTTTACCCCGTCAAACCGTGCCAGATTAGAGCTGGCCTGCGCACAGGCAATCACATAATAAGCCAGAACCGCCTCATCGACAAGAGGGAAAGAAAATTCCTCCACAACGGCACCATTTCCCGCTAATGCCCTTGCCGCATAGAGGATGGCATCCCTTATCTCCGGGTTCAGTTCCCCGTCAAAATACTCCCTGGGAATCCCTATGCGAAGCCCCCGCACATCCTCCGATAATGCTTTCGTAAAATCACATCCCTTGCGCCGAACCGAGGTAGAATCCTTAACATCCCGGACAGCCATCGCCTCCAAAACCGCCGCACAGTCCCGGACATCCCTGGCAATGGGACCAATCTGCTCTAAAGATGACCCGTAGGCAATCAGCCCGTACCGGGACACCGTTCCGTAAGTCGGCTTTATTCCGGTCACGCCACAGAAAGCACTGGGCTGCCGAATCGAACCGCCCGTATCCGTCCCCAGGGCATAAAAGCACATATTGGCCGCAACTGCCGCACACGATCCCCCGGAGGAGCCGCCGGGAACACAGTCAGGATTCCATGGATTTCCCGTCGGGCCAAAGGCCGAGGTTTCCGTGGTGCTTCCCATGGCAAACTCGTCCATATTCGTCTTTCCCAGAATCACTGCACCCGCCTGCACAAGACATTCGACCGCTGCTGCCGTGTAGGAAGGGCGAAAATCGGCAAGCATCTTTGATGCACAGGTTGTCCGCTGCTTTTTTATACAGAGATTATCCTTCACTGCCACGGGAACCCCCGCTAACGGCCCGGTCAGCGTCCCGTCCTCAATCCTGCGCTGAACCTCTTCGGCCTGTTTTAACGCCCCCTCACGGTCAATCTGAATAAACGCATGGCAGGACGGTTCTGCAGCCTCTATCTGCAGGAGCGCAGCCCTCACCGCCTCCACTGCGGAAACCTGCCCGCTTCTAATCTGCCTTCCCAGTTCCACAGCAGTTAAATCCAGTATATCCATAGCTTCATCCTTCCTGTTTTATTCCGGAGTATGTTTGAAGATTCATTTCTGCCATCGGTATGCGCTGCATTGTTACTTTTCACACGTTCACAGCAACGCTGCCTCTGCTCAGACAATCGTCTTGGGAACCACCACTGCCCCGTCCTGCATCTTCGGTGCATTCGCCAGAATGTCTTCCCGGTTTTCTACCAAAATCTCTTCATCTTCCCGAAATACATTATGCACGGGAAATACACTGCATATCGGCTCCACACCCCGGGTATCCACTTCCTTCAGCCGATCAATGTATCCAAGCATCTCTTCTACATCCTTCTTTGCCCTCTCCCGCTCTTTTCCGGTCAGTTCAAGCTTTGCCAGAATCCCAATCTCATCGATCCATTCATCGTTCATCGAATAATCCGCCGTTCCTTTCCTTTTTGTTTGCCTTTCCTTTTTGTTTGCCTTTCCTTTTTGTTTGCCTTTCCTTTTCCTTCCTGTTATCCCGTAAAATCTCACCGAATACCCTTTTCCATAATGTGTATCATCATAACACACAATCCTTTTCCTTTGCAAGACACAAATCGATAAAATGCGGTTCTAACCCATACTTCATTACTGTTCATAGGTTCACAGTAAGCATCCTTCCATGTGCCAGAAGATGTTCGCAGAGGATTCTCACCCCCATAAGCATTAAGATTACGCCCCCGGCAAGCTGCGCCCGAAGACGGCAGCGGCTGCCAAAAACATTGCCCGCCTTCACCCCTGCCATGGAAAGAGCAAATGTTATCATGCCGATAAAAGAAACCGCATGCAGAAGCCTTACCTGTAAAAATGCAAAGGTAATCCCCACTGCCAGGGCATCAATACTGGTCGCCACAGCCAGAGCCACCATGGTCTTTGCAGCAAAAGAATTATCCAGGGCTTCTTCCTTCCCTCCCACAGCATCCTTTACCATATCCAATCCGATAAATCCCAGAAGAAAAAAAGCAATCCAGTGATCGACGGCGACAATTGCATCCTGAAACTGCAGTCCCAAAAGGTATCCCAAAGCAGGCATCCCCGCCTGAAATCCTCCGAAATACAGTCCGGCCAAAAACATATGTTTTATTTCCACCCGCGAAAGCGAAAGCCCCTTGCACACCGACACGGCAAAAGCATCCATAGACAGACCCACAGCTAAAAGAAAAAGTTCCGGCAGCGACATTCTCACACCCTCCTGTAAGCAAGCTTTGTTCCTGCTATCATCCTATTATTCCGGACAGGAAATCAGTACAAAAAAAGCTGCTGCACATCCCTTTCATGTACAGCAGCTTCCTTATTCATCGGTTCATCCATTCATCAAACCTGCACGTATCCGCAAAATCTATTAATAAATTCCAGCCAGCAGCATCTGAATATAAGGTTCACTAAAAGGCTCATAGATGGCAGAAATACACTCAAAATAATGCGTTCCCACCTTCCGGCAGTAAAGATCCTGTTTTAGAACACCCTCCAGATTGGCCGACAGCTTCGCGTAAGTCTTTCCTCCCAGAGAAACCTCGGTGATCTCATCGATGGTATAGCCCTCTAAAATCAGCCGCAGCCCCCGCAGCGTCACTATGGAATCCAGCGACGTTTCTGCACCCTTGGAAAAATTATAGGCATCCAGATATTCCAGTTCTATCCCTGAACCGGTTCCGTCTGGTGTCCAGAGGACGAACTCTACAAAATTATTGCTCTCCCCCAGCCTTCCCGAATCCATGGCCGTCGTCCTGCGAAAGTTCTCGGGCACATTCAGGTGAAGCCCGGACCAGTCATTGCTGTAATTATTCCCTGTCCACACGCCGGGATAAATATCGGAAAAAATACAGCCGTTCCATTTCCCGTCATTTCCAAACGCATAAAAGCTTCCGTCAATCAGACGGTAACAGTTGGAGATCATATAGCCCTGTTCGTTAAAAAAATACCAGGAACCATCCTCATCCTCATACCAGGTATTTATCGGATAGCTTCCGTCCGCATTTTCATACCACCAGCCCAGATGATCCTGCTTCCAGCCCTGGGCAAAGGAAGTAAAACCCGTGCCCAAAATCATCACTGCCGCCAGAAGCACTGCCGCCGCCCTTTTACCTCTGCTGTATATCATAATGTTGCCCCTTTCCTGTCAAGATATTCCGCATAAACGTCCCAAAATTACTTTAGGATAATCATACCTTTCTTTCCAGGAAAATGCAAGAAAGAGTTTTTTACAAATTCCGGCAGGAATCTTTACGATATTCTGTAATTATTCGCTGCCGTGAACGTATGAACCGTAATCATTCTTCTGCATACACCCGCACAAAGTTCTTCTTTCCGCGCTTAATCACCTTTCCATCTCCGGCAAAATCTTCTCTGGTAAAGGTTTTCTTCACATCCTTTTCCTGTGTCCCATCAACGGAAACACCGCCCTGCTCCACATTTCTTCTTGCCTCCGAACGGCTTCCCGAAAGTCCCGAGCAGGTTAAAACCGCAAGGATATCGATGCTTCCATCCTTAAAGTCCTCATCCTTTAGGCAGTAACTCGGCATATGGGAAGCGTCCCCGCCGCCGGCAAACAGCGCCCTGGAAGCCTCCTGCGCTTTATTCGCCTCTTCTTCGCCGTGAACCAGGCAAGTCAGTTCATAAGCTAAAATCTCCTTCGCCTGGTTTAACTGGCTGCCTTCCCACTTATCCATCTCGTCAATCTGTTCTAACGGAAGGAAGGTCAGCATGCGCAGACACTTGAGAACATCGGCGTCGGCAACATTTCTCCAGTACTGGTAAAACTCAAACGGTGAGGTCTTATTCGGATCAAGCCATACCGCACCCGCCTGGGTCTTGCCCATCTTCTTGCCCTCAGAATTCAGCAGAAGGTTAATCGTCATTCCGTGGGCATCCTTGCCAAGTTTGCGCCGGATCAACTCCGTACCGCCTAAAATATTCGACCACTGATCATCGCCGCCGAACTGCATATTGCAGCCGTAGCGCTGGAATAACTCATAGAAATCGTAGCTCTGCATAATCATGTAGTTAAATTCCAAAAAGCTTAAACCCTTCTCCATCCTCTGCTTGTAGCACTCTGCCGTCAGCATACGGTTCACCGAGAAATGCACACCGACCTCGCGAAGAAGCTGTACATAATTTAACTCCATCAGCCAGTCCGCATTATTGACCATCAGCGCCTTATCGTCCGAAAAATCAATAAACCGGCTCATCTGCTTCTTAAAACAGTCAATATTGTGCTGAATGGTTTCTACGGTCATCATCTGCCGCAGATCCGAGCGTCCCGAAGGATCGCCGATCATACCCGTACCGCCGCCAAGCAGGGCAATGGGCTTATTCCCTGCCATCTGCAGCCGCTTCATTAAGCACAGCGCCATAAAATGACCGACATGAAGGCTGTCTGCGGTCGGATCAAAGCCAATGTAAAACACAGCCTTTCCCGCATTCACCATTTTCCGAATCTCATCCTCATTTGTCACCTGGGCAATCAGGCCGCGGGCAACTAATTCATCATAAATCTGCATAATCAACGGTTCTCCTTTTTCTTTTCACATTTTCCGGATCAAAAAACCCGCCCCTCAAACCGAAGGACGAGTTTCTACCCGTGTTACCACCTTACATTCACAGACTGCTCACGCCGCCTGCCTTACTAAGTCCTACATCTGGTTGACATCCGGTCGGGAAATTTCCACTCCCAAACCACACCAGCTCTATAGCACTCGCACGATAACGGATGCAAAACCGTCGCAGCCTACTGTGCCAGGAAGCAAATCACAGGCAAAAGCCTTTCTATGCCAATCCCCCCAGGCGGTTCAGTGCAAAGCTCAAAGATGTATTCATATCCGACTTTCCATGCGCCTCTCATCTGCCGGCTGCTTTCTGTATGCTGCTGTCGGATACTACTTCTTCTTATCATCGCCTCTGTGAAGTTACAGATTATTATATAGAAGAAAGGTGGGGTTGTCAACCATAAAATCAAAGGATACCGACCACTGATACCAGTGGTAAATAGCAAACAGAACGCCTACTATTGGCGTAACTGCGCTGGTCAACGCCACAGCAGATAGGATGGTTTGTGCTGTAATGTACACCTTCATCACCTCCTATCAAATTAAAAAAGACGATTTTCCCAGCAGGGAATGAACCATCCTTTTTTATGTGTTAAATCCATTTTTTCCTTGAATCTTACTCCCGGATATGTTATAGTAAATACGAAGGGAAAGTCAGAGAAGCGGCCTACCCTCAACAACGTGTGACTAACCTCTTGCGAGGTCAGCCGCCACTATTGGGAGTAGTGGCGGCTATTTTTTACCCTTAAAGACTGTATAACACAGCCCAATAAGGGCGACAACAAACGTACAAAACAGAAATAAATCTCCGTATGTAACCATGGTCAGCCCTCCTTTCCTCTTTGGTCTGGAGGGTTAGCCCCTCCGAAGATGGAGGGTAAGCCGCCTTTGCTCTCTGACTTTCCGTATTTCGCATTATACCATACCCGGTTATCCCAGGCAACAAAATTCTACACTATTCTTCAATAAGTCTTTTGGCCAAGTCCTCAAAAACCTGTTATAATAGATGGGGAAACCAGGCCAATCCGTTATCATTTATGTTGGGCAGTATTTTGGCATCTTTCCCTTTCTTGAATTCCTACAGCTCTATGCAGAATGCACATTAGAAGTACGACGACTTCTTGATCCGATTCTGGCTAAAGTATAGCAGGCTTTTGGGGTTATTCCCAAAAGCCTAATTGAAGTCAAAGGGATACAATTTTATAAATTTCCAGCAATCAGGAAAAAGCAAAAGTTTTCCCGGCATACAATTTTTACCCTTTTCTCCTCTATTGGAGCGCTTCAGATACACTCTAGAGTGCTGCATTAATCTTAAAATAAATCGTACTTGATATTCATATCAACTGTACGACTGCAAAACGAAGGCGTAGTAGTACTGCAGTAAGTTTTGCAGGTGTTACTCCTTGATTCCGGTTTTATTCATCGTAATAATACGGTGGACCATAGGTTCCTAGCTGATGACTGTAGAAAATATCATACACCGGCTGCTGCCCATCAGTCGGTAAATAATCAAGATATCCAAACACAATACTCCAATCCCCCAGCTTAATCATCCTTCCATATTCTCCTATTTGTTCCATCAGTTCTACAGTAAATGAATCACTATGGCCCTGTTGAGCATTTGTATAAGCCTCCTGGTTTTCATATTTGACAGCAAGGCGCACATTATTCAGGGGTGCTGCCGACAGGTAACTTTTTGCAGCACTCATTGTTTCATCCCAAGTAGTAAATGGGATTACATATGTAAAATCTGCCAAAATTTCCTCTGTACGCTGATTATGAGCATTAGCTTTTTCCTGCTTTATGGTTAGATTAAGCTGATCTTCCGGTTTTGCCAGGGATAAATCAATAATCCCATTCATAAAATATTCATCTGTCACTTTCGGCCCATATAGATATCCATTTGCTGTATAAATCCTATTGTCCCATTTGTGGATGCTAGCTAATTCACGAAGACCATCGGAATAATTAATGTAATTTATCCAAAGCGGCCCTAATCCTTCAATATATCCATAATATTCACCCGATGCTCTCAGTTGATTTTTATCATAATTATATTTACCATAATGACTGCTGTCCGCATAAGTAACATCCACATGATACCATTCTCCATCGTCCAGTTTTACAAGATTCCAGGCATGGTAATCCATTACACCGTAAGCTCCTAAAACATACTTCGTTTCTATGCCACAGACATTTGCCAATTCCATAAATGCTTTTGTATATCCATCACAAACAGCTTTACCTTCAATTAATGCACCATAAGCCCAATGAGAACTTTCTGCGAAAGTATGATCATAATCAACATGAACCAACAAGTACTCGATAATTGCCATTTCCTTTTCAAACAATGTCATATCATCCCGAATATACGCCATTTTAAACTGTTCGGCGACTGCTTCTACCTGTTCGAATGTGGCAGCTTCCTCTGCGGATAACGGGTAATTGTTTCCTTCATAACGATTATTTATATTTGAATCGGCAAAAACAGTTATAGTAAAAAACATACAAAATATAGCCGCAGCAAACCATAAACTGCGCTTTTTTTGTTTCTTCTTTCTTCTGCTGGATGCCCCCATCCAGCCAAACATCTGCCATTTGATAAATTCCTTCATTATTCATGCCTTTCTTTCATTTAAAATTATATGATCATTTTTTGAAGGTTCCTTCTATATTCCATACATGGAAACTGACCTGATTCTATTTTAATTCCGCTATTCATACAAATGTTTTTCCTGGCAGCGTTCTTTTACTTCAGTTTGTTCATTGATTTCCTTAACTTTATTATCAAACTCTTTCCTGTTTTCGATAAAAGATAACAAACAAAATCCAGCGAATCAGAAGGTATCAGTTCTTTGATAAACTTATCATTGAAATTGATTTCCCTCTATCGATATCTGTTGCATAGATGTAGCCGCTGTAAATATGATTGGCATTTTCATAAATCTGTCCGTTTTCTCCAGCCCTTGTATGTGTCGTATAATT
>Ga0137306_100774_pt1 | contig 20263 bp, 23 predicted proteins | sample Inofroosms_March_FD_97187 | JGI IMG/M metagenome (GOLD analysis project Ga0137306, IMG submission 97187) | Mouse cecal microbial communities from Vienna, Austria - N-Acetylneuraminic and N-Acetylglucosamine D2O microcosms_March | ecosystem: Host-associated > Mammals > Digestive system > Large...
AAGATACGTCGCCTGCAATATTATTTTTCCCAGAGATCATCATTGTCCATGATTTCTTTATTGTCATATTCCTGATCGGCGATGCTGGCGCCTTTTTTTGAATGAGCGGCATCTGGTGCCAGATAATTTGAGTCAGGTTTCCTAACGATGGAAATAACCTGATCTGGTTGGGTGTACTTCTCATCCAGTGTCAGGAGCCGCACATGTTCGGTGGCGGCTTCTTTGCCGAGGGTGTTAAGCTGATCATAGTATTCGATGATTTTGGGAGTGGTTTCCGGTTCGGGATATTTCTTATCCCAGCCCATTAAATATGCCGGAGAACAATTTAAGATTTCTCCATAGGCACACATGTATTCATAGGGTATACTTTTTATGCTTCCGCATTCATATCTTTGTGCCGTGGCCTCCGTTACCCCTAGTTTTTCCGCAACTTGGGCTAAAGTGATGCCTTTTTCAATTCGTTTTTCGTGTATTCGCTCATTCCAAATAGCCATTTCATAAATCCTCTCAATATCTTTAAATAGAAAATAGCATATCCTTACGGAAAATGCAATGGTTTTTACGCGTAAAAATGAAAAACTTACGATATGTGCAAAAAAAAGTATTGACATACAAAATCGGAAGTGTTATCATAAACTTACGAAATACGTAAGTAAGGAGATGGAACGTTGATTCAGTCGCAGAGATATAAAGTGGATATTGTTGAACTGAAAAAGATTATGGCCGAGAAAAAACTGGAGAAAATTATTGATTTATCATCGGCCTCAACTGTAGATAGGAATACATTGTCTAAAGTTCTTAATGGGGATGTGAAGCCGTCAACGACTGTTATTGAAAAGCTTATGGCGACATTACAGATTCCTCCGGAAAGAACGGGTTCAATTTTTTTTAGCACGTACTTATGAAAAACGTAAGATTTAAGAAAAGAAGGGAAGTAAATAAAATGAATTTCAGAATTTTATCAGCATGCAATGGTGGGATTCTTGAGGTATTTGGTACTGGATCATCTGTCAGAATCCCTGTGACAGACTTTAATTTGAAAAGTTCCGCAGATGGAACTGTGGAACTTAACCTTACCATTAAGGGCTATTTTAATGAATTTGAGTCGTCAGCAAGTTTAACACAAGTGAAGCAAGGGATCCGGTAATCCATGAGTTTCTTTCCATCAGAGCAGAGAAGCGGGAAAGCGTGCCCGGCCGCATTGGAGTCTGATTATTTGCGACACTTTCAAGCAGATCAATGATTTTATGGAGTTCTTCTTTATTTTCAGAATCACTTGAGTTTATCTGGCTCCGTGCTTCCTGTAATGAAGTATTGATATTAATGGTGAAATGTGATTGGTTTCCGATCATCGAATTGTTGGCGGTTCCTATGTTGAACACGGTTGATTGCGGTTCTGACTTCGAATTGTATTCAACCAAAGTTTGGAAATACGCTTTTAATTCGCTTGGACCGTCAATCCCTGTATCAGTGAATGTATCCACAATATACAGCCTATCACCATAGGGATTCACAATCCAGTCGCCCGGTTTTACGTTGGAGCCAACGAAGAAACCAACATATTTTCTTGAGGTTTTATTTTCAATTTGTTGACGACCTTTTAACTCGGCTATGACAAAGCCTTCTCTTTCGATTTTGAACATGATTCCGTTCATTTTAATGAAATCTTCTGTTATGGACATAATGTTTTCCTTTCTATGGGAAATATGAGTGTGAAGGGAAGTAAAGGGAAGATGGGAGCCATAGGAGCAAAAGGGGTTGCGATGTTCATAGGAACAGCACAAAGTATTATTAATCAACTGGGAAATTTATATGGTGTACCAGAGGAAAAGATACTACTTGGAAGTTGTGCTGAGCCACCCGATACAAAAGAATGTATTTTGTATGGAAATATAGTTGGCATGGGTGAATACTCAGCAACAACAGTATGGATACGATGGAACAAAGAACGCGAAGGGAAATGGGTTAATGATAGTTATTATATTCCTGAGTTTGTTGGGGATGTATCTTGGAAATAATTTTATTAATGCAATCTTGATTAGTGTTCTGTTTCCAACTATGCAGATACTCCAAGAAAGAAGATGAATCAGCACCATCACAAAGCTGAGGAACCGCTTTCCAAAGACTGTGATGTGATTTGAAAACAGGAAATATTTGCAAAGCGAAGAACCTGTTCATAGCTCGGTTATAAGGTTCGTTCGAAAGATACAAATAGATATCGGTGTTCGTATCTGAGAGCAATTCAAGCGGAAAGGGGGTGCCCGTAGATAAGTCTGTGATGTATTTGGCTATATGATTTTGGAAACTGGTGTATTCCGGGAAAAATACAATCCATTTTTCGGATAACAATAATAAAACGAGTGCCTAAATCTGCAAAGTTATTTTCAGATGATTTATGAAAGTGTGCAACCAAATTAAATCTTTTGTCGGAAACATAAGGCGTATATAGTTTTTTTATCTTTTTTTGTGCATTTACCGATTAGATTGCTATTTCATGCTTTTGATCGTGATGAAGAAAAACAAATTTTGCAATATTGGTTATGTGCTTTTAGTGGTAAACAGTTTTCATTATAAGTGCGAATTGTTCCGGCAAAGATATCAGCAATTTGGATAAGTGGAAAATTTTTGTCCTTTGAATCTCTAAAAATCAAATCATACTGCTCTTTTGGTGCCCCGCTATTATGAAGAACCATCGCTACTGGTATTTTTAAATTTATACCCATCATCGCCAGAAGCATCAACAAACATGATGTATTTGTATTTCTTAAAATCCGGTAGTGCCATTATTGTTCCTTCTTTCCTTTGTTTTTAATGTCATAGCAATTTAATTTAAAACTTCCTCCGGAGTTCTACCACCTTCCCGATGATTTTCACAGGTTTGTCTATAATTTCCTGATTGGAAAAGTCCAAAGGAGCATAAGACGGGTTATTTGCGATCAGTTCAACGCCGTCTTTATATTTCCGGAGGCGCTTGCAGGTGGCATCTGCTCTGCTGACGGAGGCGATTACGATATCACCGGTTTCGGCGTCATTTTGTTGGCGGACGATTACCACATCGCCGCTGCATATGTTGGGTATCATGCTGTCTCCTTGGATTTTCAGGCCGAAAAAGCTTCCTGTGCGTGCCAGTTCCTCAGTGATTTCTTCGGTGCCGATGATTTCTTCCGTGGTTCCGATAGGGAGTTCGGCAGCAACACGGTCAAGGACATTGATGACGACACATTTCTTCTGTTTTGTAAGATCGTCGTCCCAGCCCATAATGTATGCCGGTGAAACTTTACCAATGGAGGCTATGGCCTCAATTTTGTCAGGCGGAATATTAGTAATGATATTATTTTCATATTTATACAGTGTTTGCTTTGAGACATTTATTTTGTCAGCAAAATCTACTTGACTCATATCCAGTTTATTTCTGATGTTTTTGATTCGTTCTCCAATGGTCATTTTCAAACCTCCAGACGTTGGTAACTTTATAATAGCGCAAAAACGTTATAAAATCAATAAAAAATAACTTGATAAGTTACAAAAATGTGATAGAATAACAGTAATTTTTAAAGTTACAAAAGAGGAGAAATGAGATATGATAAGGACGAATGAGTTGAGAGGAATGATTGTAAAAAATGAATTATCTCGATTCAAGCACGCTACAGGGCGCCGAACCAACGGATTGGAGGAGAAAAATTGAAAGACATTGTTTTACTGTACGACAACTGCTGCATTTATGAGATTGTGATTCTGAATTATTTTCTGAAATTCACGGACGGAGACATTCTGTTCTGTTCCGTGGACGGAGATACGGTACGGGCGGCGGAAGGGTACTCTATTAATCCGGAGCTGCCGTTAAAAGAGATTGATTTGTCTCAGGTAAGAAGCGTAATTGTCCCCGGAGGAGAAATTGCGCATATTGATCGGCCTGCTGTTCTGGACATGCTTCGCCGGCTGAATGCCGGAGGCGTACTGATCGCGGCAATATGTGCGGGAGTAGATATATTGGAGCGGGCGGGAATATTAGACGGCAGAAAGTCCGTTCATTCTGCCGATGCGGATTGTATCCGGGACGGGAACATCATCACGGCAAGGGCGAATGCGTATGTGGATTTTGCCATTGAGGCGGGGAAAGCCCTTGATTTATTTGAAGATGAACGGGATTTGCAGGAGACGATTGATTTCTGGAAGCTGTTTAAAAGAGCGGAGGTGTAAGGGAAAAGAGGGCAGTCCGGGGAACGGATCGCCCTTTTTCTTTCCGCATTGGTAAAATGCAATATGGAGAAAAAATAATGAGGCGGGTGCGATGTAGAATGTCAACTAAATTTATAATTTGGTTTACAATCCACCTGTGACGTGGTATGATTAACCATCATAGCACCGGACAGCCTGCCGCCGGGCGGCGGGAACGGGTGTTTTCAGTTGTTGTTTGCAGGACGCGGCTATTCGTTTATGAATAGGGAGGTGAAAGGATTGGGAGTGAAAGAATCGGGAACCAAAGAAAAACTGCTCGCCCTTTTTGAAGAAAACAAGGGAACCTATTTCTCCGGCGAGGAGATTGCGGAGCGGCTTTCTGTTTCCCGGACGGCGGTGTGGAAAGCGGTAAACAGCCTGCGGGGCGAGGGATATGAGATTGATGCCGTTCAGAATAGAGGCTATTGTCTTTCTGTCAGCACGGATATTCTTTCCGCACAGGGGATTCGGAAGTATTTAAAGCCGGTCTGCGCATTTCTGGAGACGGAGGTGCTGCCTGTGGCGGAGTCCACGAATGTACTGATGAAAGAACGGGCGGGTTCCGGGGCAAAGGAGGGATATGTGATCCTGGCCAATTCCCAGACAGAGGGCAGGGGGAGACTGGGGCGCAGTTTCTATTCCCCTGCGGATACCGGCATTTATATGAGCCTGCTGCTTCGTCCCCGTGCATATTCTCCCGACCAGGCGGTCCGGCTTACGACGATGGCGGCGGTGGCGGCCTGTGAAGCCATTGAGGAGGTGTCGGGAAGGAGGGCGCAGATCAAATGGGTCAACGATATTTTTATGGACGATAAAAAGGTCAGCGGCATTCTGACGGAGGCGGCGTTCAGTCTGGAAGACAACGGCCTGGATTATATCGTGGTGGGAATCGGGATCAATGCCTATCCGCCGAAAGAGGGCTTTCCCGCCGATGTGGCCCAGGTGGCCGGCGCCGTATTTCAGACACGGCAGAATGACGGGAAAAATCATCTGGCGGCGGCGTTTCTGAATCATTTTATAAGTTATTATGCGGCCGGAGAGAACATGGACTATGCGGAAAAATACCGGGCAAGAAGCCTGGTGATCGGAAAGGAGATCCGGGTGCTGTCACCGGCGGGCGAGAAAGAGGCCGTGGCACTTGACGTGGACGAGGAATGCCGGCTGGTGGTCCGGTATGAGGACGGCAGCAGGGAGAAACTTTCCTCCGGGGAGATCAGTGTTCGGCTTCGGTGATGGAGACGGGGATTCCAAAATGCGGCCCGGAAACCGACGGATTCAAAAAGAATCGGTCTCAAAGAAAGGATTCACTGTGGAAAAACGAATCGGTCTGGAATATCTAAAAACAAAAGACATGGTTTTCTGTGCCATGTTTGTGGCACTGATTGCGACGGGCGCCTTTATCAAGATTCCCGTTCCGGTGGTGCCGTTTACACTGCAATATCTGTTTACAATGCTGGCCGGCCTTCTGCTTGGCGCGAAAAAAGGGTGTCTTTCCGTCTGCGTTTACATCATTCTTGGCCTGGCCGGCCTTCCCGTTTTCACCCAGGGCGGCGGACCGGGATATATTTTTCAGCCCACCTTCGGCTATATCATAGGCTTTGCGGCGGGCGCTTTTGTGACGGGGAAGATCGCGGAAGGAATGGGAACCAAAAAAGCACAGCCAGGCTTCGGGCGTCTGCTGGCGGCAAATTTCACCGGGCTTGGCATCGTGTATCTGTTCGGAATGGTCTACTATTACCTGATCTGTGACCTTTATCTGGGAACGCCTATCGGACTGTGGCCGCTGTTTTTGTATTGATTTCTGCTGGCCGTTCCCGGCGACCTGCTTCTGTGCATTCTGGGAGCGGTGATCGGGAAACGGATGATTCCGCTGATCAGGAGCAGTGTCATATGATCTATCCAGGGGGCCTGGCAGGGGCGTTGCGGAACTTTAATAATAGGGAGAGTATAAGATGATGTCTGTTGACGATTTGGGAAATAAAGTTATGGAAGGAAAGGAGATCACCAGGGAGGAGGCGCTCTGGCTGTATGAGCAGCCCGTGGAGGAAGTGAGCGAAAAGGCGGATGAGATCCGGGCTCATTGCTGTTCCAACGGTTTTGATCTCTGCACCATTATCAACGGAAAAAGCGGCCGGTGTTCGGAAAACTGCCGTTTCTGTGCCCAGTCGTCCCACAGCCGCACGGACGCGAAAGAATATCCCCTGCTTTCGCCGGAGGAAATCACGGCTCAGGCAAAGCTTTATGAGAAACAGGGCGCGCTGCGCTACTCCATTGTCACATCGGGGAAACGGCTTTCTGCTTTGGAGGTGGAACGGATGTGCGGGGCCGTGCGGCAGATCCGCAGGGATACCGGGCTTTCGGTCTGCGTTTCCTTCGGCCTGCTGAACGAGGAACAGTACCGGAAGCTGAAAGATGCCGGCGTGACCAGGGTACATAACAATCTGGAAACCTCCCGGCGGAATTTTTTCAATGTCTGTACGACCCATACCTTTGACGATAAAATAGATGCCATCCGGGCCGCGCAGTCCGCCGGGCTGTCGGTGTGCAGCGGCGGGATTATGGGGCTGGGGGAGACGGCGGAGGACCGGATCGACATGGCCCTGACTCTGCGGGAACTGGGAATCAAAAGTGTGCCTGTCAATATGCTGAATCCGATTCCCGGCACTCCTTTTGCGCGGAACCAGAGAATGACCGGGGCAGATATGCGGCGGATTGTGGCAGTATACCGGTTTATTCTGCCGGATGCCGCCATCCGTCTGGCCGGAGGCCGGGGGCTGCTTCCGGATAAGGGCCGGGCCTGCTTCCGGTCGGGGGCTAATGCCGCTATTTCCGGGGATATGCTGACCACGGCGGGGATTACGGTGGAGACGGACAGAAGATTGCTGAGAGAACTGGGGTATGAGGTGAGGTACGATCATGAGTAAAGGATTGTTTATTACAGGGACGGGAACCGATATCGGAAAAACTTATGTATCTGCACTGATTGTAAAAAAGCTGAAGGAAAGCGGTGTTTCCGCCGCCTATTTTAAGGCGGTGCTCAGCGGAAATGAGCGGAGGAAGGACGGCAGTCTGGTTCCCGGAGACGCGCTCTATGTGAAAATGGTTTCGGGAATCGATCAGCCGCTGGCGGAAATGTGTCCTTATATTTATGAGCGGGCCGTCTCTCCCCATCTGGCCTCCAGAATCGAGGGAAATCCGGTCCGGATGGAGCGGGTGCTTGCGTGCTTCCGGTCGGTGTGCGGAAAATACGAGTATATCACCATGGAGGGCTCGGGCGGCATTCTCTGTCCCATCTGTTTTGACGAAGTAAGAATCTGGCTGCCGGACGTGATCAAAGCCTGCGGTCTGGGCTGTCTGCTGGTGGCGGACGCCGGCCTGGGCACGATTAATGACGTGGGCCTGACCGCATTTTATATGAAATCCCATGAGATTCCCCTGAAAGGAATTATTTTCAACCATTTCCGGCCGGGAGACAGGATGCAGGAGGATAATATAAAAATGTGCGAATATCTGACCGGAGTGAAAGTGGTGGCCTGTGTGAAAGATGGGGACAGGGAGTTGGATATTTCGGAGGAACTGCTGAAATCGCTGTATGCGTAGAAAAAGCCGCAAAAGGATAATAGGAGTTTGATATGATCTGGTATCCCTATGAACAGATGAAAACAATGAACCCTCCTTACAGAATCACGGACGCCCAGGGTGTCTACCTGTATACGGAGGATCAGAAGCTGATTGATTCCATATCCTCCTGGTGGAGCATGATCCACGGTTACAGGCATCCGGCGCTGACAAGGGCCATTGTCTCCCAGGCGGAGAAATTTTCCCATGTGATGCTGGGCGGGCTGACCCATGAGCCGGCCCGGAAGCTGGCCGAAAAACTGAAAAACTGGCTGCCCGGCGACCTGGACTATTCCTTCTTTTCCGACTCCGGCAGCGTGGCCGTGGAGGTGGCGCTGAAAATGGCGCTGCAATATTATATGAACCGGGGAGAAAAACGGCGCACAAAGATTCTCGCGCTGGAATATGCCTATCACGGAGATACTTTTAAAACCATGGAGGTAGGGGACGACGAGGATTATCATTTTGTGTTAAACGCCTATGGTCCAAGCCGGTCCGTCATACATATTCCCACCGACATCAAAGCGCTTGAAACCGCTTTTGCGGCGCATCATGAAGAACTGAACTGTTTGATTGCGGAGCCGCTTTTGCAGGGAGCCGGCGGAATGCGGATGTATGATATCTCTTTCCTGAAACGGGCCAGAGAGCTCTGCGACCATTACGGCGTCCTGCTGATTTTTGACGAGGTAGCCACAGGATTCGGGCGGACCGGAAACCGGTTTGTGGCCGACCTGGTTCTGCCGGATATTCTGGTTCTGGGGAAAGCGCTGACCGGGGGATATATCGGTCATGCGGTGACGGTGGCCAGTAAAAAGGTATTTGAAGGCTTTTACGACGACAATCCGCAGCATGCCCTGATGCACGGCCCCACCTTTATGGGAAATGCTCTGGCCTGTGCCGTGGCGTTAAAATCTATCGAACTGTTTGAATGCCAGGATTATATGGCAAAAATCCGCCGGATTGAAAAAATCACCCGCCGGGAGCTGGAGGGCTTTTCCGATCCCCGCATCAGAGAAATCCGGATTATGGGGGGCTGTGTCTGCCTGGAGGTGAAAGAAGCCGGAATTCTGAAAGGATACCAGCAGTTTGCATATGAGCGGGGGGTATTTGCCAGGCCGTTTCTGAATTATCTCTATGCCATGGTGCCTTATGTGATTCGGGAGCAGGAGCTGGTCAGAGTGCTGGATACGATGAAAGCATGGTTTCTGCGATAACCGGTCCGCGGTCAGAAAACCAAACTTGACATTGCCTGACGGCATGATATAATGTGTGCGTAGGTGATGAGCAGTGCCAGACCGCAGAAGAAGGGAACGACTGCCGGATTTGTCGGTCCGTATTCTGTCAGGGGGCCTGCCCGGCCGACTGCATTACGTGAGTTCGAAACCATCCTCACGGAAAAAACAAAACTAAGGAGAGTGTACGATGAAAACAAAATTTGACGACAGGAAAACCAAGGAGATTGTCCTGGGGGCCGTGATTGCCGCGCTGTATGTGGCGCTGACGCTGCCATTTGCGCCGATTGCCTACGGGCCGGTGCAGTTTCGGATTTCGGAGGCGCTGACGGTTCTGCCTTATTTTACGCCGGCTGCGGTGCCGGGAGTGACGCTTGGCTGTCTTCTGTCCAACATTCTGATGGGCTCGCCGCTGCCGGATATCGTGTTCGGGACGATTGCCACCCTGATCGGCGCCATCTTTTCTTACCGGCTGCGGGTACATAAATATCTGGTCTGCGTGCCGCCCATCGTGGCCAATGCGCTGATTATCCCGTGGGTGCTGAAATTTGCCTACGGCGTGCCGGATCTGGTGCCGGTTATGATGTTTACCGTGGGGCTTGGCGAAGTGCTGGCGGTGGGTGTTCTGGGGAATATCTTCCTGCTTTCTCTGGAACGGTGCAGGAAGATGCTGTTTCAGAATTAACGCCTGTCTCTATGGCTGCCTGAACGTTCCACAGGGAATGTTTCCGTTATGAAAGGATTCGGCCCGGGGAAGATGAAAAAAATCATCTTTCCCGGGCCGATTGATTTTTTTTCGGTTTCATTATAATATAATAAAGATGGAAAACAATGACTTTTAGGAAAAGGGGACGAAAAAAGATGTATTACATAAATTTCAGCCATCCGGAATATATTCATTTTATGGGTATCGGCGGGATCAGTATGAGCGGTCTGGCGGAGATTCTTCTGGACCGGGGATTCCGGATCAGCGGTTCGGATATGAGAGAATCTGAGATTACGGAGCATCTGAGGAAAAAGGGCGCCGAAATTATGATTGGCCAGAAAGCGGAGAATATCCGTCCGGATATGAAAGCCGTCGTTTATACCGCGGCCATTCATACGGACAATCAGGAGTATCAGGCGGCTTTGTCAGCCGGCATTCCCATGATGAGCCGGGCGGAGCTTCTGGGGCAGTTGATGAAAAATTACGGCGAGGCGGTGGCTGTTTCGGGCACCCACGGGAAAACCACCACCACCTCCATGCTGACGGAGATTCTTCTGGCTGCGGCCAAAGACCCCACCATCTCCGTGGGCGGCATGCTGGACAGCATCGGGGGAAATGTGCGAATCGGCAGGTCAGACTGCTTTGTGACGGAGGCATGTGAATATACCAATAGTTTTCTATCCTTTTATCCCACGGTTGCGGCGGTTCTGAATGTGAAGGAGGACCATCTGGACTATTTTAAAGATCTTGCGGATATCCGCCGGTCCTTCCGCCGCTTTATGGAACTGGTGCCCTCTCATGGCAGCGTGGTGGTCAATGATGAGATTGAGGGGCTGGAAACGCTGACGGAGGGACTTTCCTGCAATGTGATTCGCTTCGGACAGAAGCCGGACAGTCAGTTTCATGCCGCGGATGTGATTTACGACCGGAACGGATGCCCCTCTTTTGTTTTGCAGGATACCCGCCAGGCGGCGCCGGTCTGTTTTGAACGGATTGCTTTAAAGGTTCCCGGCGCGCATAATCTGGCGGATGCCCTGGCGGCGGCGGCGCTGGCTTTTGTTCTGGATATTCCGTTTGTCCATATCAAGGCCGGACTGGAACAGTTTCAGGGCGTTCACAGGCGTTTTGAACATAAAGGGGATGTGGCCGGCATTACGGTAATTGACGACTACTCCCATCATCCCGATGAAATCAATGCGGCGCTGGCGGCAGCGAAGCGCTGTTCCTATCATGAGCTGTGGTGTGTGTTTCAGCCCCATACATACACCAGAACAAAGGCTTTTCTCCATGAATTTGCCCAGGCGCTGTCAGCGGCGGACCATGTGATTCTGGCCGACATCTATCCGGCCAGGGAAACGGATACGCTGGGGGTAAGTTCCGAAGATATCCACAGGCTGCTGGTGAAAACGGGGGTGGATTCTCATTACCTTCCCACCTTTGAACAGATTGAATCGTTTGTTCGAAAGACCTGCAGACCCGGCGACATGCTGATTACCATGGGCGCAGGGGATGTGGTAAAGGTAGGGGAGGATCTGCTGAAGCAATAATTTTTCAAATTTTTTTATCCACCGTCAGCAAAGCCCATATTTACTGGGAATCTGACGAGTTATCCACAATATCCACATTTTTATCCACATTCTCTGCCGGATAAATATGTGGATATTTTTTTTCTCCATCCGGATCAGACAAAAAGTCCGGAGTATCAGCAGTAATCAGGTGTTTTAGATTTTTTTCGACTTTGGCTGACCGCAAAATTTGCAGATTATCCACATTATCCACAATTGGCAGTGTGGATAATAAACTGATTCTCTTTTTTGGGAGAACATGATATAATGTCCGCGTAAGCAATGAACAGTTATTTGTTTTTATTCTAAGCAGGGAAGGAGTGGATGTCTGAATTGAAGCTGCGCAATGAATGGAAACCGGATGTCGTTGCGGTATCCGGGGATTTTATTGATTATTATATGCCTCAGGCCAGCGGTGAATTTGTGAAGGTATACCTGAGTCTGCTTAGAAATATGGAAAAAGGCGGAAGTGAGCTGACCGTCTCCGGCCTGGCGGATTCTCTGAACCACACGGAGAAGGATGTGGTCCGGGCGCTGAAATACTGGGAGCGGATGCAGCTTCTGCGGCTGGGCTATGAGGGAGAGGAACTGAACGATATTGTCCTGACAGCGCCGCCAGAGAAAAAGCATGCGGAAGAAAAGGTCCGGCCGGCTGTTTCGGAAGAAGAAAAGAGTCTGTCGGATATTGGGGAAACAGGACGCCCGCCGGCGGTTTCCGGACAAAAATCTCCGGAGCAGCCCGCAAAAGATCCTCTTTCTTTAAAACGGCTGGAAGGAGACGGGGAGTTTAAACAGTTGTTATTTGTGGCCGGCCAGTACATAGGCGCGCCGCTGACCAGAAAAGACTGCGACGCGTTTGCCTATTTATATGACCAGCTTAAGCAGCCGGCGGAATTTCTGGAATATCTGATCGAATACTGTGTTTCCATGGGGCATAAAAGCGTGCGCTATATGGAGACGGTGGCGCTGGATCTGCACAAAAGAGGGGTGGCGACGGTGGAGCAGGCCAAGGCGGCTCTGCCTGCCATGAAAAAGGATCATTATGCCGTGATGAAGGCATTTGGCTTAAACAGCCGTCAGCCGGCTCCGGGGGAAAGGCAGATGATGGACAAATGGTTTTCTGTCTACGGGTTTTCCCGGGAGATGGTGCTGGAAGCCTGCGGCCGGACCATGTCGGCCATTCACAGGCCCAGTTTTGAATATACGGATAAAATTTTGGAATCCTGGAAGGAAAAGGGCGTTAAAGTTCCGTCGGACGTAAAAGCGCTGGATGAGAAGCGGAGCCGGGAAAAGGGAAAGAAGCCTGTGCGGGTGACGGAGAGAAAGACGCCGATCCGCTCCAACCAGTTTCACAATTTTGAACAGAGAGAGTATGATTTTGATGAGTTGATGCGGAAGATCAACGGTTAGGAAAAGAGGAAAGCATTGTCATTATCAAACAGTCAGTATCAGATGATCATGCGGGAGTACAATCGAAAGCAGCTGGCGAACCGGCGCAGGCAGCAGGAACGCATCGGGCAAGTCCGAAAAAAACTTCCTCAGTATCAGGCGCTGGAGGAGGAGATTGGACTGCTGGCTTTGGAACAGGCGAAAAAACTGCTGGCGGGGGACAGAAGCGCGCTGGAGGAGCTGAAAAAGCAGATCGGCGACCGAAGGGAACAGAAGGAGATTCTGCTTCTGTCCAAAGGATTTCCGCCGGATTATCTGGACATGGATTACAGTTGTCAGGACTGTCAGGACACAGGCTATATCGGATCGGAGAAATGCCACTGTTTCCGCCAGGCCGTGGTGGATCTGCTTTATACCCAGTCCAATCTGAAAGAAATATTAAAAACGGAAAATTTCGACACTTTTTCCTATGAATGGTATGACCGGGAACCAGAAATGGGAAAGCCAAGCCCCTATGACAATATGAGAAGAATCGTGGCGGTCTGCCAGGCGCTTACGGAAAATTTCGACCGGGAGAAGCCAAGCCTTCTGCTGACCGGTCCCGCGGGGGTGGGAAAAACTTTTCTGACCCACTGTATTGCCAGGGAACTGTTAAACCGCTGCTATTCGGTAATCTATCTGTCGGCCATTGATCTGTTCGACGTCTTTTCAAAGGAAAAATTCGATTACGGCCAGGATGAGGAGTCCGATCATATGTATCGCTACATTCTGGACTGTGATATGCTGATAATCGACGATCTTGGGACGGAGCTGAATAATACGTTTACCACCTCTCAGTTGTTTTACTGTATGAGCGAACGGGAGAAGCGGCGCAGGCCGATGATTATTTCCACCAATCTGTCCCTGGCAGCCCTGCGGGACTGCTATTCGGAACGGATCACTTCCCGGATGATCAGCGATTACAGGATTATGGAATTGTATGGGGCGGATATCAGGATCAAAAAGAAGCTGAGAGAGCATGTATCCAACCAATGAATGCGCAGAAATGTACGGGCGGACTTTTCTTTTGCATCTGTGAGATTCCGCGCGTATAGGAAAGAAAAATGGAGGAATTTATGAGAGACGAGAAGAATTATGAGACAATACCGGTAGGGCGGCTGGGTCTGATTCCGGTGGACGGATGCCAGCCTCTGGCAAAGCTGGTGGATCAGTATCTGGTGGGCTGGAGAAAAGAGCGCCTTCATGACCATAAGGAGCGGCTGATTTTTGACGGGTACGAGCGGGACAGCTATATCATTGACGCCGATTTTCCACGGTTCGGCAGCGGGGAGGCGAAGTGTCAGCTGTCTCAGTCGATCCGGGGAGACGACCTGTTTATTCTGGTGGACGTGTGCAATTCCAGCCTGACCTATTCCATGAACGGACATATCAACCGCATGTCCCCCGACGATCATTTTCAGAATTTGAAGCGGGTGATCGCCGCGGCCAGCGGGCATGCCCGGCGGATCAACGTATTTATGCCGTTTCTGTATGAGAGCCGCCAGCACAGGAAAAACGGCAGAGAATCCATGGACTGCGCCATGGCGCTGCAGGAGCTGGTCCGCATGGGCGTGAACAATATTATCACCTTTGACGCCCATGACCCCAAGATTCAGAATGCCATCCCCCTGCACGGATTTGAAACGGTGCGCCCGGCCTATCAGTTTATCAAGTATCTGCTGAAACACGAACAGAACCTGACCATAGACAACGATCATATGATGGTGATCAGTCCCGACGAGGGCGGCATGAACCGGGCGGTATATATGGCCAATGTGCTGGGACTTGACGTGGGCATGTTCTATAAGCGCCGGGATTACTCGAAAATTATAAATGGGAGAAATCCCATTATTTCCCATGAATTCCTTGGTTCCTCCGTGGAGGGAAAGGATGTGCTGATTATCGACGATATGATTTCTTCCGGAGACAGTATGCTGGACGTGGCGAAGGAACTGAAAAGCAGAAAGGCCAACAAGGTATTTATCTGTGCCACCTTCGGCCTGTTTACCGGCGGCCTGAAAAAATTCGACAGCTATTATGAAAGCGGGCTGATCAGCCGCATTCTCACCACGAACCTGATTTATCAGACAGAGGAACTGCTGTCCAGGCCCTATTATATCAACGTGGATATGAGCAAATATATTGCCCTGCTGATTGACAATATCAACCATGATATTTCCATCAGCGAGCTGCTGGACCCGGTGGGACGGATCAACAGGCTTCTGGCCGATTACCGGAAGTGAAAATGTACGTATTTTATGAAGAAATGCTGGAAAAATGAGCGATTCCGGCTATTTACAGAACAGGAAGAAAGATGATATAATATGCAGTGTAAGCGATGGGCGGCGCAGATACGAAAGTTGGAAAAAATGGTAACGGCGCCCGCACCATAAATGTAATGTTTTGGAGGGATTTATGAGCGAAGAATTAAGGAATGACGAAGTACTGGAAGAAACGGCTGCGGAAGCGGCAGAAATTACGGAGACCATGGATGATTACGCGGATCAGCTGGATGTGGATCCGGTTTGGGTACGGCTTGAGAATATGCTGAAAGACCAGACGGTGATCAGCGTTGAGGTGGGCGGCATCGTAAAGGCCGGCGTGGTTGCTTATGTGGAGGGCGTGAGAGGATTTATTCCCGCGTCTCAGCTTGATATCGGCTATGTGGAGAATCTGGAGAGCTGGCTGGGCAAAACGCTGGACGTGGTTGTAATCACTGCCGACGCGAAGGAGAAACGCCTGGTGCTCTCCGGCAAGAAGGTGGCAAGACAGCGGGCGGAGGAAGCCAGAAAGGCCAGAATCGCCGCCGTGAAGGTGGGAACCGTGGTAAAGGGCATCGTAGAAAGCTTGAAGCCTTACGGCGCTTTTGTGGATATCGGGGACGACATGACAGGTCTGGTTCACGTATCTCAGATCAGCCAGAAGCGGGTGAAGGATCCTTCCGATGTGCTGAAAGCCGGAGATGAGGTAGAGGCAAAGATTATAGCCGTGAAGGACGGCAAGATCAGCCTGAGCATGAAAGCGCTGGAGGAAAGCCCCAGAGAGGTACAGGAAGAAGTGTTCCCGTACAGAGAAGAAGGCAGGGCGTCCACCAATTTAGGCGCGCTGCTCAAAGGCATCAAGCTGGACTGATACGGCCGGTATAGAGGAAAGCGTATGGAACTGCCTAAGAAGTTTGAGCAGGTGGACCAGTGGAAAACAATGCTGTTTTTGTATGAGTCCGCTCTGAAGGAAATAAATACGAAGATTGAAATTCTGAATCAGGAATTTGTCCATGTTCATAATTACAATCCTATCGAACATGTAAAGTCCAGGATCAAGTCCGCGGAAAGCATTGTCAGAAAGCTGAAAAAACTGGGATTTGAGGCGACCATCGACAATATGATGAAGCATCTGAACGATATCGCCGGAATCCGGATTATCTGTTCCTTTACCTCCGATATCTATCAGATTGCCAAGATGATTGCTAATCAGGATGATGTGATGGTGCTGCAGGTGAAAGATTATATGAAGCATCCGAAGCCGAACGGGTATAAGAGCTACCATATGGTGGTGTCTCTGCCGATTTTTCTGTCAGACGGGCCTGTCCATACCACTGTGGAGATTCAGATCCGGACCATTGCCATGGATTTCTGGGCAAGTCTGGAGCATAAGATTTATTATAAATATGAAGGAAACGCACCCGCACAGATGTATGAGGAATTAAAGGACTGTGCGGATATTGTGGAACAGCTTGACGCCAAGATGCTGTCGCTGAACGAGCAGATCCAGCAGATGCATGTAGAAGAAGATACATAACGTAAAGCAAATGATGATAAAAAGCGCTGTGAAGGATAAAAATGATCAAAATCCTTCGCAGCGCTTCTTGTATCATAGGAGAGTCTTCTGTCGGTAAACGGATCGTTTACCGTGTGAAAAAGCTTTCCGGATAGTGTTTCCGGTCAAACAGATGGTTATACTGGAATCTCTGGTACTGTTCCAGAGATTCCCGGACTGCCGGGTCTTCCGGATCCGATACGGGCATATACGTTCCCTGGCTGTCGATCACCGTATTGGACGTGATAACCGGGAGGGTGTCGGAGAGCCGGGACAGATAGCCCTGCCATTCGGTCAGAGGAAGACCGGCGGTTTCCAGCAGCAGCGGTCCGAGATAGTTGGCGCTTAACTGCAGGGCGTTTTGTTCTTCAATGTCATAATTGGCCCACATCACGAATGGCACGATAAAACGGTTCTGGGCTTCCTCAAGGCTTCGTTCTTCCTGGGGAACGCCGGTAAGGGAGGCGATGCAGTTGGTGACATAATCGTTAGGCTGGTGATCGCCGAACATAAGAAGAATGGTAGGTTCTTCTTCTTTGGAAAAGTATTCGGTCAGCTCCCTGAACGCGGCGTCAGATTCTTTAATCAGCGTCAGATAGTTTTCTGTGGCCGGATGGGGTTTATCCATATCCGTCAGAGAAACCGTGGGCGGAAAATTATCAAAGATTTCGCTGTAGCCGCTGTGATTCTGCATCGTCACATTAAAGACGAACAGCTTTTCCCCCTCCTCTCTCCCTTCGTACAGTTCTTTTATTTTAGCGTAAGAGGACCGGTCGCTGACATACTTCCGGATGATTTCCGGATTTTTAAAATCCGGTTTAAAGTAGGCTTCGTCAAAGCCCAGCAGAGGATAGACCTCGTTCCGCTTCCAGCCGCTGGCATGATAGGGATGCATGGCGACGGTGCGGTAGCCCTCCGCTTTCAGACTGCTGGCCAGAGAGGGAAGCTCCTCTGAGATATATTGCTGGTAAGAAACGCTTCCGGAGGGCAGAAATGCCATGCTGTCCCCGGTCAGAAACTCAAATTCCGTATTTGCCGTGTTGCCGCCTACCACCGAGACAAACAGGTTTCCGGTAACGGCGTTTTCGCCTCCTTGCTGCAGGCTGTGAATAAAAGGCATATAGTCTTCGCTGGTTTCAAATTCATGGAGGACAGACAGGTCGGAAAATGCCTCGTTCATAATAACGATAATGTTGGGGCGGTCGGTTTGGACTTCCGGGGAGGATGCCGGCAGGGATCCTCCCGATATCCGCTGCTGAGTGTCGGTCTGACTGTTTTGGTCTGCTTTGGAAACGGTCTGGCTGGGTGTTGCCGCCGCTGCCTGGCCGATCTGTTTTTGCATCTGGGCCTCCTGCCGGATGGTTTCCGCCGAATACCGGGCCGGCCTGTCGATTTTCAGATACTTTGTATTCTGTATAAAGCTGGCGGCAAAGCCGTTGTCCCGGTAGGTGGCCCACTGGGTAAACAGGTTGCTGAACGTAAGGGCACGGTCAGTAAAGGCAGTGGTACACAGGGCCGTCTTCATGGCAAGCAGCAGGCAGAGTCCGGCGGCTGCGATGCAGGCCCGCCGCTTCGGCGCCGGCGCCTTTAACGTGCATTTTTCCGCCAGAATGCATAGGTAAAGAAACAGCAGCAGGGTGAATACCATGGAGGCCGGCGCCGTATAGGTGAAATTGTCCATGACGCTGGCCGCCGTGGAGGCGGAGCGCAGATCCCAGGGCAGAATCGGGTTTCCCCGGAATTCCATGGTGTAGTGGTTGGCGATGCCCACGACGACAGTCAGAATATTCCCCGTAATCAGGGCACGTTTGAAGCTGCCCAGGACGGCGAATAATACGATGTAGAAAAACCAGAACAGAAGCAGGTTGATGATCTGGGGTGAGAGTTCCATTTTCAGCGGGTTATGGGTGAAGGTTTCCAGCCCGTAAAAGGCGGCCGCCGGAATCAGGGCAAAGAAAAACATCTGCAGCTTCCGGCCAGGTTCTTTCCGCACCATCCACAGAAGTCCGGCGCCGGCGGCCAGCAGAGTCTGCAGGGCGAAAAGGCCGGGACGGAACTTTGTGGTAAGCAGGGACCAGACCGCAGCGGCCTCGGCAGCGGCCGCGATCAGGACGGCGGCAGCCAGCCGCGTCTTTGTATGATGAAAAAGGGATTGACAGGTATGTATCATGGTTTCCTCCTGAAAGTCAGAGCTTTCTTAAACAGTATATGATAATAGGGATTTCATTTTGCGAAATTTAGCGCCGCCGGCAGGCTGCTTTTGGCGGCGCGTTTTTTCGGAATGATAGGTTCCGCATTTATTCTACATGAAATACGCAAAAAATGCACGTGAAAAATTTCGTAAAAAATCATGAAGAATTGTTTAAGTTTACATTTCTTCTCGTTTGATGTAGAATAGGAGTATTGTAAGATGACCGAAAATACGGATCCATGGGGGTTTTTATGAAAAAATACGATTATGTACTGGTGGGCAGCGGCCTGTATGCCGGCGTGTTTGCCTGGTATGCGAAGAAACATGGGAAAAGCTGTCTGGTGGTGGAACGGCGCAGCCAGCCGGGCGGAAATATATACTGTCAGGAGATCGAGGGAATTCATGTGCATCAGTACGGCGCTCATATTTTCCACACGTCAAATAAAAAGGTGTGGGACTTTGTGAACGGCCTGGCCGAGTTTAACCGGTATACCAACTCTCCGGTAGCCTGCTACAAAGGGGAGATGTACAATCTGCCTTTTAATATGAACACATTCCATAAACTGTGGGGCGTCCGTACGCCGAAAGAGGCTATGGAGAAAATCAGAGAACAGCAGGCGGACATTCAGGGAGAACCAAACAATCTGGAAGAACAGGCGATCCGTCTGGTGGGCCGGGATATCTATGAGCGGCTGATCAAAGGCTATACGGAGAAACAGTGGGGGAGAGACTGTAAGGATCTGCCCAGCTTTATTATCCGCCGCCTGCCGGTGCGCTACACGTATGACAATAACTATTTTAACGACCGTTACCAGGGCATTCCCATCGGCGGATACAATGTACTGACAGAAAAGCTGTTTGCGGGCTGTGACATGGAGCTGGGCCGGGATTTTCTGGAAGACAGGGAATATTACGCAGAAGCCGGGGAAACAATCGTATATACAGGCCCCATCGACGCCTATTACGGCTATCGGTTCGGGAAGCTGGAATACAGAAGCCTGCGGTTTGAGACGGAGGTGCTGGACGAGCCCAATTACCAGGGCAATGCGGTGGTAAACTATACGGAGCGCAAGGTTCCCTATACCCGGATTATCGAGCACAAGCATTTTGAATTCGGAACGCAGGAAAAGACCGTGATTACCAGGGAATATCCGGCGGAGTGGACGCCGGGAACGGAACCCTATTATCCGGTGAACGATGAGAAAAATGCCGGTCTGTACCGACAGTATTATCAGTTGGCACAGAATGAGACGCATGTGATTTTCGGCGGAAGGCTGGCGGAATATCAGTATTATGATATGGACAAGGTGATCGAGTCCGCCATGAACCGGGCCGAGCAGGAATTCGGAGAGAAATAAAGACCGTATAAAAAGAAAAGATGGAAAAGCAAATCCGAACGCCTGATCCCGGAGACGGGCTGGGTTCAGGGGGTTCGGAAAGCTTGGAGGATAAAAATGCAGGCGATCATACTGGCTGCGGGTATGGGAAA
>Ga0137306_101798_pt1 | contig 20262 bp, 15 predicted proteins | sample Inofroosms_March_FD_97187 | JGI IMG/M metagenome (GOLD analysis project Ga0137306, IMG submission 97187) | Mouse cecal microbial communities from Vienna, Austria - N-Acetylneuraminic and N-Acetylglucosamine D2O microcosms_March | ecosystem: Host-associated > Mammals > Digestive system > Large...
GCCTGTAGCCAAAGTTTGGGGTGTTGTAATGTCATGGTGGTGTCAGAGTGGGGTTTAACGGGTGTTGAAGTCGATATGACCTCGTTTGTTATGTCGCTGCAAATTTACATCTTTTTTCAAATATTTCATCTTTTTCGGGAAAAATCGTGGACTGTCAAACCGGCATATTCCGAGGCGGCATCGAAGCTTGGGCATTCTTTGCGGGCAAAATCGCGGTGGCCGTGTACACGGACGTTCGGGAAAGCCTGTTTGATTATGAGTATCAATCTTGTCAAAGCTTCTTTTTGCGAAATTGTGCGGGTGTCGGAGGCATTGCCTTTATGGTCGACACCACCGATATAACATATGCCTATTGATTTACGGTTATGACCGACGCAGTGGGCACCGGGTTGTGAAAGCGGCCGGCCTGTTTCCACTGTCCCGTCCAAATCGATTACGAAGTGATAGCCTATGTCGGAAAATCCACGGTCGGCCATATGCCATCGTCTGATTTCGGAGCATCGGACATTACGTCCCGCAGGGGTTGCGGAGCAATGCACTATGATTTCGCTGATTTGCCTTGATGCGGATTTTGCGAATGATTTGATTTCATTCCCGGCCCTTGAAAGCCCGGGCACCGGCATCCCTGCCGCCGTTTGAGTGATTGTTTCCATAAGTTTCCAGTTTTTTAAGACTATTGAAGCCGTGAGGGCTTCCTCGTGTCGTTATTTGCTGCAAAATTACGGATGGCGTAAGGGGTGCCGGTGCCCTGGATATCCCGTTATTTTCGGCCGGGATTCAGAGATTGTCTAAAAATATTTTGGGGAAATCAGACAATCCCTAAGCTTTGTAGCGTGCTGATTGGCCTGCAATCAGTGCCGCATCGTCGAAATAGTTGATTTTCATTGCCGCCCTTACCTCGTCGAGAGTCCGGGCTGCTGCCGCGCGTGCGGTTTCCGAGCCTTTGCGAAGTATGTCGTAGACTTCGGGTATGTTTTGCTCGTAATGTTTGCGACGTTCGCGGATGGGTACCAGTTCCTCTTCAAGGACGTTGATGAGGAGCTTTTTGACAGTCCCGTCGCCGACGCCTCCGCGGGTGTAGTGGTCTTTGAGTTCCTGCAGGTTGCGGTAGTCGGGCAGGTATTTTGCAAAATGTTCGTCGCAACTGAAAGCGTCGAGGTATATGAAAGGGCAGTTCCCTTCGAGGTGCCCTGGGGAATCGATTGTCAGATGCTCGGGGTCGGTGTACATGCTGTTTACCTTCTTTTTCAGTTCCTTCGGAGTGTCGGAAAGGTAGATGCAGTTGCCGAGCGATTTGCTCATCTTTGCTTTCCCGTCGGTTCCCGGCAGGCGTTGGCAAACGGTGTTTTCGGGAAGTAGGATTTCAGGCTCTACCAAGGTGGGGCCGTAGATGTTGTTGAAACGGTTCACGATTTCGCGTGTAAGCTCAATCATCGGCGACTGGTCTTCCCCTACAGGCACCGTGGTTGCCTTGAATGCGGTGATGTCGGATGCCTGGCTTACAGGATAGCAGAAGAACCCTACAGGAATCGACTGCTCGAAATTACGCATTTTGATTTCGGTCTTTACGGTGGGGTTGCGCTGCACCCGCGACACCGTTACCAGGTTCATGTAATAGAATGCAAGCTCGCAAAGTTCCGGAACCTGGCTTTGGATGAATATGGTGGTTTTGGCCGGGTCGATACCTACTGAAAGATAGTCGAGTGCGACCTCTATTATGTTTTGGCGGATTTTTTCGGGGTTGTCGGCATTGTCGGTCAGGGCTTGAGCATCGGCAATCATTACGAATATCTTATCGAATTCGCCGGAATTCTGAAGCTCTACGCGACGGCGTAGCGAACCTACGTAATGGCCGAGATGCAATTTGCCGGTAGGGCGGTCGCCAGTGAGTATGATTTTTTCCATGAACAGGAGGTTATGGTTGCTTAATTTACAGATATTTTATTTTTGCAAAGTTACGTGTTTTTATGGAAAATTCCCTATTTTTGCAATCATCAATTCACATTGCTTGACACAGTGACAAATCCTAAATCCCTAATTTTATAAACTCCTATGATGAGAACAGGAAAATTGTGGCTTACGCTTGCCGTAGGGGCTGTTTCGGCCTTCGGGGCCATGGCCGCCCCCAAGTATGCCTACGATTCGGTGCCGGGTGACCCCCTTCACACTAAAATCTACACCCTTCCCAACGGGTTGAAGATGTTTATGACGCAGAACCCACGGGAGCCGCGCATACAGACTTATATCGCAGTGCGCGTTGGTGGAAAGAACGACCCGGCTGAAACGACCGGCCTGGCGCACTATTTCGAGCACCTGATGTTCAAAGGCACGCCTCATTTCGGCACGGTAAACTATGCTCAGGAGAAACCGATGCTCGACGAAATCGAGGCGCTTTTTGAAACCTACCGTGTCACTACCGATTCGGTGGCGCGTGCCTCGCTCTATCATAAAATCGATTCGATCAGTTTCGAAGCTTCGAAACTTGCCATACCTAACGAGTATGACAAGATGATGGCGGCTATCGGAGCCAACGGGACTAATGCCTATACATCGCAGGATGTTACCTGCTACGTCGAGGATATTCCCTCGAATGAGTTGGAACGCTGGGCCATCGTGCAGTCTGACCGCTTCAAGAATCCTGTGCTTCGCGGTTTCCACACCGAGCTGGAAACTATCTATGAGGAGAAGAACATGTCGCTTACCAACGACGGACGCAAGTCGAACGAGGCCATGCTTGCAGCATTGTTCCCCTCGCATCCCTATGGCACACAGACCGTGCTGGGAACGCAGACCCATTTGAAGAACCCGTCGATAACCAATATCAAGAAATACCACGAAACATGGTATGTGCCTAACAATATGGCTATAGCGTTGTCGGGCGATTTCAATCCCGATGACGCGGTTGATGTGGTTATGAAATATTTCGGCGATATGAAGCCGAATAAAAACCTGAGACATCTCGAGGTGAAGCCCGAGACCCCGTTCACCGAGCCTGTGCGTGCCGAAGTATGGGGTAACGATGCCGAGCGCCTTACGCTGGCCTGGCGAATCCCGGCGGCATCACACGACGATATGCCTGCATTGGAAATCATGTCGCAGGTGCTTTCGAACGGGTCGGCCGGCCTGATGGACCTCGACCTTGACCAGGCTCAGAAAGTGCTTGCCTCCGGCGCAGGGCTTTATTCCATGGCCGACCAGGGAGCGTTCGTTATGATAGGGCTTCCTCGCGGCGGTCAAAGCTTGGCAGAGGTTGAGGCCCTCCTGTTGGGTGAAATGGAAAAACTCCGTAAGGGTGAATTCAGCAACGAGCTGGTCGAGGCAATCAAGGCAAATCTGAATCTCAATCTTGAAAAATCGTTCCTTAACAACAGAGATCGTGCGAATTATTATGTCGACGCCTTCGTAAACGGTGAAACCTGGGGTGATGCCGTGAAGGGTCTGCACCGCATGAACACCGTTACCAAGCAGGATGTGGTCAATGTGGCCAACAAGTACCTGGGCAATAAGAATTATGCTGCGGTCAGCAAGCGCCAGGGTGCTCCTAAGGATGAGCTTAAAATCGCCAAACCGGCCATTACCCCCATTGTGACAAACCGCGACACGGTTTCGGCTTTCCTTGCCGACCTCGTTTCAATGAAGGTCGACCCGGTTGAGCCTAAGTTCGTGGATTTCCAGAAAGACCTCAAATCCACAAACCTTGCCAACGGCACCCAGTTGCTTTATACCCATAATCCCTACAACGAGCTGTTCGACCTCACATTCGTTTATGAAACCGGCAGCTGGGCCGACCGCATCCTTCCCTATGCGGCACAGTTCATCAATCTTGCCGGGACTAAGGATATGACACCGGCTCAGGTGCAGCAGGCGTTCTATTCGCTGGCATGCGAATATTTCGTGAGCGTAGGCAGCGAGCGTTCGTTTATCGTGCTGCGTGGCCTTAGCGGGAATATGAACAAGGCCGTTGCCCTACTTGAGAAGCTGATTAACGAGGCTGTGTCGGATGCTGAGACATTCAGCGCGTTCGTTGATTCGAAAATGAAGTCGCGTGCCGATGCCAAAGCCAACCAGGGGCAGAATTTCTCGCGTCTGCGCACATATATGAACTATGGTGCCGACTATGTGAAGAATACCACCGTCAGCGAGGAGGAACTCCGTGCGCTCACCCCCGAAGCTGTTACCAAGCCGCTCCGCGACATGCTCGGCCTCAGCCACCGCATCATCTACTACGGCCCGTTGTCCGAACAGCAGGTTGTGGCCGACCTTGACGAGCATCATGTGAAGGGTGTGAAATTGCAGCAGCCTGCCGATTTCAAGCGCTATCAGGCCCAGCAACCTGAAGAGACGGTTGTGTTCGTGGCTCCTTATGATGCGAAACAGCTTTACATGTCGATGTTCGCCAACGAAGGCAAGAATTTCGATCCCGCAATCCATCCTGCCACCGAGGTTTACAACGAATATTTCGGCGGCTCGATGAATGCGATAGTGTTCCAGGAAATGCGTGAGGCCCGTTCGCTTGCCTACTCTGCCTGGGCGGCACTGCTCGAACCCTCGAAATGGAATCGCCCGTACACCTATATGGCTTATATCGCCACACAGAACGATAAGCTGATGGATGCCATCAACGCTTTCAACGACATTATCAACGATATGCCTCAAAGCGAGGCTGCGTTCAAGGTTGCCAAGGATGGTATAGAATCGCGTCTGAGAACCAACCGTATCATCGACGACAATATCGCATGGGCTTATATAAACGCCGACGACAAGCAGATCGCCCCGTCGCTCGACGGTGGCGGCAAGAACCGTTCGGCCGGTCTGAACCTTGACCGTGCCACCTTTGAAGCGTTACCTGGCCTGACCCTTGCCGATGTTGTCAAGTTCCAGCAGGAAAACGTGAAAGGGCGCAAATACTACTACGGTGTGCTTGGCAAAATCGAGGATCTTGACATGGATGCGCTCAACAAGCTTGGCAAAGTAGTGGTGCTCACCACGGAGGATATATTCGGCTATTGATAAAATTTGCAAAAGGGGTGGTCTACCTCCCGAAAAATTAGTAATTTTGCACCGGATAAAGCCCCGGACTGCATTGTGGCCGGAATGACGGCTGACAAAGCAGCCGGGGCTTTTGTTTCTATTTGACCAGACTACTTGAATCATACTTAATTCATTAAATTAACATGGTAAGCTATAAAGAATTAGGCTTGGTTAACACTCGTGAGATGTTTGCCAAGGCCATCAAGGGGGGATATGCCATCCCGGCTTTCAACTTCAACAACATGGAGCAGCTCCAGGCCATCATCAAGGCTGCTGCCGAGGAAAAATCCCCTGTAATCCTCCAGGTTTCCAAAGGTGCCCGCAACTATGCCAATGCGACCCTTCTCCGTTATATGGCCCAGGGTGCCGTGGCCTATGCAAAGGAACTTGGCTGGGAGAATCCCCAGATTGTGCTTCACCTCGACCATGGCGACAGCTTCGAACTTTGCAAGAGCTGCATCGACAACGGTTTCTCTTCGGTGATGATCGACGGTTCGCACCTCCCCTACGAGGAAAACGTGGCCCTCACAAAGCAGGTGGTTGACTATGCACACCAGTATGATGTGACTGTTGAAGGTGAACTTGGCGTTCTTGCAGGTGTGGAGGATGAGGTTTCTTCCGACCACCACACTTACACCGACCCTGAAGAAGTTATCGACTTCGCTACCCGCACCGGTTGCGATTCGCTCGCTATCTCGATCGGCACCAGCCACGGCGCATATAAGTTCACTCCCGAACAGTGCACACGTAATGCCGAAGGCCGCCTCGTGCCCCCGCCATTGGCATTCGAAGTGCTCGACGGCGTTATGCAGAAGCTTCCCGGTTTCCCCATCGTGCTCCACGGTTCGTCGTCAGTTCCCCAGGAATCCGTTGAGATGATTAACGAAAACGGCGGCAAACTTCCCGACGCTATCGGTATCCCCGAGGAGGAACTCCGCAAGGCTGCCAAGAGCGCTGTTTGCAAAATCAATATCGACTCTGACTCCCGTCTGGCTATGACTGCCGCAGTGCGCAAGGTGTTCAACGACAAGCCCGGTGAATTCGACCCCCGCAAATACCTCGGCCCGGCTCGTGACGAAATGGAGAAACTCTACAAGCACAAAATCGTCAACGTGCTCGGTTCCAACGGAAAAGCCGAATAAAGCCGTTTGCCGGATTTAATATCAGGCATCATAATGCAGCAAAACGACAGGCCGGAATTCCGACCTGTCGTTTTGCTGCATTATGATGCCTGTGTTTGATGAATGGGGGTTGTTATGAGTGGGTGAAAGCGAAACCACGCTTATTGATTTTTGAAGGTAGGCAATACTTTTCAAGAATCCACGGGTATGGATTTTCATAAGTGCATGGTGAAAAATGATAATCCGTGATGCCGGATTCCGGCACCACGGATTATGTATTTATCAGGATATGATTGGAGAGTGAACGGAGAGGGGGATGTCTTGTCAGGCGTTTTTACGCTTTTCGAGCTGGCGTTCTAGGGCTTCGAGACAGAGGTCGATAGCCTCCTCGAAGGTGTCGGCAACCTTTGTTGCCACAAGCTCGTCCTGCGGTTGTGTTACTTTCACCACGGCTTCCTTATTCATGGCGGTTTCTGGGTTTTCTACTGTGTGGTTGGAGTCGGTGGTTGTTATTGCGGTGTTTTGTCGTGCGAGACGCTCTGCTTTCTTGTTGATGAAGGCGGTGAGTTTTTCCGTGGCGTCGAAGTTGATGGCTTGAATTCTTACGTCCATAATCTTTTATCCTCCTTGATTTTTTTGTGCGCGTGGGTGCGCGAGTTTGTAATTTTGTTTTAATTCTCGGTAGGTTATATGTGTATAGACCTGTGTCGTTTCGAGTGAGGCGTGTCCCAGGAGTTTTTGCAACCCGCTGAGGTCGGCCCCGTTGTTGAGCATATCAGTGGCAAATGAGTGGCGGAGGGTGTGGGGCGACAGGCGCGTGGCGTGAGTATGGCCGGTCAGTGCCTCCTTTACTATTCTCTCCACCAGCATAGGGTAGAGGGGGCTCCCGTCGGCACGGATAAAGAACGTGTCGGGTCGGTCGATACCCGTTTCCCTGCGGCGTGTGGCGCGGTATGCGTCGATTGCGTCGGCAAGCTCTTTGCCAAATGGTATGATTCTTTCCTTATTACGTTTTCCAAGCACTTTTAGTTCGTGGCGGATGGAATCAACCGCTGTATCGGCAAGCCCTATGATTTCGGCACGCCTCATGCCGGTGGAATACAACATGAGTACTATAAGGGAATCACGTTCTTGAGTGAAATCCTGTTTATGGATTTTTTTTGATGCCGGTGAATTGCTGTCGATTATTTCCTCCATTTCGTCCTGGCGGATATAGACGGGCAGGTTCCGGGGTATTCGTGCCAGCGGCACATCGGCGGCAGGATTGTTTGTATGTCCCTGTGTGCGCATGAGGTAGCGGTAAAGGGCATTGAGTGATGAGAGTTTCCGGCGTATCGAACGCAGTGTCATGCCGGTTTCGGCCAGACTCATCGTCCAGCTGCTTATGTCGGCAGGGGTACACGACGGTGCGTCGAATTCGTCGGGTTTCCCTGCGGTGATGAATTCAGCGAATTGTTGTATGTCGGTACCATATGACGAAACGGTGTGAGCCGAATAATTCAGCTCACACCGCAGATATGTCAAAAATGAATTTATCAACATTGTCGCTTCGTGTATCTCGCTATCCTGTCCCGTATCACGGAAACGGTTGCCGTGACACCGGCAGGTGCTTTCATCTGCACACGAAGATAGGGCAATCTTTTGTCATTTCCAAATTTTCATGGCTGAATTTGTGGGAAAATATTCCCCGCCATGCGGAAATGGTTGCAAGTTCGGGTTTATTCTTCAACCAGGCGCAGTTTCTGCACGTAAATGGCCTTCATCATCTTCTTGCGGTTGGTGACGGAGGGTTTTTCGAATGCCTGACGGCTGCGCAGTTCTTTTACGATGCCGGTTTTTTCAAATTTGCGCTTGAATTTCTTCAGCGCCTTTTCGATGTTGTCGCCTTCTTTAACTTGTACGATAATCATTTTTTTTAGGTCTTATTTTTTTGTTTTTTTGAATTCTATGTCGGTGAGGCTCAGTCTTAAAGGATAAAGCCTCGCGTTTTGTCGCTCTTTAGCGGGGCAAAATTACAGATATTTTTCATTGTGAGCAAATTTTTGCTGTCTTTTTGCGATAAATTTTGCCTTCGGCCTCTACCGAATGTGCTGAAAACGTGGGGTGGTGGGGTGAAAGCTGTGGGATTTTTCGTAACTTTGCAAAACGCGGTGCTGTCTCACTTGCGGTGGTATGAGTAAGCCATAAAAATCGTTTCTGATATGACTGCCTTCGAGGGTTTATCTACCCGGCAGGGTGCGTTATATTGATTTTACCGCCTTAATCCGTTGCAGGATAGGGTTATGAAATGGTTTTGCAACTTGCTTATAAGATTTTTGCTAACAATAAGCTTGAAAGGGATTGATGTCAGACGACCATATCATGAATAAGCCCGGTGGTGAGGAACTGTCGGCCGATGAAAATGTAAACGGGGGTGATGGCTCCGGGGCGGGTTCTGCCCCGGGGGCTGCTGATAGCGGGACGGATGCCGGATTGATGTCGGACTATGCCGATGTTGCGGCGGATGTTGCCGAAGTCGAGGAAGAGGCGGTAAGCCTCCCTCCCACTATCGGTACGGAATCGGCGCGCCTGAGGCTTGGCGGGATGTATCGGAGCTGGTTTCTCGATTATGCCTCATATGTTATCCTGGAGCGTGCCGTGCCACATATCGACGATGGCTTGAAGCCGGTGCAGCGCCGCATACTTCATTCTATGAAAACGCTTGATGACGGGCGTTTCAACAAGGTTGCCAATATAGTAGGCAACACCATGCAGTATCACCCTCATGGCGATGCCTCGATAAAGGATGCATTGGTGCAGCTGGGGCAGAAGGAGTTGCTGGTAGAGACGCAGGGTAACTGGGGCAACATCCTGACGGGTGATGACGCCGCTGCCGGACGATATATCGAGGCAAGGTTGTCGCCGTTCGCCCTTGATGCCCTTTATAATGCCAAAATCACTGACTGGGTGCCATCCTACGACGGGCGTAAAAAGGAGCCTGTGACCTTGCCGGTAAAGTTCCCCCTGTTGCTTTTCCAGGGGGTGGAAGGTATAGCGGTGGGGCTTTCGTCGAAAATCCTGCCTCATAACTTCAACGAGATTCTTGATGCCTGCATCGCATATCTGCGTGGGGAGGAATTCTCGCTTTACCCCGATTTCATAACCGGGGGATATGTTGACGTGAGCCGTTATAATGACGGTGAGCGCGGAGGTGTGGTGAAAGTCCGTGCCAAGATTGAGAAGATTGATAACAAGACCCTCGCTATAACCGAAATCCCGTTCGGGAAGACCACCCGCGCGGTAATCGATTCCATTCTCAAGGCATTTGAGAAGGGGAAAATCAAGATTCGCAAAGTCGATGACAACACGGCTGAAAATGCCAATATACTTGTTTATCTTTTGCCGGGTACATCGTCCGACAAAGCAATCGACGCACTTTATGCCTTTACCGACTGCGAGGTGGCGATTTCGCCCAACTGCTGCGTCATTTCCGATAACAAGCCGCATTTCCTGACCGTAAGCGACCTGTTGCGTCACAGCGCCGACCGTACGCGCGAGCTGTTGCGGCGCGAGCTGCTTATCCAGCTCGGTGAAGTCAGGGAGTTGCTTCATTTCGCATCGCTTGAGCGGATTTTCATAGAGGAGCGTATCTATAAGGACAGGGAATTCGAAGAGGGGGAGAATATTTCACTGGTCATGGGGCATGTAAGGAAGCGGTTGGAACCGTTCCTGCCCGGGCTTCAACGTGAAATTACGGATGATGATATCCAGCGTCTGCTGGAAATCAGGATGAAACGCATCCTGAAATTCAATTCCGACGAAGCCGACCGCCAAATCGCGCTCTACAACGAGCGGATTGCCGATATAAACCGCAAGCTCGATAACCTTACGGAGGTTGCCATAGACTGGTTTGCGTCGTTGAAGGAAAAGTATGGCGACCGGTTCCCGCGTAAGACCGTTATCAGGGGATTCGACAGCATCGAGGCTTCACGTGTGGCCGAGGCAAACGAAAAACTTTATTTCAACCGGGAGGAAGGGTTTATCGGCACGGGGTTGAAGAAGGACGAGCCGCTGTTCAACTGTTCGTTGCTCGATGATGTGATTATATTTTACAACGACGGGCGCTACAAGGTTGTGCGTGTGGCCGAGAAGCTGTTCATCGGGAAGAATGTGCGGCACATAGGGTTGTTCACACGCAACGATACGCGCACTATATACAATGTGATTTACCAGGACGGGCGCGGCGGCCCCTTCTTCATGAAGCGTTTTGCCGTGACAGGCGTGACCCGCGACAAGGAGTATAACCTGACACAGGGTACGCAGGGCTCGCGCATAGCCTGGTTCTCGGCCAATCCCAACGGTGAGGCAGAGGTGGTCAAAGTGGCGTTGAAGCCGAAGCCGCGATTGAAAACCTTGCAGTTCGATGTGGATTTCAGCACGCTTTCGATAAAGGGAAAGCAGTCGCAGGGTAATATCGTGACACGCAACGAGGTGCACCGCTTCTCGTTGAAAGAGAAGGGCTCGTCAACCCTTGGGGGACGTAAGGTGTGGTTCGACCCGGATGTGTTGCGCCTTAACTACGACGGGCGCGGTGAGTTCCTCGGCGAGTTCCTCGGCGACGATATGATATTGGTCATAACCAAGACCGGCGAATATTACCTGACTACATTCGAAGCCTCCAACCATTACGATGACAATATACTGAAGCTGGAAAAATTCCGGCCTAACCATGTCTGGACGGCGATTCTCAATGATGCCGACCAGGGATATCCTTACATAAAGCGGTTTACATTCGAGGAAAGTACACGCAAACAGCGTTTCCTTGGTGAAAACCCTGCATCAACGTTGATTCTGCTGAGTGATACCCCGGGGGCACGTTTTGAGGTTACATTCGGCGGCAACGATGCCTTCAGGGAGCCGATGGTGGTTGACGCCGCTGAATTTATCGGAACAAAGTCGTTCAAGGCCAAAGGTAAACGCCTTACTACGTTTGTGATTGGCGAAATCCGTGAAATCGAACCTAATGTGGCTGCCGCCGATTCGGAGGATGATTCATCGGCAATGATAGCCGATGCAGCCGAGGTTGAGGAAGAGGATAAGGCCGCATCGGGTGAAGAGGCACTCTCGGATGATGAATTGCGCGATGAGATAAACGGGCAGCAAAGGATTTTTTAACAATGTTTTGGTAACGCTTGAATCCGGGTATATGAAATGGTTTAGGAAAATATCAATTGCCATATCGGTTGCCTTTGCAGCCTTTACGGGGTATGCCGGGATTTTGCCCGGTGATGACGAGGTTCTGAGGCCGGTCAATTCCTCGTATATGGTGGATATAGGGTCGTCGCATCTTGCCGATACCTATCTTTCGCCGTTGAAATACACGGGGTGGAACGCCGCATTCCAATACGAGCGTATGCAGGCCATGAAGTTCCGGCCCGATTCCTGGCGGCAGCAACTTTTGATAGGGTTGGAAGTCAACAGCGCTGAAAATCCTGCCCGGAATGCCGATATGTATTACGGGAATATCTCGGTTTCATGGGGTATGCTCCGTTTGTGGCGGCTGCCACACGGGATATCGCTGGCTGCCGGTGGCAGCGCCGGTGGAAATCTTGGCGGTGTTTACAGCAACCGCAACGGCAACAACCCGGCGTCGGCAAAATGTGATGTCACGGTGAATGCGACAGGATATGCTGCCTGGAACACCCGTTTGTGGCGTCTCCCGGTCATGTTCAGGTGGCAGACCTCGCTTCCGCTGGCGGGGTTGTTTTTCTCGCCCGAATATGACGAGCTTTATTATGAGATATACCTTGGTAACCACAGCGGCCTGGTGCATGGCGCATGGCCCGGCAATTATTTCCGATGGGATAACCTGGTGACTGCCGACCTTGATTTTTCCGACACCCGGTTACGCCTGGGCTTCCGCTCCCGTATCCTGTCATCGGAGGTCAACCACATCACCACCCGTATTTTTTCATATGCGTTTGTAATAGGTGTAAGCGGCGATTGGCTTTCGGTGTCGAAGCGCAGGGGGCTGCATCCCGCCACCCGGAAAACAGTATGGGTTTATTAGAGCATTGATGAAGTCTATGAAAAAGGTCTATAAAATTCTCAGGACATTTGCCATGATGGTTACCGTTATGGCCGGAGTGACGTCCTGCCATGACATTGAAGAATATTCCGCCGACCCGCGTGGCACATTCGAGCAACTTTGGTCGGTTCTCGACGAACATTATTGCTTCTTTTCCCAAAAGGATATTGACTGGGATGCCATTCATGCCAAATATGCCCCGCAGATTTCCGACAGGATGACCGATGAGGAATTGTTTGAGGTGTGTTCGCGTATGCTTGACGAGCTTCGCGACGGGCATACAAACCTTTCCGCCCCTTTCGCTACGTCGTATTATAAGAAATGGTGGAGCGACTATCCGCAGAATTATAATGCCCGCCTTGTAGAGGAGTATTATTTCAACTTCAACTATCGTTCTACGGGGGGCATTGATTACGGAATCCTGCCGCAGAATGTGGGCTATATGCATTATTCGAGTTTCTCCTACGGGATAGGTGAGGGGAATCTCGATGCGGTGCTTGCATTCTGTGCATCGGCCGACGGGCTGATAATCGATGTGCGCGACAATGGCGGAGGTTCGGTGTCGAATGTAAAGACACTTGTTGGGCGCTTCATCAGCGAACGGTTGCAGGCAGGTACCATCTGCCACAAGAACGGACCCGGGCACAATGATTTCTCGGAACCTTATCCGTTTTATTTCGACCCGGCCCCGGCAGGCCGCATAATGTGGGGAAAGCCTGTGGTTGTGCTGTGCAACCGTTCTACCTTCTCCGCCGCCAACAACTTTGTGTCGGTGATGAAATGCTTGCCGGGGGTCACTGTGGTAGGAGCCACCACCGGCGGAGGCTCGGGCATGCCCTTCTCTTCTGAACTGACCAATGGCTGGGGCATCCGCTTTTCGGCATCCCCGTTGCGCGACCCGCAGGGACACCTCACCGAATTCGGTGTCGCCCCCACCGAAGGGTGCGAGGTCGACCTCGACCCTTATGCCGCCCTCGAAGGGCGCGACACCATGCTCGATTTCGCCATAGCGCGCCTCATGCAATAAACCTGACAGACAGGTGTCTTGGATTTACTAAGTTATAGATGTATATATATTGGCTTTAAAAATATATGAGGATAGCATATGTTGTTCCTGGGCTGGATCCATTCGGACCGATATTAGTTGTTAAAAGCCTTGTTGAGATAATGCAAAGCATGGGACACGATGTTTCGGTGTATTATTTGAAGAACAGGATAACGGAAATGCGTATGCCATGTCGTGTCCATAAGGTTGGGACGGGGTCACAAATTGATTTTGAAAACTATGATATAGTGCACACTCATTGCTTTAGTGCTGATAGGTATGTTGGTAAATTGCACTCCAATATTCACGGATGGAAATGGGTTAGCACAATACATCAAAACACTTTTGAGGATTTGGGTTTTATATATTCACGTCCGTTGGCTTATGTGCTGAGCCGATATTGGTTGTCGGTGCAAGGAAAAGCGGATGCAGTTGTAGCCATAACTGATTATGTGAAGAATGTCTGTCAAAAATATATCAATGCACCTCTGACAACCATTTATAATGGTATAAATGTAACACAAACAGCAGAGGATAGTGATAAAAGAGAGGATATAATAAAGTTTATTCGAAAAATAAAGTCTCAAAAACGCATAATTGTCGGTACATATGCCAATATCATAAAAAGAAAGGGGATTATACAAGTTTTTCGATGTATGGTAATCGATAAAAGTTTTGATTTTGTCATTATTGGAGATGGCAAAGAGAAAAAATCCTTAATGAAGGCTGCTGATAGATTGCATCTGACTAATCGTGTGCACTTTTTTTCAAACGTCAGGGCACCTTATCAATGTCTCTCTGATATGGATATTTATATAGTACCATCGTATTCAGAAGGTTTCTGTCTGTCGTTGGTCGAGGCTGCGGCGATGGGGGTGCCGATCGTTTGTTCTAATATACCGCCGTTTCATGAATTGTTTGATAAAAATGATGTAGCTTTTTTTGAACTTGATGATGCCTACTCCATGTCAAACGCTATTCATTATGCGTTGGGGAATAGAGAATTATTATCTGTTAGGGCTTTTGAACGGTCGATGCTGTATGGGAAAGATAGAATGGGGTGTGACTATCTGAAATTATATGAATCGTTACTTTCTGGAACTGTGGGATGAAAGGAGTTTATGTATACAATTCTTTAGAGTGCGACTGCATACATGCTGGTATTGAAAAAAAAATATGTGACCAGATAACATTGTTCAATCGTATGGGACTTGTGTGTCGCAGGATTCCGAATCGGGATTGTAAGCCATTTACGTTGTTATGGCGTGTTTTAATGAGATTACCATTATGTCCGGTTTGCAATGATGTGATGAATACATATCTATCGGATTTTGATGGGTTGGATTTTGTGTATATCAGGCGCCGTTTTATATCGTTACAACGTTTTTTGACGATACGTAAGATTCGAAAACGCAATCCGAATACGAAAATCCTTTATGAAATACCAACATATCCATTTAAAAAGGAATTGACTCAACGTTGGGTCAATTATCCTTTGTGGTGGAAAGAATGTGTTTATAAAAAGTTGCTCAAACGTTATATTGATAGGGTTGTTGTCGTAGGTAACTATGAGAATATTGATGGCATTAAGGCGATTCCAATTGTAAACGGTATCGATATTAATGGGATGACTCCGATTCATCCGGCTCCGGAAGATGGGTCTATCCACATTATGGCTATTGCCAATATTGAGTGGTGGCATGGATATGACCGCTTCATAAAAGGCTTGTCGCAATATTATCAGTCGGGAGGGCAACGCATGATTGTCTTGCATTTGGTAGGCACCGGCCCTACAGTGCCTTTATTGGCTAATCAGATTAATAAGCTTGGATTAAATAATTATGTTATAATGCATGGTTACAAATCTGGAGATGAATTGGATGAGATATATAATTGTTGTCACCTTGGATTGATTTCATTGGCTACACAGGATAAGGATGTGTATGTTCATTCCACCCTTAAAAGTCGGGACTATCTGGCCAAGGGTTTGCCTACGATGTCTACGGGGATGACTGATGTGTTTATAGGCGTGGACTATAAATATAATCTTGAGCTTCCGATGGATGCAGAAATAGTAGATATGAACCTGGTTATAGATTTCTATGACAAGATTTACGGGTCTATGACCCGTGAGGAGGTTATTGCAGAAATACGTGCTTTTGCCGAAAGGACTGTGGATATAAATATAACCATGGCTCCTGTTGTGCGTTACTTGAAGGGGGAAGGGTAAATTTGTGTTTTAAGTGGAATGTGATGTGAAACAAAGTGTTTGCAATGAAATATAATATGAGGTATGTGTGGGGATGGCTGGTGATGCTGCTGGTTGGATGCGGTGTTTCCGGGTGTGGTAAGAGTGGGCAAGGTGGTGCCGGAAACGGCGCAGAAGAGGTGATGCCGGTGAATCTGGTGGAGGAGGCGCAGCTGCTCAGGATTTACGACGGCGGGGACTATTTCCGGGTGGAGGTGGTGAATCCGTGGGACACTGCCGCCATGCTTGGGCGGTATCTGCTGATTGAACGGGGTGTGGTGCCGGATAGTCTGCCGACAGGTGATTTCACCATGGTGGAGGTGCCGTTGCAGAAGTCGCTGGTCTACTCGTCGGTGCATGCCGGAATCGTGGATGAGATGGGTAAGGCGGATGCTGTGGCGGGGGTGGCCGACGGCCGGTATTTCAACAAGCCGCCTTTTGCCGACCGCATACGCCGGGGAGGGATTGTTGATGTCGGGTCGTCGATGTCGCCTTCGATGGAGGCAATCATGGCATTGCGGCCTGATGCGATATTGGTTTCCCCATTTGAGAATGCGGGTCACGGGGTGTTGGAACAAACGGGAATCCCTGTAATAGAATGTGCCGACTATATGGAAAGCACCCCCAAGGGGCGTGCCGAATGGGTGCGGTTCCTCGGGCTGCTTTACGGATGCAGGGAAGTGGCCGATTCGATATATGGTGCGGTGACACATGCCTATGACGCGATAAAGGCCCGAGTAGCCCAAAGCGATGTAAGACCCTTGGTGCTTACCGAGATGCTTACCGATGGTTACTGGTTTGTGCCTGGAGGGGGGAGCTATATGGCGCGGCTGCTTCAGGATGCAGGTGCGCGTTACCCTTGGGGTAACGACGGTTCGACCGGTTCGTTGCAGCTTGATTTCTCATCGGTATATGCCAAGGCTGCCGATGCGGATTTCTGGCTCGTGAAAACTTACGGGCATGATCTGACTCTTGACGATATGCGGTCGGTCTACCTCCTGCACAGCCAGTTCAAGGCTTTCAAGGAGGGGAATGTGTATGTCGCCAACACGGCTGATGCCCCATTGTTTGAAGAGTTCCCCTTCCATCCTGAAAAGCTTTTGGAGGAATATGCGATGATTTTTCATCCAGAACTTGCCGGTGGACGTCTTCGCTATTTCCACCGTGCCCGTTAAAGCGCTTATCAATTTGCGTATGGAACGTATGAAAAAGGTTGCAAGCCGTTACGGGGTGGTCATGACGGTGTCGGCCATACTGGCGACTGCATTGTTTGCCGCAGTGCTGTTCTGTGGCACAGTAGATATAAAAGCTGCCGATGTGGCGGCGGCGTTGTTTGGCAATGCCTCTGATGATGTGAGCCGGATGATTGTTATGGATGTGAGATTCCCGATGGCGGTCACGGCTTTTATGGCAGGTATGGCATTGGCGGTGTCGGGGTTGCTTATGCAGACTGTTTTCGGTAATCCGCTTGCCGGGCCGTCGGTGCTTGGCATTTCCACTGGTGCATCGCTAGGGGTGGCAGTGGTTATGCTCGGGCTTGGGGGGTGGCTCGGAAGCGGGCTAGGGTACTATGCAGGGATTCTGACCGGTGCTTTTGCCGGTGCTTCAGCTGTGATGGGGCTGTTGTTGCTTTTTTCCCTGCTTGTGCGGGGCAATGCCATGTTGCTGATTGTCGGTATCCTTATAGGTTATCTTGCATCATCGGCCATTTCGTTGTTGAATTTCTTTTCCACCCAGCAGGGTGTGCATTCATATGTCATATGGGGTATGGGTAATTTCGGAGGGCTGACATGGGAACGTGTCATCGTGTTCGGGGCGCTGTGTGCCGCCGGGGTCGCGGTTGCGGTTATGTTTGTGAAGCCACTGAATGCATTGTTGTTGGGACGCCGTTATGCCGAGAGTATGGGGGTGAATGTAAGGCGTACCCGCAATTGCCTGCTGATGATATCGGGCGGTTTGGCGGCAGTTGCCACGGCATTTTGCGGCCCGATAGGGTTTCTCGGACTTGTGATGCCTCATGTGGCGCGTTTTGCCACCGGCACCTCCAACCATACCCGGTTATTGCCTGCAACGGCCGTTGCAGGGGGTGCCGGGGCGTTGTTGTGCCTTTGGTTGAGCGTGGTTTGCGGTGGTGGCCAGATTATCCCGATAAATGCTATTACCCCGGTGATTGCCGTGCCGATAATTATCTATGTCATTGTAAGGGGGAAGAAGTTGTAAGTTGTAAGTCGTAAGTTATAAGTTGTCAGTTATAAGGAGTAGGTGCGATGGTTGAGTTGAGTGATGTTACTGCCGGATATGGTGGCCGTGAGGTGTTGCGTTCGGTGTCGGTGTGTTTACGCGCCGGTGAGCTTGTGACGCTTATCGGAGCCAATGGCGCCGGTAAATCCACGCTTTTGAAAGTGATGTCGGGCGACCTTCCTGTGTGGCGTGGAAATGTCAAGGTTAAGGGAGAGCTTGTAGGAACGATTCCTCACAGACGGTTGTGCCGGATACTGGGCTTGGTGAACACCGACAGGATGGAGGCTGAGGCGTTGACAGTGGAGGAGGTAGTAGGGATGGGTCGTTATCCCTATACCGGCTTTTTCGGCAGGCTCGGGGCTGACGACCGTATGATTGTGAATGCCGCATTGGCGGATACGGGAATGGGCGCGTTTGCCCGGCGCTATGTTTCGTCACTTTCCGATGGTGAGAGGCAGAAGGTGATGATTGCGCGTGTGCTGGCACAGCAGACCGATGTTGTTTTTCTTGACGAGCCGACTGCGTTTCTTGATGTGGCGAGCCGGGTGGAGGTGCTTGCGTTGCTACGCAAACTGGCACGGAAACATAACAAGGCGATACTTTTGTCATCGCACGATATTGCCTCGGCGCTAGGACTTTCCGACAGGGTGTGGCTTCTTCCCGGCGACGGGACATTGCGGGATGACACGCCGTCGGCACTGATTGCCGCACATGATGCCGGGGTTGCGGGCAATGCACTCGATGCTCTGTTTGCCGGGCGCGAGGTGGTGTTTGATTCCCGTCGTCTCGACTATGTAGGCAAATCCTGACAGGGGGTTATCGCCGGATGATTACGGGTTTGGATTCCCCGATTGATAAGATGTAGAATCCGTTGGCAGGCAACGTTATAGTGCCGGGGCCGTTTAACCGGGCTATAATCTTTCCGGCAATGTCGCATACGCTGCATGGAACGCCGTGTGCCACGCTTATCAGTAGGTCATGGCCGATAAGATGCCACACCGGTTCGGCGGGATTATCTGCAATGGATTCAAGCCCGGTTGTTGATTTCGTCAGGACTTCGATTTCGTTTGATAGTTCGGAAACTTCAAGCGCGTCGGTTACCGATACGGTATAATAGTAATATGTGTCTGGACGCAGGCCGTCGACAGGCTTGGCTGTGGCATCCTCAACTCTGTAGGAGCGTAAGTCGGCAATCGCGCCGTTGTTTTTGCGATAAACATTCAGAAGGTATGATGCCGGTGCCTCGGCTGCCGGTTGCCAGCAGGCAGTGAATGTTGTTGTGCCTATATCCGTGGCATTCATCGCGTTTACGGATGAAATCGGGGTGCGTCCGCCTTTTACCTTGAAACGTATCGTTCCTTCGTTGTCTTCTGAGATTTCCGTGATAGGTGTGTTGAGCGGGGTGTTGCTCCATGTGCGCATTGAGGGGTTTGTATCGTCGGTGAATGATGTCGCACCGGCTTTGCCGGGGAAGGCGTCTGATTCCCTGGAATAAGGGGTTTGCGTGCCGTCGGCTTCCTCAATATCGACATACTGGTGTGAGGCATTGTTATTTACCCGGTTTGTTGTCCAAATGTTCGGGTTGTAGTCGATATGCCATATGAGCATGCCATGTCCGGGCAGGTATTCGTCCCACGAGGTCTGCTGCCTGTTTTCAAGCATGAAATATTCGTTTTCGTTATCAGTCGGTATTACGGCGAATGTGTTCGACGAGATAGGGGGGAGGGTGGCATTCTGAGCCTTGTCGAGTGTGACCGGTTGCCCCCATCCCAGGGCATACCGCTCGAATGCGGAATACATTGGTGGGGTGCAGCTTCCGTTGTTATATGACCCGTAGTCCATCACAGACCATTCCCCGGGAGTGAAAGCCTTGGAGGTGTAGGAGGTTGCGTAAAGGTCGGGAAGTCCCATCACATGTGAGAACTCATGCACGAATGTGCCTATGCCGTCGGGATGGTTGTCAATCCATTCGTTGGTGCATGCATAGTAGTCAAGCTGTACGCCGTCTAATACATAGGGGGTATTTGTGGCAGATGTGATGTTCCATGAATGCGGCCACACGGATTGGGATCCGCCGCCGGAGTTTTCCCCTCTGCCGGCATAGAAGACGAACACGTTGTCGATAAATCCGTCGCCGTCGCGGTCATATTGTGAGAAATCTACGGTTTCGTCCAGTTGCAGGCATGCCTCGATTACCATTTCATGTGGGTTGTTGTCGTTGCCGGCATAGTCGTTGCTGCCGTAGTAAGAGCGTTTTTTCGACAATGTTACGGGGCCGAAAACATCGAAATGCGGTTGGAACTGCCCTTTAGAGTTTTCCATGAAATAGTCTTTTGCCGATCCTGTGCCCCCATAGTCCGAAAATCCAGGTTCGTTAAGCAGCCGTGAGAAGTAGTCGTGCGGGTTGCCGAGAGTGAATCTTATATCGGCATATTCGACAAGGATGACCAGGGCTTTTTGTTCGCCGTAGGCAGGAAAATGCGTGCCTGGGAACAACCCTTTTGAAGGT
>Ga0137306_101800_pt1 | contig 20252 bp, 16 predicted proteins | sample Inofroosms_March_FD_97187 | JGI IMG/M metagenome (GOLD analysis project Ga0137306, IMG submission 97187) | Mouse cecal microbial communities from Vienna, Austria - N-Acetylneuraminic and N-Acetylglucosamine D2O microcosms_March | ecosystem: Host-associated > Mammals > Digestive system > Large...
AGAAAGAGGTTGATAAGCTCCAGAGCGAAATCGACCGTATCTCCGAGTCCACCAACTTCAACGGCATCAAACTTCTGGATGGTTCGCTGGGCGGCGGCAGCTCTTCGGCAGTTAAGAACGCAAAAATTGATGGCATCTCCCTGACCGATGTGGATGCGACCAAACACAGTGCCGATGTTGCAGCTCCTGCTAAAAAGAACTTTACTGCAAATGCAGTAGTTGGAGATTTTATCGACTTAACCGTCACCTATACCGAAAATGGACAGGAAAAAGCTACCACGCTAAAAGTTTCGGTTGCGAAAAATGACGAGGGGAAATTTGTCCTTCGCGGCGATTCCGGCAAAGAGTATGCGGTTGCCGGACTGAATGCCACGACAGCAGCAGCTCCGACCACTCAGGAGATCAATGACGCATTCGCAGGAGAGCTGAAGGAATCCGGCCTGCAGGATAAATTCAAAGTAACCGGTGACATTACGAATGGGTTTACGTTCGAAGCGAAAGAAGCAGGGGCGAATGGTGCAGCTCTTGTGGGTGTATCTTCGGAAAACCAGATCGATGGAACAGCTTCCACTGCTCCTGCGTCATCTGCTATCAGCAACGTCACAAAGGGCGAGGACGCTTATGTTAAGGGCATGCCTACTGCATACGATGGTACGAACGCGGATAAAGCGGTTTTCAGCGTCAACGGCAAAAAGTATGTGGTAGCAGTAGATGGCACAGATGTCAGCGGCCTGGATAAGGATGTAAAGGTCATCTTCGGTGCAGACGCAGATAAAGCAGGCGAAAATGCCGCTGCGGTTATCACCGAAGAAGTCGGCCTGAACGTCACCTATGATACAACGGATGGGCTTATTTTCAAGGCTGGAGAAGCGAGCATCTCTGGCAATGGCCTGGTTCTCCAGATCGGTGATACCGCCGATAGCTTTAACCAGATCACAGTCAATATCAATGATATGAGCTCGAAAGGCATCGGTGTTGGGAACGTGGACATTTCCTCCCGTGAAGGTGCAGCAAGTGCAATCGACACGATCCGCAACGCGATTGATGCGGTTTCGGATCAGCGCGCAGAGCTTGGTGCGACCCAGAACCGTCTGGAATATACCATCAATAACCTCGACACCGCGTCGGAGAACCTGCAGTCGGCCAACAGCCGTATCCGCGACACCGACATGGCAAAGATGATGATGGAGTACACCAAGGTCAACGTTCTGACCCAGTCTGCACAGGCGATGCTCGCGCAGGCAAACCAGCAGCCTCAGAGCGTGCTCCAGCTCCTCCAGTAAGGATTGTTATACGCGTTTTCCGCAGCTTCTTTCGCTGCAAAAACAGCCGGACGGTAAAAACCGTCCGGCTGTTGGCGTTTCCTCTTTCTGTCGTTTCTGTCGCCAAAGGGTGCTTTTTCACTTGCAAAAAGCACCCTCTTGCCGCCCTTTGGGCGGCAATTCACCCGAAAAATGCGCTTCACAGGATAAGGCGTTCCGCGCTCATCTCGCGCCAAGAGCCCGCCTTCGGCGGGTTGCGCTCGAAACACTTCGCTGCGGCTCGCAGTGCGGAGCGCGGCCAAAGGCGCTGCCTTTGGAAACCGCGATTTTTTGAAAAAAATCGAGTAAAACTTTAAGTTTTAGAGGGGAGGGGACGGCGGATCTCTTTATCCGAGCGTATATGCGTCTGAACCGTCGCAGGAAATGACAGTCTGATAAAAGGCGGTCAATGCGCGCAGGAGATACCAGGTATCCTTCACACCGCCAGTCTCATACGGGGAATGCATAGCGAGCTGTGCCAGGCCGATGTCCACCGTGTTCAGCGAAACATGTTTGTTCGAGAGATTCCCCAATGTGGACCCTCCCGCTACATCCGACCGGTTGGTGAACACTTGAACCGGAACCTCCGCCTTCTGGCAGATCGTCTGGAACAGGCCGGAGGAGATGCTGTCGGTGGTATATTTCTGGTTGGCGCTGTGTTTGATGACCACCCCGCCGTTGAGATGGGGATGATTGGTTTTGTCCGCCTTTTCCGGGTGGTTCGGGTGGATGGCGTGGCCGTTGTCCGCCGAAGCCATCATGCTGGATGCCAGCGCGATCTGGTGCGCTTCTGCCGTACGCCCGATTCCTGTACTGATCCGCAGCAGCGTATCCTGCAACAGGCTCGAATCTGCACCCTGTTTGGTCGCACTGCCCACTTCCTCATTGTCAAACACCGCACATACCGGGATCGACCGGGACTCTCTGCAGTCCAGCAGCCCTCTGGCGCACGCCCATGCGCATTGAAGGTCGTCCAAGCGGGGGCTGGAAAGGAACTCGCGCTCCGCACCCCAGATGCGGCTGGCCTCCCGGAGATAAAGGAACAGGTCCGCCGACAGAATCTGTTCGGGAGCCGCCCCGGCAGCCTGCGCGACCAGCGGCCAAAACAGGTCGCGCGCGTTCTCCTGACCGAACAGCGGGAGCATATCCACCTGCGGATTCAGCGCCACCCCTTCATTGATCTTCCGGTTCATGTGGATTGCCAGATTTGGGATCAGGAGCAGGTCGCGGTCCAGATTGACCAGACGGGAAACCACCCGGTCTCCCTCCAGCAGGGTGACCCTTCCTGCTGTCGAAAGCGGGCGGTCAAGCCATGCCGAGCAGATCGCCCCGCCGTATTGCTCCACATTCAGCTGGACGTAATGTTCCCCCGCCAGTTCGGGAACCGGCTTGACCTTGAACGCAGGTGCATCGCTGTGTGCGGCTGCAATCATGAAGCCTGCCGGATCACCCTCTGGAATCCGAAAGGCGATCAGGGCAGAACCGCTGCGGGTGAAAAAGTACCCGTTTCCGGGCCGCAGTTCCCACGGGCGGCTCTCATGCAGACGGGTGAACCCCGCTGATTCAAACTGCCCTGCCAGATTGGAAACTGCGTGGTAACAGCTGGGCGAGCGTTGGATGAAATCAGCCATTTCGAGTGAGATGGTCTCAAACATGGGAAACACCCTCCTCCCCAAAACTGCACACGAGTTTGGTCAGCACATCCACCATGCATTCCATCGACTCCACAGGGATACATTCGAACCGGCTGTGGAAGTTATACCCCCCGGTGGAAAGGTTGGGGCAGGGGAGCCCGGCAAGGCTCAGGCGTGCGCCGTCTGTGCCGCCCCGCACCGGCTGGATATGCGGCTCGATCCCGCAGGCGCGGAATGCAGACACCGCCTGATCCACCACCTCCATGTGTTTTTCGATCACCGGGCGCATGTTATAATACTGGTCCCGGATGGTCATGGAGACAGTCCCTTCCCCCCAGCGGCCGTTGAGTGTCTGTGCGATTCCGTTCAGGCGGTCCTTCTGCGCTTGGAATTTTTCCCCGTCATGCTCCCGCAGCGCAATCTTCATGGTGCAGTGCTCCACCTCACCATGGACCGACAGCAGATGATAGAACCCCTGGTGCCCCTCGGTGAAAACCGGCTGTTCCTCTGGCGGCAGCATGGATTGCAGTTCGCAGGCCACCGCGGCGGCGTTGACCATCTTCCCTTTGGCGCCTCCGGGATGGATGCTGCGTCCGGAAATCTCAATGGTGGCGGTGGCAGCATTGAAGGTCTCGTATTCCAGCTCCCCGATCGGCCCGCCGTCCACCGTGTAGGCGAAATCCGCCCCAAAACCCGGGATGTCAAAATAGCGGGTGCCGCCGCTGATCTCCTCGTCAGGGGTAAACGCGATGCGGACTTCTCCATGCGGCGGGGCGTCGGGCGCCATCAGACGTTCGGCCAGTGTCACGACCTCCGCTACACCCGCTTTGTCATCTGCGCCAAGCAGGGTGGTCCCATCGGTCACGACCAGCGTTTTCCCGATGCAGTCGGCGAGGAAGGGGAAATCCTCGCTGCGCATCACAATCTGTTTGGTCTCGTTGAGCAGGATGCTCCCACCCATATATTCTACCAGTCTGGCCTGGATCTGTTCCCCGGAAACCGCGCTGCTGGTGTCCATATGGGTCAGCAGCCCCAACACCGGGCCGCCTTCCCGGGTCGCGGGGATGATGGCGGTCACATAGCCGTGTTCGTCCTGCCGGACCTGGTTCAGCCCCAGCCCTTGCAGCTCCTGAACCAGCCGCCGGCCAAATTCCAGTTGGTTGGGGCTGGAGGGATAGGTTTCGCTCTCCTCCCTTGAGGTGGTGTCCAGTTGAATATAGTCCAGAAAACGGTCCAATACAGCACTCATCGTCAGTCCCTCATTTCATGATGATTCTTTTCTCGTTGAAACCGGCGGCCCGGAGGCACATCCCCGAAAGGTGTACCCCCGGGCCACAAAAGGTGCGTTCCGGTTATGAATTGACAGCGCTTGGCTGTGCAGATTTTGGTGTTCGGTACAGAAGCCGCCCAATCGCAACCACGATGTAACAGCCTACCGCATACAGGATGCCGAAAATCAGCATCTGGAACGAGGTGCCCCGCACCAGCAGCCCGTACATGATAGGGGTTGTAATCAGCTCGATGGCCTGCCGGATGGCGTAGGACAGCGAGTAATCGCTCATGACAGGGGTTTCAAATTTGGGGTCGCAGATCTTCAGCAGGGTAACGCCGGTCATCATAACGCCAGTATTGATACCGAAGCTGAGGATGCCGCGCTCGAAAGGATAGCTGTCCGGCAGCAGAAGCTGGAACATCTTGACGGTGGTGAAGTAGACCACCACAAACCCGACAGCGCTGATGAGTACGATCGGCAGCATATAGAGCATGACAGCGCGGATGGGCATACTCGCGATCGCAGCAGTGATTGAGAGGTCCGCCAGAACGCCGCTGATGTGGCTTTTTACCTTGGCGTCGATCATCCACTGAAGCCCCAGGATATCGATGATATAGTTGACGCCGTACATCAGGATCAGTGCATAGGGCCAGACCGGGATGTCCTGCAAACCGATCACATGGTATTTGACTGCAAGGCCATGCAGCCAGTAGGCGAGGCCGCAGTCCACCAGAATGACCGCCAGATGGACGGTGATTGTCTCGATCGAAGAACTGGTCGTGGTTTCCCGCCCCAAGCTGTTCTGGCTGGAAATATCAGGGGTAAATCCATAGGTGCTCTCGGCCGGCAGGGTTGCGGAATCCTTCAGAATCGCGGTCTGCCCTTTGCGGGAAGCGCGGTTGATGATCCACACACCCAGCAGAATGCCGCCCAACAGGCCGATCGTGGCGAAGGTGGTTACAACGCCCTGTGCCAGCTCCCAATGGGATACGCCGCCTTCCATCAGGATGTTTCCGATCGCACCGGCCATGCTGTGCCCGCCGTTGAAGCCCTGGCAGATCTCATAGCCGAAGTTGTTATAGAAATTCAGGTTGGGCAAAAATTGGAGCAGGAGCAGAGGGATGCCGACGCCGATGATGACCTGGAATCCGAACGCCCCGCTGGCGATGCCGCTGATGATGGTGATTTTACCAACCTCCCGGCGGCCGCTCGCCCGTTTTTTATTGCGGTCGCGGAAGTTGCCGAGGGGGGTGCCTGCGAACATGGGGACCACCAGGATGCTGGCCAGCAGGGACCAGGTGGCTGACCAGTCCTCCGAGATAACCTCTACACCAGTCTGCCCCAGAATCTCGGGACCGAGCATCAGCCCCAGAAACCCGCCGATGACCGAGGCGGGAACCAGGAATTTGCGGAACAGAGGCACCTTGGCTCGCAGGAACATGCCCGCCAGCAGCAGGGCGCTTAGGCCAGCTGTGCTTTTCAGCAGGGATTGCAGTAATGCGCTTGTCACGGAACTCTACCTCCATCTTTTTGTTCATTTGGAACGGCCTGCACAGTGCGTTCGCAGCGGACGGGCCCACCCCGCAGGAACGCTGTGCATTTTGTCTAAAATTATTTTAACGTCAAAGCTGGCTATTGTCTAATACCAATACGCAAATAATAGTTATAACCTTTTGGTGATGTAGTCCGCCCAAATGGCTTGTCCGCAGTCCTTTTGGCTGAAAATCCAGCCCGAATCTGTTGTGCAGCGGAAGTTATAATACATATCATGATTTTGAAATTGGATTTTTCCGCAAAAGACCTCTATAATAGGGTGGAAACGTAACAGGAGGTTTTTGATATGGCTGTTTCTTCCAACCGCAATGTATTGTTGGATTATATCCTGATTACCTTGTGCTGTGTCGGCACAGCGGTGGTGATCCATCTGTTCCAGCTTCCCAACCATTTTGTCTTTGGCGGCGTCACCGGTATGGCGGTCCTGTTGTCCACTGCCACCGGTATCTCGTTTTCCACACTGAATATCGCCATCAACCTGCTCCTGCTGGTTGCGGCGTTCCTCTGCCTGGGCAGGTCGTTTGGGGTTCGTACGGTATACGTGACTATCTGCACCGCGCTCTGTTATAAGGTGCTGGAGCAGACCCTTCCGATCTCAGGTCCGCTGACTTCCGAACCTGCACTGGAGGCACTGGTGGTCACGGTGGCAGTCGCCGCCATGGCCGCGGAATTGTTCCAGCTGGGGGCGTGCAGCGGCGGTACCGACATCGCTGCCATGATCCTGCGCAAATACATCCGGATGGACATTGGACGGGCGCTTCTGATCGTGGATTTCACCACGGTTGTCTTTTCCTTCCTGCTCTATGACCTGACCATCGGGCTGTTTTCGCTGGTGGGCCTGCTCGCCAAGGCGTTCGTGATCGACAATGTGCTCGACAGCATCAACCTCTGCAAATATTTCACCATCGTCTCCTCCGACCCGGCACCAATCTGCCAGTTCATCCACAAAAGCCTCAACCGGGGCGCGACCGTCTGTCAGGCACAGGGCAACTACACAGGGGAAACCAGAACGGTCATTTTGACTGCGGTGCGTCGGGGACAGGCAATCCAGCTGCGCGATTTTATCCATGCCAACAGTCCGGATGCCTTTATGGTGATCACCAACAGCAGTGAAATCGTTGGGCGTGGATTCCTGCTGGAATGAGAAAGGATATTCCAAGTTGGCAAACAAGCTGTCAATGGGCATTTTAACCCTTCCTTTGAATGATGGGTATTCGTTTAATGTCTATCTGATGAAGAAAAAACACACAAATCCGAACCCATTTCTGAGTTCGGATTTGTGTGTTTTGGTGGAGATGGCGGGAATTGAACCCGCGTCCGAAAACCAATCCCTACAAGCTTCTCCGGGTGCAGTCGGTCTTTTCAGATTCCCTCACCGGAACGCCGCCCGACAGGCTTTCCGGTTTGGTATCCCCTGATACAATCCCGCCCTACGAGGCCGCTCAGGCGGGCCGTTCACCACTTATCGACGCCTGATCCGGGGCCGTGGTCCTCCCCGGGCAGACGGCAGCTTAATTAAGCTGCAAAAGCAAAATTATTGTTGTCGTTTAATTTTGAAAACGTCATACTTTTTAAGAGGTGCATGCTCCTCTACCCGCTGCCTGTACTTCACGATCCCCGTCGAAACCTTTACATCCCCATGAGGATACGGCGAAGCCGCATCGTTTCTAATACCATTATAGCAGAAATGATCCCCGTTGTCTATCCCGCAGAGCACGTTCGATGTCCCGTTTGGCATCCCGTTTTGCCATGTCTGCGCGCTTATCGTGGAGCTGTTTGCCCTTGCACAGCCCAAGCTGGACCTTGACCCGCGAGCCTTTAAAGTAGATTGAAAGCGGGATCAGGGTATATCCCTGCTGGGCGGTCTGTCCCATCAGCTTCATGATCTGCCGTTTATGCATCAGGAGGCGGCGCTCCCGGTAGGCATCCCGGTTGAAGATATTTCCATGTTCATATGGCGCAATGTGCATCTGTTTGATCCACAGTTCACCGTCCTTGATGTCGCACCAGCTATCCTTGAGATTGCAGGAGCCTGCGCGAAGCGACTTTACCTCGGTGCCAAACAGCTCGATTCCTGCCTCGAAGCTCTCCTCCACAAAATACTCATGGCGGGCTTTGCGGTTGATGCTGATGGTTTTGGTCGGCAATTTTTCCAAGTGAGACTCCCCCTCTCCAGATTTATGCATGAATACCTGGTTTCATACCAGACAGCGGCACTATTTGAAAACCCAAAACCTGCTGAGGATAAAATTCAGCAGGATGGTGACGCAGACCGTCGGCAGTTTGGCAAAAATAGTGCCGAACCCCATAAAGTCGATCAGCAGCTTGAGCATACCAATGCTTACCGCAAGGGTCAGCAGGTTGGAAATGACAAACTTGACCATCTGAAAACTGAAAAACCGGCTGGAAGTTTTAAAGGTCCAGCTCCGGTTGACCAGATAGCTGTTCAGCATTCCCGCCATATAGCCGCAGACCTGCGCCAGATAGACGTTGATCCCCAGCGCACCGGCCAGCAGGGTATAGATCAGCGCATCGACAAGGGTGTTCGCCACGCCGGTGATCCCAAATTTGACCATCCGCCAGATCTCCGCACCACGCGGCCCGTCCAGAAAAGACATCTCCTAGATTTCACTCCTTCCCTCGAGCGCGCGATAAAGGGTCACCTCGTCGGCATATTCCAAGTTTCCGCCGACCGGAATGCCATAAGCCAGCCGCGTGACCTTGACCCCCATCGGCTTGAGCAGACGCGCAATATACATCGCAGTCGCTTCCCCTTCAACGGTGGGGTTGGTCGCCATGACCACCTCTTTCACCTCGTCCGAACCCAGCCGCGAGACCAGCTCCTTGATATAGAGCTGATCCGGACCGATCCCGTCCATCGGGGAAATCAGCCCATGCAGCACATGGTAAAGGCCGTTGTATTCCCGCGTGCGCTCAAAGGCAATCACATCCTGGGAATTCTCCACAACACAGATTATGCTGCGGTCACGCGCGTCATCCGCGCAGATCGGGCACAATTCGCTCTCGGTTAAGCTTTGACAGATTTTGCACTTCTTAATCTTTTCATGTGCTTCGAGGATCGCGTCGGCAAACTGCTTCGCCTTTTCCTTGGGCATCGCTAAAACGTGGAATGCCAGTCGCTGGGCGGATTTGCGCCCGATGCCAGGGAGCCGCTCAAACTGTTCGATCAGCTTTGTGAGCGGCACAACATGGTAGGCCATCGGTCAAAAAACGCCCGGGATGTTCAGGCTGCCGGTAATCTTATCCATCTCGGCGGCAGAATACTCCTCCACTGTGCGGATCGCCTCATTGACAGCTGCGACGATCAGATCCTGCAGCATCTCGATGTCCTCCGGGTCGACCACCTCGGGCTTCAGCAGGATGGATTTGACCTCCTTCTTGCCGCTGATCTCCACTTCGACCATCCCGCCGCCGGAAGTGGTCTTGAAGCTCATCTGTTCGATCTCTTCCTGTCTGGTTTTCATGTCCTCCTGCATCTTCTGTGCCTGACGGATCATCGCGTTCATATTCTGCGGGCCACCGCCCATCCCTTTCGGAAGTCTGGCTTTCATGATCTGTTTTCCTCCTGAATCTGTGTTTGATAAATCTTTCTTTTTGGCGTCCGTTCTGCAACTTCTTAGAACCTGTATTCATAATCAGAGGATGCCGGATGGGCGAGGGATTTTGCTGCCCTGCAAGGCGAAAAAACGCAGACAATACTTTGTGTATTGCAAGATTTTTCAACGCGGCAGGCCGGCAAAAGACCCGCTCAGACGGTGTCGAATGGTTGTGAATACGGGTTCTTAGATGCAAAACCGGTATGTTATTCGTTGACCTCAACCGGTACGCCCAGTTCATTCGCTTTTTTCAGCAGTCCGGCGAGCGGGTCGCTCTCCTGTTTCTGCTCTGCAACCGCGTATTTACCGGGGGTATACGGACCAAGGTTGTATTTTTGCCCAGTCACCGCGAAAATCGCGTCCCGCAGGCTCTCCTTTGCCGCTACGCTGGTACGCAGCAGGCTCCGGAACATCTCACTGGTGCAGTCGACCAGCATCATTTCCCCGCGGGTAAACGCCCGAGAATCGACCATGGCGCCGTAAAGGGCGCCGTTTCGCTTCTGGAGTTGTTCAAGCACCTCCGCCCAGTTCGGGAACGGCTCCACCTCGGGGAGCTGCTGCTCCTGTTTGGAAACGGTCTCCGGCAGAGGTTCCGACGGTTGAGGGGCCGCAGATGCGTGTTTCGTCCGGGGCGTACGGACAGGCTTCTGCACCGGAACCGCCTGTTCTTCGGGGACAGCGGCGCGGACAGCACCATCTTTCCATGCCTGTTCGAGCCGCGCGACCCGCTCTTCCAACGCAGACACCGGATTGGAGCTGCACAGGCGGATTACCGCCATCTCAAATTCGGTCCGCTTGAACGCGGTGCGGGAGAGCCTGCCCATCGCATCCTGCAAAAGGTTAATCGCATCCATCACCCGGTCGAGCCGGGCTTTTTTCACCTGCATCTGGAGCCGCTCAAGGTCTTCCGGTGTGGCCTGCACCAGGTCTTCCGGGTCTTTTACGGTGCTGACGACCATCAGGTTGCGGTAGTGGTTGACAAGCTGCTCGCAGAGCCGGGAAAAATCCACCGAGTTTTCACTGAGCGCGTGAATCTGTGCGAGTGCCTCGGCGGGCTTTCCTGCGATCGCCGCATCCGCAATCGCAAACAGATAATCCTGTCCGGCAAGCCCGGCTGCTTCGGTCACGGTTTCCGCGCTGATCTCCCCGCTGTAAGAGGCGCAGAGGTCGAGCAGGGAAAGCGCGTCCCGCATTCCGCCATCGGCAAGGCGGGCGATCAGCAGCGCCGCGTCATCCGAGAGGGAAAGCCCCTCCTGCCCGCAGATATAGAGCAGCCGGTCGGCGATCACGCGGGATTTGATCCGCTTAAAATCGAACCGTTGGCAGCGGGAAAGGATGGTCGGCAGAACCTTGTGGATTTCGGTGGTAGCCAGAATAAAGATGACATGTTCGGGCGGTTCCTCCAGAATTTTCAGCAGGGCGTTCACCGCGCCCGGGGAGAGCATATGGCATTCGTCGAGGATGTAAACCCGGTATTTTGCCACTGACGGCATAAAATAGGCTTCCTCGCGGAGCTGCCGGATGTTGTCCACCCCGTTGTTGCTCGCTGCGTCGATCTCCGCCACATCGAGGACCGAACCATCGTCGATCCCGCGGCAGACCTCGCATTCGTTGCAGGGGTTCCCGTCCGACGGGTGCAGGCAGTTGACCGCCTTGGCGATGATCTTGGAACAGGAGGTCTTCCCGGTCCCGCGGGAACCGGTGAACAGGTAGGCGTGGGAAAACTTCCCGGACGCAACCTCATTTTTCAGGGTCAGGGTGATATGGTCCTGGCCAACCACCCCGTCGAAATCCCGCGGGCGCCATTTCCGGTATAATGCCTGATACATCTTCCCACCGCCTTCCGGTAAAATCGAAAACAAAACGTGTGCCCACAGATGCGGACATGCAGATTACCTGCGGCGCACATCACAACCGCTTAATGCTGCTCGGTTCCCCGCCTGACATGGTTCACGGCGCTCTGTCGCACAGGACCCGCATGCCCGCATGTCTGGGCACACATTCCTTACGCTCCTGAAGCGAATCTATTGTACCAAAATTCTGCTGTAATTTCAAGCCAAAATCGATAATTTACAGCGGTGGCCGCAAAAACTTTTCGGTATCCGGACAGTTTGCCGGCTTTTTTCACCGGCCGCTGCAAAAATGCGAAACAGGTTTTCAGCGGGTGTGCGCCAAAAAGAAGAGTGCGACCGTTCCCGGACCAGAATGTGCGCCGATCGTCGGGCCGACATAACTCACGCTGTAATTTTTCAGCCCGTAGCGGCGGCAGACCTCATTCGCGACAAACTGTGCGTCCTCAATGCAGTCCCCATGCGAGATTGCAAAACGGGTGCAGCGTTCCCGATCCATCTGTTTGCCCATCCGATCGACCAGCTCAAGCAGCGAGGCCTTGCGCCCGCGCACCTTGCCGACTGCGGTGAGCCGCCCCTGATCGTCCACATGCAGGATCGGCTTAATGTTGAGCATGGAGCCGACCACCGCAGTAGCCGCCGAAACCCGTCCGCCCCGGTGCAGGTGGTGCAGGTCATCCACCGTAAAGAGCGCGGCGATCTGTGGCAGTTCCCCGCGGAGCACCGCGTCCGTCTCCCGCAGGGTCATCCCCTGGTCCCGCAGCTCTGCCGCACGCATGACCAGCATCCCTTCACCGAGGGATGCGCTGAGGGTGTCGATCACGCAGATTTCCCGTTCGGGAAATTCTGCCCGCAGTTCCTCCGCTGCAAGGCAGGTGCTGTGATAGGTGCCCGAAAGGGCAGAGGAAAACATCACGCAGAGCAGGTCCTGGCCCGCCAGCAGGCAGGGACGCAGATGCTCTTTGACATCCGTAATGTTAATCTGCGCGGTAATCGGCAGTTTTCCGGTGCGCATCTCGTTATAAAACGCTGAACGGGTATAGGCCGGGTCGTTGCAGCGGTAGGTTTTCCCATCCATTGTATAGGTAAGTTCCATCTCGATGATCTCATTCTCCGCAGCATAGCCGGGCACAAGGTCGGAGTTGGAATCGGTCACAATCGTAAATGCAGCCATGCGGCACCTCCTTTTTGTATGGCTTCGGGCACTCTGTCCCTGCAAAGCCGTTTTGTTGCTGCGCATATTATAACGGAATTTTTCTGAAAATACAACTGCTTTCCCGCAATCTTTTTGAAACCGGGATGGCAGGGCGGCCGAGTGGCGGGTTCCATGTGCGGGGGATGTTTTCCACAGGGAACCGCACCTGCTGTGAAAAATTTGTCCGCTGTTTTTCGGTTATGGGATGCTGCACCGGTCGGACGATTTGCAGGGAGGAAAGGGAAAAATGCGTTGAATTTGCGGGAATGATCTGCTAAGATGGACTTAGGACATTTTTAGATGGAGGTTGACTGGCAGATGGAAAAGAAAAAAATTGTCATTCTGGAGCCGTTGGGCGTGCCGCAGGAGCGGCTGCTGGAGATGATGCGGGAAAAACTGGGCGACCGGGTAGAACTGATCGCCTGCGCAGACCGGGCGGAGGACGTCCCGGCCCTGATCGAACGCAGCCGCGATGCGGATGCGGTGGTGCTCTCCAATTTCCCCTACCGGCGTGAGGTGATCGAGCACTGCCCCAGCCTCAAACTGATCTGTGTGGCATTCACCGGGGTTGACCATGTCGATCTTGCTTACTGCCGCGAGCGGGGGATTGCCGTCTGCAACTGCGCGGGCTATTCAACGGCAGCGGTAGCCGACCTGGTGTTCGGCCTGTTGATCGGGCTTTACCGGAGGATTGCAGCCTGTGACCTTGCGGTGCGCAGCGGCGGCACCAAAAATGGACTGGTCGGCCCCGAACTGGAAGGGAAAAGGTTTGGCGTGGTCGGGACCGGCGCGATCGGCTCTCGGGTGGCGGCGATCGCAAACGCGTTCGGATGTGAGGTCTACGCCTACAGCCGCACCCGAAAGGAGCTGCCGGGAGTCTGCTATGTGGACCTGGACACCCTGTTCTCGACCTGTGATGTCGTTTCGCTCCACCTGCCGCAGACCGAACAGACCAAAGGGATGGTCGATGCGCGCTTGATTGGGCTGATGAAACCGGAAGCGGTCCTGATCAACACCGCACGCGGGCCGATCGTGGACAGCGCCGCCTTGGCGGATGCGCTGAAAGCGGGAAGGATCGCGGGCGCCGGGGTGGATGTTTTTGAGATGGAGCCGCCGGTACCGCAGGACCACCCGCTGTTCGGCGCACCCAACCTGCTGGCGACGCCGCATGTCGCGTTTGCGACCCATGAGTCGATGGTCAAGCGGGCAGCCATCGTGGCGGAAAACATCCGGGCCTGGCTGGATGGGGCCCCGCAGAACCTGGTCTGACCGGACGGCCCCGCCCGCGCAGGGCATCGAAAAAAGGAGGACGAGGATGAAATGGGACAAGCGGGTACCGTAGAGGGAAACCCACTCTGGTATGAACCAATCGGAAAACTGCTTTTGCGGTTTGCAGTTCCGTCGATCATCAGCTTTCTGGTCAGCGCGCTCTACAACATCGTCGATCAGATTTTTATTGGACAGGGGGTCGGGATGCTCGGGAATGCCGCGACCAATGTGGCATTTCCGCTGACCACCATCAGCACCTCGATTGCACTGCTGATCGGGGTAGGGGCCGCATCCAATTTCAACCTCGAACAGGGCAGAGGAAACCGGGAGCGCGCCGGACAGATCGCAGGAAGCGGCATCGCGATGCTGGCGCTCTCTGGGATTGCGCTCGCTGCGGCTGTCCTGCTCTTTCTCAACCCGCTGCTGCTCCTGTTCGGGGCGACTGAAGAGGTTCTCCCCTACGCGCAGTCATACACCGGCATCACCGCTTTTGGTATCCCGCTGCTCATCTTCACCACCGGAGGAAGCCACATGATCCGCGCAGACGGAAGCCCCCGCTATGCGATGTACTGTATGCTTTCAGGTGCGCTCCTGAACACGGTCCTCGATCCGCTGTTCATCTTCCGGCTGGACATGGGGATTGCGGGCGCGGCGCTGGCGACCGTCCTCGGACAGGCTGTTTCCGCAGGCATGGCGATCTCCTATTTCCCGCGGTTCCGTTCGGTGCGGATCACCTGGCGGCTGCTTCGGCCGCGCGGGGACTGTATGCGGGCGATCGCCGCACTGGGGGCGGCTGCCTGCTTTAACCAGCTCGCGATGACGCTGGTGCAGATCACGATGAACAACACGCTGACCTTCTATGGTGCGCTGTCCGACTACGGGCAGAACATCCCGCTGGCCTGCGTGGGCGTGATCTCCAAAGTCAACGTGGTGCTGATGGCGTTCATCATCGGCACAGCGCAGGGCTGTCAGCCGATCTGCGGGTTTAACTATGGCGCGAAAAACTATCCGCGGGTGAAAAAGACCTATCTGACCGCGGCAGCCGTGGTCACGGCGATCAGCACAGCAGCTTTCCTCTGCTTTCAGATTTTCCCCCGTCAGATTGTCGCTATCTTTGGGGAAGGGAGCGAAGCTTATTTCCACTTTGCGGAACGGTATTTCCGCATCTATATGATGCTGGTGTTTCTCAACGGCATCCAGCCGCTGACCGCCAACTTTTTCACCTCGATCGGCAAGGCAAAGATGGGGATTTTGATGTCCATGACCCGCCAGATCCTGTTCCTGCTCCCGTTGATCGTGATCTTCCCCCGCTTTTTCGGGATCGACGGGGTGATGTATGCAGGCCCGATTGCCGACGGGGTCGCCGCGCTGCTCTCGGCCTTTCTGGCGGGCCGGGAACTGCACGATATGGGAAAACCCAGAACCGTCTGAGCTGTGGCAGGCGGGGAGCCCGAGCGTTCCCCGTGTGGAAGCCTCTGCAAAACATCTGAAAAAACAGCCCCCGGAAACCGTCTGTCCAGCGGTTTCCAGGGGCTGTTTTTCTCTTTTGGGAGGAGCGCAGGGTTACGCAAGAGGCACAAGAGCTGCCAGTTCCTGTGCGGCCGCATCGGTGAGGTCCTGCAAAAGCCGCAGGTGGAAATCCAGCGGGATACCGTCGACCGACCGGGCAGCCTTTTTAAGTGCACCGTCCACCGCCCCGGCCTGTAGGACTGCGTCCAGCATCCGGGTTTCCTCCTCGACAGAGGGGAGCAAAAGCCTGCCGCAGCGGACCGACAGAAGCGCGGCAAGCCCCCAGCCCCACCAGTTTGACACCCCGGCGGCGAGGGTATAGTCGCCTGCGAGAGCAGCGCAGATTTCGGCACCATTCGGCACAGACCGCTCGACCAAAGGACGCAGGCCGCCCATCCCAAGCTCGTTCCCGCCATCCCCGATCCCGATGGTGACCACCCCGCGCTGGTTTGCAAGGGAGAAGAGCGGGTCGGTGTCCGCTACAATCGCGTCGATCTGTTCCCCGCGCATATTGTGGAAATGGCCGTCCAGCGCTTTCCCCGGGCGTTCGAGCGCGACAAGATGGGTGGGCACGAAGCTGGCAAGCAGCGCTTCTGCGGCCTGTTCCGGCTGTTCCTGCGGAAACCGGACAAGCTTTGCCTCTGGTGCGCGCAGATCCAGCGCCGCCTGCACCAGCGGAAAGGAAACGGCATCGGTGACGACACAGACCTCCCCGCCAACCGCGGAGAGTGCGGCGGCAAGGTTGGCGGTTCCCGAAGGGCCGTCGGTCTCCCCGCGCACACCAGTTTTCCCGCCGCAGGGGATCGAAAAGCCGGTGAGCAGCAGCGTCCGCCCGGCACCGAACAGCGTATCTGCGGCCGCATCCGCCGGAAGCGGCGGGATTCCGGCAGGCAGGCCGCGTCCGCCTGGGTCCTGCCGCATCAGCGCGCAAACCTGTTCTGAAAAATGCATACTGATCCCTCCGTCATCGGGCAGGAAAGCAAAAAAGACCCACCCAATTTTTGAAAAAAATTCGTGGATCTTGTCTATTTTGAGGACAGCCGGGAAAGCGCCCCGATAAACAAAAGAACTTTATCCTTTTTTCAGCCTTAATATACCAGATTCCCCCGAAATTGTCAAGTTAAAAGATATTTTTCAGACTGGGGATTTCGGATTCCCAGATGTGGCAGATCAGCTCCTGAATCCGCTCGGTTTCAGCAGCAAGGTCGGGATATTGCTCATAAAATGCGTATGCGGGCAGGCGCGCCACGGCACCAGTGAGGGTATCCAGCTCGTCATGGTGGATGTAGTGGACCATGAACGACTCATGATGGTGCCATTCAAGCTGGAACTGTGCGGTCAGCTCTTTGAGCTTTGCGGCATCCTGTTTGTCAATCGCTTCGGAAATCTGCTCCAGTGTGGCTTCCATCTGGTTGGCGGCGCGGGTGAGGTGCCAGAGCGATACCCCGCTGAATCCCCAGACCATCACCAGCACCGAAAGTGCAATCCAGAGCCGCTTCATCTCCCCGCCTCCTTTCGTTTTGCCGGATGTTTGTCCACCGGCACGATCAGATAATCCGCCTGCCGGTTGCAGGTCATCAGAAAGATGTCCTTGGTGTTATAGCCGTGGTCGGTCACCGTCTTTTCAAGCCACTCGTACCGGAGGTTGCAGTATTGCAGGCCGCTGTCGATCACCACACCGTCGCTGATGATGACCACCGGCGGTGCGGAATCGGCCGGCTGGCCCTGTAATCCCAGCGTTTTGGCGGTGAGCGGCTGTGCCTCGAACTTTTGGTAGACACTGAGCTGGCCGGTTGTCTCGACGATCGCAAAGGCGACGTCCCGGATATCAAAGATGTTGTTCCCGCGCAGCTGCTCCATCATATCGTCGATCGTAAACCGAAGCTCTTTCAGCTCCTGCTGGTCGATCTTGCCGTCGCGGATAATCACCCGCGGGGTGCCTGATATGATCCGGCGGGCGGCTTTGGATTTGAGGGTGAGCGCCGACACGATCACATCGAAGATCACGAGGGTGAGAATCGGGATCACGCCGCCCATCAGCGGGACATTGGAATCCTCGATCGACATGGTTGCGATATTGGAAACCATGATGGTCACGACCAGTTCAGACGGTTGGAGCTGTCCGAGCTGACGTTTCCCCATCAGGCGCAGGCCGGCGATGATGATGATATAGACGATCAGCACCCGGAAAAATACGATGAACATGGGAACGGTTGACCTCCTGTTGCAGTTCGATTCTGAAAACTAGTTTGCACAGGAGGTTTCGCGGATATTCGGTACTGGTTGCCGGCATACTAAAAACATGCCCAGGACCTGTTTGAACGCCTTTTCAGGGACTCCAAAAAGCCTTCCGAAGGCTTGCGGCATACCCGGAGGGAGCAAAAATCTGGTGAAACATTTGCTGTGAAGCAGGTTCTCAATCTCTGAAAAAGGATGCATGGTTATGAAGATTACAGATATTTTTCAGCGGCGGCCAGCAGTTCCAAACAGCGCCTACCAGCCGCCGCAGCCGGACGCAGGGCTGGACAGAAAACTCGCCCCCACGCTGCAGCAGCGCCTGGCCGACCTGCGCGAAATGGTGGGGAATACCGGCGACCTGATTGTCAACGAGCTTACGGTCTGCGGGATCGACTGTGCGGTTGTGATGTGCGAGGGTATGGTGGCAACCGCCGTATTTGCCGAGCTGTTCGCCGAACCGCTGACCGCACTCCGGCTCGACCAGCCGACCCCCGAAAAGCTGCTCGGATGGGTGCGGCACCAGTCCCTGCTCGCCCCCGACCAGAAGGAATTCCAGACCTACGGCGACCTGACCCGGTTTATCATGTCGGGCTTTGTGGTGCTGCTGGCGGAAGGGGTCGAACCGGGCCTGGCATTCGGTATTCAGGGGTATGACGGGCGCTCGGTCTCGGAACCTGCGGGCGAATCCAACGAGCGCGGCTCCCGCGAAGGGTTTATCGAAAAACTGCGCCCCAATCTGGCGCTGGTGCGGCGGCGGTTCAAATCCGCTGACCTCACCTTTGAAATGGTCAACTTCGGGGTGAAAAGCCGCACCGACGGTGCGCTCGTCTATCTGCGCGGGGCGGTCTCTCCTGAACTGCTGGAGGAGGTGCGCCGCCGCCTTTCCCAGGTCAAAATCGACGTGGTGCTCGAGAGCGGCTATCTACAGCCATTTCTGGATGCCAAGCCACTTTCGATCTTTTCCGGGGTGGGCTATACAGAGCGTCCGGATACCCTCTGCGCCAAGGTATCGGAAGGGCGGATCGGCCTGCTGGTCGACGGCACCCCCTATGCGCTGGTCGTTCCATACCTCTTTAACGAGCATTTCCAGAGCTTCGACGACTATGCCCACCGCCCCTATTTTGCCACCTTTATCCGCTGGCTGAAATATGCGGCATTTCTCTTTTCGTTCCTGCTGCCGGGGCTGTATGTGGGGCTTGGGAGCTTCCATCCCGAACTGCTGCCCAAAAACCTGCTGCTCAAGCTGGCGCAGAGCGAGTCGGTGACCCCGCTGCCGCTCATGTTCGAGGCTTTGCTCATCTTTTTTATCTATGAGATCATGCGGGAAGCGGGGCTGCGGATGCCCAAGTCGGTCGGACACGCGGTGAGCATTGTGGGTGCGCTGGTGATCGGGGATGCGGCGGTGACCGCCGGGCTGATCGGTGCGCCGATGGTCCTGCTCGTCGCAATGACCGCAATCAGCTCGTTTGTCGTCCCCAGCCTGTACGAGCCGATTACCCTGCTGCGGTTCGGGTTCATCCTGATCGGCGGGGTTGCGGGATTGTTCGGGATCGTGCTTGCGCTCTGTGCGGTACTCGCAAATCTTTGTGCAGTCAACCCGTTCGGGATCCCGGCTACCAGCCCTGCCGCGCCGTTCTCACTCTATGCGATGCGGGATGTCCTCTTCCGGGTGGGCTGGAAAACCCTCTCCCAGGAGGATTTGCGGGTACAGGGCCTGACCGGGAGCGATCTGAAAGGGGCGGATGTCGATGGAGAATAAGCCGCGGATGATCTCCGGCACACAACTGGTCTTTCTGCTGCTCATCAGCCGGCTGTTCACACTGTTCACCTTTGTCCCCCGGGCGCGGACTGCTGCCAGCGGTTCAACGGCCCTGCTCTGTATCCCGCTGGCAGGGGCTGCGGTTGGTATTCTGCTGATCCCGTTCCTGCTGCTTCTCCGGCGCTCCCAAACCGACCTGCTCAGCTGTGCATTTCAGTTGGGCAGCGGGTATGGACTGGTTGTCTCGCTGCTTTTTGGGGTGTTTTGTATCTATATGGCGGCGTTTACCACCAGCCATTTTTCCTTTTTTATGGCCAGTGCGGTCTACCCCAATTCCACCCCCTGGGCGTTCCTGCTCCTGCTGACACTGGCGGCCGGATACGCCGCGTCACTCGGTCTGGAGGCATTCTCCCGGATGAGCGTGTGGGTCTTTTCACTGCTTCTGCTCCTGTTGCTCCTCTTTGTCTGCGCGCTGCTGCCCGAGGTCAACCCTGTTTACCTCACCAGCCCGCTGCTTGACGGGCTCCCCGCAGTCGGAAAAGGGATATTCTACACCGCGGTCAACCATGCGGAAGCGGCGGCACTGATCCTGCTCCTCCCCAGGGCGCGCCGGGCTGGCGGCAGGGTTGCCGCAGGATGGCTGGTCCTGACCGTTCTGGTCTATGAGCTGCTTTCGTTCCTGACGCTGACCGTTCTCGGGGACTACGCAAAAACCAGGCTTTTCCCGCTGCACACCCTTTCCTCGCTGGCCCAGCTTTCCGGGTTCGGGCGGCTTGACCTGCTGCACATCGCCCTGTGGATTTTCGCAGCGTTCCTGCGGTTGACCGTGTATCTCTACTGCGCCGCAGTTTGCCTGCGGCGGATTTTTCCAAGTGCTGCATTTGGCAGGTCCTGCGCCTGCTGTGCGGCGGTCTCGGGGATCTGGTCTCTGGCAACTGCGCAGGGAATGCAGTTCTGGAACCGGATCTCGGAGCAGGTTTGGGTGGTCGCCGCGCCATTTTTACTTCTGGTCGCAGCAGTGCCGCTGGTAACCCTGCTCCTCACCAGCCTTGG
>Ga0137306_101802_pt1 | contig 20249 bp, 22 predicted proteins | sample Inofroosms_March_FD_97187 | JGI IMG/M metagenome (GOLD analysis project Ga0137306, IMG submission 97187) | Mouse cecal microbial communities from Vienna, Austria - N-Acetylneuraminic and N-Acetylglucosamine D2O microcosms_March | ecosystem: Host-associated > Mammals > Digestive system > Large...
CATGAAAGTCTTCCGGCTGTACCAGGATAGAAAATCCGCCCGCTTTGAGCTCTACCGGTAGGGATATGTTTGAATTTCCTTTCGCATCTTCTTTTTCCGGAACCGGAAATAAAAGATTCAGTCTCTCCTGATAGGCAAACCCGCATTTGGAAAATTCCGGATACTTTTCGGAATATTTTTCCCGAAGTGCTTCCATGGTTACTTCCGCGGTCTCAAAATCCTCCGCCTGATAGGTTTCCTGAATATCCAGATATCCAACCGTCACAGGAAGCGTGTACGCCTTCCCGCGCGGGGCGCTCTGATCCATAAACGGAATCAGCAGTTTCTGCTTTTCATCGTATTGGAACTTGCAGCCTTCATATTCCGGATGCTCCTGTATCCACAGCCTGCGGATCTCATCCAGAGAGATCTTCGTATCTGCCCACAATGTTTTCTCGCCGGCAACGACTTCCGGCGGAAATTCTAGTTTTTCATCCTGTGTAAATGCGCTGTAGAGAATCTCCGGTTTGACATAGGTGCCGATATTTTCAGCTCCTTCTTTTACATCTAAAACATGAATCTTAAAATAAATGCCTGCCAATTCCCGGAAGGTACGGCGTATTTCGCTCTTCAGCTTCTCTTCACTCCATGCGGTCTCATTCACGTCCGTAAAGACCCTGCGCAGATGTCCTCCGCAGAATTGGATCGGCAGCTTATACTTTGCTGTTGTCTTATTCTCTTTTTTCTTTTTTTCTTTCTTTGCCGCAGGCTTCTTTTCCAAGCCCTGCAGTTCCTCTTCCTCAATTCCAAATGCGGAAAATAAATCGTTCATTTTCGTCCTCCTCTTCATCCTAAAAATCCTTCCACAAGCTTCCGACGGTTCCCTTGCCGCTGTTCACCAGAATCTCATCCGGAAAATCCTGCCTTTTTTTCAGTTGTTCAAATACATTCCTCAGGTTTTCTATCTTCCATACAGTGGACTTTCCTGCCGTATATAAATCATTATTGCATGGGCTGGTGTAAAACATGGAGCAGATCACATCCAGCTTCTGCAGGTCTGTAACCTCCGGCAGCACATTGGTTCCCCAGCATACGATGTGGGAAGAAGTATTCACATTCCCATAGGGATAATTATACAAAACCGATTTTTCGTTCCACTGTCCTCCTTTCAGCGCATAGATTTTTGTGTTCATAACTTTTCCCTTTTGTATGGAATAAAAAAACAGCAGTGCAGGAAACGGGATTTCATACCGCGTATTCTCAAACTGCACGACTGTTTTTGCCGGCGGAACGATCATCTGGATCTTACCGCTGATTGCCATTTCTGAATCTCTTTTTATTGCACCGTCATAATAATGCTGCGGGAGCTTACCGATCCTGCAGAAATTGTCCTCCTTTACTTTGGCGCCGTTCAGCGCATTCAGAAAATGTTCCGCATCCACATATTTTGCAGTGTGGATTCCGCTATCATCAATCAGTTCCACGCGTACGGCCCGGTAATAATCTCCTCCGAAGCGTTTGTTGTCCCAGGTAGCTTTTATCTGCATATTGTCCTCCTTTTTTCCTGGACGGCCGCGAATTGTAACGCATCTGCCCATTAAAGAGCCGCCTGATGGCGGGAGGCCAGATGACTGCAGCCGCTATTTTACTTGCCGAATGCCCTGCAGCTTTATATTGCCCTTCTTATGGAAACGCTGCTTTTAGGCATATTCTTTAGATCAATCATCGGGAAATCCTCCTGAAATTCCCTGGAAAGGATTTCGTTCAGATTTTCCAACAGCTCTGCAATGTCCTCTAATGTTGCTTTTGCAAAATATTTTTTATTTCCGGATACGATCCGCAAAACCTGTCTGTATTCGTCATTTGGCTCCGGCCCCTTCTCTTCCATTTCAAGAATCGCCGCCGCTAAATATCCTGCATCAAATTTCATGCATTTCCTCCTCTTTTTTCACATGGCTGTCCGTTTCTGACTGCAGATTTCCTGCAATCCTGACGTCTTCTTCTAATGTACAAAACCACAATAATTCAGTACATAATCGAACCCCAGGCCTCCGCTGTACAGCGGACGCATACAGTAATCATAAAGTGAATGGTTCTCCGCCTTCATCCGTTCAAAACGATTGGGGCGTGTTTCCAGATGGCATCCCATACAGCAATAGACACAGCCGCTCCTCCTGACACCGGTATTCTGATAAATACCGTTTTTAAAAATAATTTTTCCGTATATACTGCAAAAATGCAGTCGGTTTTCTGATATATACCGTAATATGTCCTGGCGGGTCCAGAACCCGAGGGGACGTGACCGCGGATGGTCCGTACTATATACATTACATCCATATTTGTTGTAATCCCTCTGTCTTCGAAAACCTTCATCCTGAGTAATCCCGATATACGGCACTCGCCCGGTTTCCCTGTTATACTGAGCAAATGGCTGTTTTTTCATGATAGTGCAGCATTCTTCGCTGATATCAAATGGTGCATGAATTAAAAATTTCCATTTTTCAGCCAGCTTCCCAAAATTCCCCCTTTCATCTCCGTGTAGAAGGTAGTTCCGATAACGCTCGCTTAAGTTCCCGTGCCGCAGTTTTCGGATCTTAGATGCAGTTTCTTTGCTGATCAGCGGATAACCACAGACACGCAGCACATCCCGGAAGGACATTCTCGGTTTCAATACAGTTACATCATCATACCGGGAGACAAAAGATATAATCTCCGGATATTCTAATCCTGTGTTCACAAAAATAAGCGGTATTTTTCCCACGGTCTTGCGCACCAGATCCACAAGGACCGTAGAATCCAGCCCGCCTGAAAAGGAAACATAGACATCCCCGTCATGGGATTCATACCAGTCCCGGATTCTCATCCTGGATAAATAGACCTTTGCCTCATAAGGGAGATATTTCCTTTGCGCAAACTGCCATTCATTTAGTTTCAAATCCTGGTCCATAATAAACATTTGCTTTCCCTCTTGTCTTTCCATGATTCCCTTTGTTCATAATAAAATGATAATCAATCTCCTCTCCTGCCAGATACAGGATAAAAACAGCCGCTTCATATAAAAAAAAGTTCTGAGAAATCAAGGCATCTCCTTTTTCATCAGAACTCTTCTTATATTTAGGCTCTCCGGATCTTAAAAATCTGTTGAGCCATTTCTGTGCCGTTTCTATCGCGTTCTCCCTACTTCCTATTATCCTGCCTTTTTCCAATGTACTTTCTGTCATGACAACTGTTTCTGCTGTGTCAAACCGATAGAACCCGAGATTTAACTGCTGCTGAAAGTAACGCAGTGTTTTATGAGACAGGTACAGTTTTTTTATGACTGCGCTCACCTCATATTCATCAAATATCTCTCCATCCTCCACTATTTCCGCAAGTCGGAACGCATCTGCGGAATAGGCGCAGTAGAAGCCAAGCGCCGCATGATAGTTATAATAATCACTCCGGCCTGCCATTCCATGACAGGCCATGAAACCTATGATCTCCTGATCCATTTCCTGTTCTCTCAGATCAGCCATCCCGTACCTCCTCGCCATAGAGATAAAATTGCTGAGATGCAGGTTTCCTGCTCCGTTTCATTATTTTGGCTGCTGCATTTGTTGTCTGCATAAACAACGACCTCCTTTTATCAATTTTATAGAATAACAAAGAGTTTCGCAAGCGAAACTCGCGCCTGCGGCGGTCGCATCGCGACATCTACATTGTACGCCGCAGTGCGTATCCCCCGGAGGGTTTTTATTCTATAGGAAACTTCTCCGAATTTTCCTATAGAATAAAAAAGCACCTGGAAACCAGATGCCGCATTTTTTCATGCAGTCCCTTCGTTAAAAGATAAAAACCTGTTTCCAGGGATTTTGCATATTCTTATGTTCATAAAGAACAAAAAGATGAAAAAATGTACTATATGATGATTATATTGCAGCTCTCGAAAAAAGTCAAAATATGAGTCCCTGCTATTTTCCCGGAAGCTCTACACGTATCTTCACAAGCCCGTTAGCCGCACGCATCAGACTGTCGCGGTATGCCATGTTCTTATAGCGTTTGATCTGGATTTCTGTAACTCCTATCTGCTTTGCTACCTGTTCCGGACTCGCATTATAAGCAAACATGGTAACCGCGCAGGAATTTCTTAAAGCCTCCGCGCTGTATCCAGGCACGCCTGCCGCTTTTGTATATTTTTTCATCAGACGGCTGATGTACATTGTATTCAGCTTATTTCCTCTGCTGTTATAAAAAAGATATTCATGCGCCGTCCTGGAGGCCAGATATTTTTGCAAAATGATAAACGCATCCTCCGGTACAAAACAGGAGTCATTTCTGCCCGCAACAAATACATAAACACCATTATCATACGCAGAAAAATCTTCTACCTTTAACTCGGCGATCTCCGTTGAGGAGAGTCCTGCACGCTGCATAAGGACAAAAATACAGTATGCCATTTCATCATCCTGGGCAACTGCAAGTATTTGGTCAATGTGATCGATCGGGATTGATTTTGCATGCCTCTCTATTTTGGCAACATGGTTTAAATATGGGAAAAAATAGTCCTGGAATGCGTCTGGGATTTGATAACGATCCCGTTCTTCGCATATAAATGCGGCCAGTGAATGAAGCTCCCGGAATTTTTTTGCCATTGTGCTTGGCTGAACAAGCCCTGCTTCCACTTTCTCCTGCATTTTTGCATAATAATCTTCTACAGTCCTGTCCGTGATCTGGAGAAAATCCATTTGATAAATGGACATAAATTCAATGACGTCTGTACGGTAGGATGCTTCTGTAGACTTGTTGCGGAAATGTGCTGTAAAATCCGGCCAAATGACTTGACAGAATTGATCGGATGCGTAGATGCTGTTCATTGGCTCATCCCCTCTCTTGTTTATTGATCTGCGGAGCAGATTTTTCTTTTGTTATTTATATAATTCATACTATAACATAATATGAAAATAAATCAATAATCCTAATAATAAAAGCCGCGGATTTTACTCCACGGCCTTCATCCATTTCGGTCATATTGCTCTTTGCTTTTTAAACATATTGAGATATTCCTCTGCCTGCTTCACAGATATATTCAGCTTGTTCTGAAGCCTCTTCAAAATATCATTTTCCGGGATTTTATAATCATATCCTGTTTCAATGATGCCGCGGGCCTCACCTCGTACCTCGCCCCGAGCCTCTCCCCGAGCTTCTCCTATAGCTTCGCTTTCCTTTGCAATTTCGTCAAATAAAGTACACATACTCACCTCTTCTTTTTCAAACGCATTGTAATCAATCCTGCTGTTTGTCGCACCGGCGATCGTACACCTTCAGTATACCTGTAACCTCCAAAAAGTTCAAGGCATTACGGAAGTTTCCGAATCCTATTCCATTTTCCAATACAAAGTAATCCCTTCGACACCAATCTGCCATAAAACCAGATATGACAGCACCGCAAAAGGATCTTCCTTTTCCAGTTTCATAAAGCAGCCGATCACATCCAAATCCGTAAAATCCGCCAGTTCCCGATAACTGACCATGACTTCGCAAGCCCTCCTCCGGTACAAAACAGGAGTCATTTCTGCCCGCAACAAATACATAATATGAAAATAAATCAATAATCCTAATAATAAAAGCCGCGGATTTTACTCCGCAGCCTTCATTCATTTCGGTCATATTGCTCTTTGCTTTTTAAACATATTGAGATATTCCTCTGCCTGCTTCACAGATATATTCAGCTTGTTCTGAAGCCTCTTCAAAATATCATTTTCCGGGATTTTATAATCATATCCTGTTTCAATGATGCCGCGGGCCTCACCTCGTACCTCGCCCCGAGCCTCTCCCCGTGCTTCGCCCCGAGCCTCTCCCCGTGCCTCTCCTATAGCTTCGCTTTCCTTTGCAATTTCGTCAAATAAAGTACACATACTCACCTCTCCTTTTTCAAATGCATTGTAATCAATCCTGCTGTTTGTCGCACCGGCGATCGTCATAACGACAGATTTATCTGTCTTATGCTCCTCACTGTATTGTATGGCTTTTCTTTTTGCTTCATTCTTTGGCATGCTCTTATCTAATATAATCTCAAATAGATGAAACAAATCCCTGTTGTTCGCGTTATGCAATACCAGATTATTTTTTCGTGCCTCTACCAATGGTATCTTGTAGTCATTTACACACTTTTTCATTTCCCCTGGTATATTCAGCATCTCGTGAAGAGTTGTCGCGCCATCCCACGGTTTATCCCCATAGTAGACCACGATCGAGACCACCGGAATAAATTTATCTGTACTTTTCATTTTTGAAAGATATTCGTCTTCTTCCAGTCCATCCCTCTTCGTATATTTCTGAGCGTTACTGTCATACTGTTTTTTGTAAGTACTATAATCGTATCCCATAATACGCATTGGCATCGCATAATGAATATTCTTCTGGCTTTCATTTCCAAACAGAACATACTCTATGCCGTATTCATTAGATTTCTTCCGAATCTTAATAGTATCCCGGGAGGCTTGAAGACTCTCCGCATAATCTTTATTTTCTAATATGGATGATTCCTCTGTGTCTACATCTTCTAATTCTTCCGGCCGAATCACCTGCTTTCCTTCGAATAAGACCGCATTAAACAGATCAGCAAACCGTTCATTATTACGCCAATAATTTTTCAATATGGTATCAGGTTTTAACCGCTGTATTTTGTTAGCCATATTATCATCCTTTCTTTTTACACCTTCAGTATACCTGTAAACGCCCGAAAAATCAAGGCATTACGGAAGTTTCCGAATCCCGGCCATTTTCCGATACAAAGTAATCCCTTCGACACCAATCTGCCATAAAGCCAGATATCCTGAATCCTCTGCATATTTGGTAAAAGCCAGCCCTTCAAATATCTGCCGGCGCATCATAAGCTCTTCCCCTATATCTTCCCCATAATCCCACTGGGCCAGATATGACAGCGCCGCAAAGGGATCTTCCTTTTCCAGTTTCATAAAGCAGCCGATCACATCCAAATCCGTAAAATCCGCCAGTTCCCGATAACTGACCATGACATATGCCCTCCTTCTTTCTGTATTTCATACCTTATTCCAGCAGAAAATTATGTGCCTGGTAGCTCCCTTCATTTACTACACTTTTCGATCCGTCCAGGCTGTCCAGATACTGGCTTCCGGCTTTTGATCGGGATATATAAACGGAAAACAGCGCATAGTGCATCCGCTCCGGCTTCCATTTGAGATAAGACGTGCTTGCGACTAACAATGTATTTAAAAGCTTTGCCTTTTGTTCCATCATCCGGAAGACCATCTCCATCACCAACTTCTGCATATTTTCCGGAATCCCGGCCGTATAAGCCTTTTCAAGAAATAAAACCAATTTTTCTGTTTTCTGCTTCTCACCTTCTCCGTCCTTTCGATGGGACAAATCTGCAAATTCTAATTGCGGCGGCTGCTTTTTATTGTGTTCTGCCTTTCCAAAAAAACCTTTTGTCAAACGTATTGCCGCACGCAGTACGATCTTCCCCTTCCAGGAAAGATAAAGGACCTTCTTATTCGAGTCGTGGCATGCCAGCAGGCATTCCTTATATACCCCTGTTTTATAAGAAAGACAGGTCTTACACGGCACTTCCCCGATCCGCATTACCGGAAGCAGGCCATCCTCCTCCCATATCCGCAGATCGCCCTTTTCCTCCCACAGGTTTTTCATCCATACATTCTTATCAAGTTCTGAAACCGGGTAATCCAGCTCCTTTTCCAAATCATTTCCAAAATATTTTAATTCCCGGAATCTTCCTGTCAGCTCCGCGTAAACAAGCCGCCTCAATTCCTCCGACTTATGCCGCATCCGCTGTAAATATATCCAGATGATGTGTGCTCCGTCATCAAATATAAAGTTTCTGATCCGCGCTTCATTTTCTGCAATAAATTCCTCTGTAAACTGAAATTCATCCTGCAGCTTAAGCCATTCCGGATTTTCTCTGAGCACTGCCTCCCGGATGTCTTCCATATCTTTATCCCTATAGGCACATGGTAGTGGATACCCTTCGGAATGGTACAGAAGATCCTTTGCGCTGCATGCGATATATCTTGCTTCTGCTGCTGTCCTGATATCCCAAACGAGATGCCCGATCCTGCTGTAGTTCTCCAATAGCCTCAGTCCCACTTCCGGCTCCAGCCCCTCGATATGAGAGAAAATCTTCTGCATCCACTGAGAAAATGGGCGGACGGACAGCTGCCCTGCAATGGACGCCAGATCCATCCCATTTTTCAGACAGCCTGCATGGATGATCTCACGGATCACTCTGAGCCGGTCATCTACACGGGGAATCTCCAGCAAAAAATACAGCTTTGCATATTCTGCGGGCATATCGCAGAGGATCGCAAACTCCTGGAATGTGCGGTCCTTGTCATAAAATATTTCCAAAATCTCTGCTGGGCAGTTTTTCATCTTGCCGCATTGCGTCAGGTTCTTCCGGTTTAAACTGTTTATATTTACAATGTGGGAATAAAATTCTGCCTGGAATAGTACCGAAGTACACGGCAGTGACATAAAAATATCTGTATTTTCCTGGATAAGACGGAGAAATGCTTTCTTCTTACGGGAAATTGCATAAATGATCAATCCCTCCATATATTCCCCTCTCCACTGGTCAATAAAAGGATTGTTGTAAAAAAATGAAATATACGCGATCCGGTCTTTTACCATCCGATGCGCTTCGATCTCATGCCCTGATTCCGCTTTCCGCCGGAGTGTCTCAAGATCATATTGCAGGGAATGATTTCCAATCAGAAGTTTTATGAAAGCCGGCTTTTCCTCCTCTGTAAAAAATGCCTCCGCCCATCTCAGATTTTTTCCTATCCGGACCGGTTCTGCCGCTATCTGCTGAAACGTATCGTCATCTATCTGTATACTGTGGCCGCTCATTTCAAAGACAGCCTGCAGAGCAGCAAAAACCCCTTCATCTTCTGCCATCCTTTTCAGGCATGTGTCATAATCCTGCAGCTTGAGCAGAAAGCTGCTTGAAACCAGTTCGCTGCATAGAAGCCTGCCGTGCTCCGCAAGAAAAGTGTCCTCCCTATCCTTCCGGCAGGAGAAATAACTTTTAAGGCCAGTCGGCAGCCTTCCTTTTTCCGTCTCTGTAAGATCTATACTCCTGTAATACCTTAGATAGATTTCCAGAAATTCATTTGATATTCGGTTGTCTGACAATATATCAGCTACCCTGTCGATCTCATAACCAATCAGCGTATCTGCTTCTATCTTTTCAAACACGGAATTACATCTAACCGCAGGCACCCCTTTTCGGAACAATTCAAAAATATATGCCTGCAGCTTCGGATTCTCCAGAAACTGCTCTTGTAAATCAATCTTCAATTCCCGGATCTGTTGTGCCGCCTTATTTTCCAGAATCTTTCCGGCGCCTTTTAATATACGCTGCTCACTGCATCGTTCCGTTATTTTTTTGTTTAACCCTGCTTCCAAAAGCATGCGGCAGCATTTCCTGTGTATCCTAATTTTCCGTAGATTCATCCTCTAAAACCTCCATTTTTCCCAATATGCTCAACACTTCTTTCAATCCTATTTTTTTATGCAGAAACTGAAAGAATAATTTATCTGCCAGCATAACGATCGTATTTCTTTTTGCATATCCCACAGGCTGCATTCTCTCCCTGAGCAGTTCCAGGCATATGGACATTTTCTCAGTATGCAATCTTAAATATGGCATCATCTGTATAATACTTTCCAATACATCACACTCTTTTTCAGCCTCCTGGATTTTCTGATATACCTCTTTCTGAAATGCCTCCAGGTCGGCCTGCTTCTGTTTTCGCTTCTGCTCTGCCTTTTTCTCCTCTTCCTTTTCCAGGAACAACTGCCACTCCTCTTTCGTATAATATTTTCGGCAGAGGGAATATTTATCCCCTCCTTTTACGCTTTCTTTGATCATAAGGAACAGCTTTCTGCTCTCTTCCGGGAAGATTTCTTCTGCCGAATCCAGCATCAAAAAAGCATAAAGAAATTCCTCATAATATTTCGGAAGCTTCTGGTAGACCTCCTGCTCCACCCAGCCGAAAACTCTGGCCTGCTCCGATGCCGTAAAAATATGTTTCTTAAAATCCATCCTCTGGAAATACTGACCATAGGTACGAATCCCTACCGCATTCAATACGGTATTGCTGTGCATAAGAAATGTATCTAATTGTGATATGCCATACCAATCATCAAAAGCCTCCCAAAAAAGATATGCCTCATGAGTGTCCAGTCCGCACACTGCAGATGAAATGTTGCTTTTCATGACAGACCATTTTGCTCCCAGCTCTTCCTCCGTCAGTTTCTTTTCATCCTCTGAATACTCATTGAGAAGCGCCTTTAGATCCACTTTATTCTTCTGTATATATAACTGAAAAATGCTTCTGACCGTATATTCATCGGATTTCCAGAAAATCTCATGATAGCTTTTTCCTGTCCTTTCCCGATAATTGTCCAGCCAGGAATCTATATTACTGCCATTGTGAGCAAGCATACTGGCCCCAAACAACTGTGTAAATTGTTCCGTCTCCATCCAGGAGTGGACAGCACACCATTCCTGCATGCCAAAGTCCGCATAAAACCAACTCACAGGCAGCTTATCCTCCGCATTCTTTTTATAAAGATATTGGAACAGCTCTGGATTTTTTATCCGTATATCCTGTCCCAGGCTCTCCACGATTCCTTTTTTTCCTTCTAGATAAATATAGTAGCTTTGGTATTGCCTGATCAGTCTCCTGCATAGTCTGAACAGACCGGCATCCTCTATCACCTCCGCATTCAGGATTTCCTTTACCCCTGCCAAAGCCATCCGTTCCATTGTAATTGATTTCTCTGTCAGAGATGTTGTAAGATTCAGCTTTTGGGGAAGAGAAATGTTCAAATACAAGATCTCCTGTTCCGAATACCCTTCCTCCAGGAGCCGGTTCCATATCACAGTGTCCTTTTTTACATATCCGCACGCCAGCTCCAGCAGGGCTTTCAAAACAGAAATCCCTCTTCCCCTGTATTTTCGTATCTGTTTATGGAATTGTTTTAAAATCCATATATAGAGCTGTATATTTTCATATACATGGTAGTCCCTTTCTTTCCCCATAAAGGCTGCTCCATGCTTTTTTATAATCTCCCATGCATCCCTCCTGCTCTGAAACGTATATACGGCAAAGACCATTTCCTGTATGCCCGCATATGCGCGGCCGCTTATCCTGTCATATAATCGTGTTTCTTCTTCCGCGCTGTCCGTAAGCAGATATAAAATACAGCAGAGAAAGAAATCTTCTTCTGCCTGTTGCCGTACCTTCCGTATAAAATCTGTATACTGTGTTCCTACAAACATCGCCTGATCAAGAACCGGTTTTGTTTCTGCCAGCGCAAGCGCCAAAGCCATAGTCTGGCTCTTTCCGCCGCCGCAGCGTTCTTCATACCTTTCCAGGACTTCCCCCGGATATTTCAGATTATACTGCTCCTCCATCCGGCTTTTGACTTCTTTCTCTTTCAGCAGGCAGTTCCATTCTGATAATCTGCCATAGCTATTTTCGTTTGCTGTTCTCCTGATCAGGTCCTTCATTTGACCCAGCAGCTGCCGGTCGATCATACTGCAAAATAATTTCAATTTTGAACTCCTCCTTTTTCGTAAAGTACTGTTGTCATGAATAACAAATCTTTTTCCTGTCAGCCTCCTGTCATATTGTAATCATGTAAATTCTCGTTACAGGATAGATCCGGCCAATGTGTGGCCTGTAGGCCTGCAACAAATTCCCTATACTGCCTCCTTCTAAAAACACGCAAAAAAAGCCCCACAAATATATGTGAGACTATTACTGAAAAAACTTCCGTAAAATAGACGAGCATTTTGCGCGGTCATCTTGCGGAAATTCATTCCCGTTATTTTATTTTCCTACCTGTTTCCAGGGATTGCATCATATCGGCTACGGCTTATGCCATCACCGTAAAAAGAATTTACACTATGGAGATAATATAGCATTCCTCTCTGGTTGATGTCAAATCGCATACCCGTTACATGTCACCAAATCATAATGCTCTTTTCCAGGCATTCCACGAAACGCCAAGGCGTAGCTACCCCTGCTCCGATCGCTGTCAAATCATGATGATTTTAATACCAATTTCTATTCGAGACGATCAGGCTATATTTTCCGCTAATCCTTTTTCCAATCCCCCTATCCACACCGTTTTTACACTGCTCTTGCTCCCTATTGTCAGTATCCTGTCTGTGAATGGGCGGAACTCTTTGCCATTGAAAGAAAATCTTGCCGTTTTTGTTTTCAGGTTGGCAGCATTTTTTATATGCTTTTTAAACAATAATAACTTTTCCCCGTCCTCCGGCCTGAACAGTTGGATGACGAGAAAATTCAGCTTGTCAGTTTCCTTGAGCATATATACCAGCGTTCCTATGATCATCTCTCTTTCGAAGGCATATGAATCTGTCGGTCTATCTTTTGCAGCTCCTCTCATATTATCTTTAGTTCTTTGAAGCTATTCCGGTAAATTTCTGCATTGGTAAAGTGTTCGATTTCAGTATATCATACAATCTTTACAAAGAAAATGTGTATGTCCATACAATAAGCTTTCATTATTTTCCTTCTCCCACCTTGTCCGTAAAATGTAATATTTGTATGAAAACTATACCAGGGAGGAACGATCATGACAAAATTAAGGACCCCGACCGGGGGAAAGAATCTGATCAGCCAGCAGTTGATCAGCCTTAGGAAACAACATCATTATTCTCAACGACATTTAGCCTGCCTGCTCCAGCTCGCAGGCTATGACCTTGATAAAAATGTGATCACAAGGATTGAAACGAACCAGCGGTACGTCACTGATTTAGAATTAAAGGCATTTTGCCAGATTTTTAGAGTTTCCTACGAATATTTAATAGATGGCAAAATTTAAATGAATAATCCCCCCTGCTGAAGCCAACAGGAAAACGTCCGAAACTCAGATAACCGCAAGGTTTAACTCACTCATAAAGGGGATTAGATGTAGATAAAGGGAAGCAGGATACATCCCACTCCTGGAATTCATCCTGCTTCTAATTTCCATGTTCCTTCTCTTTTTTCTCTAAATACATCTTCACTGTATGAAGAAACATTTTTGCATTATTTAACTGTACTTCTGAATCCTCTTTCGAAGCTATGAAAAAATCCGAATAATCGCATTTTTCTCGAATACGATAAGCACTATCAATCAATTTATATGTTGTTCTCTCAAATTCTCCTGTATGAACAAAAAATTGATTAAAATGGGCAATAACAGAACTATGTTTTGATGCATCAAAGCCATCTAATATATTAACTGCCCGAATGCTATGAAAAATCGCATAATAAGACCGATTGATAGCCGCTTTGTAAAAACCCGACTGATGATTATTTTCTGCAGTCAGTAAATCTTCTTCTGCCCGTGCCATCCTATATCTGCACAATGTATGCATATCAAGCGGCATATAACACAACCCCCTCCTTTGACACATTCTTATAAAGCGGCAATGTCTGCTTCCACTTCTGGTACTCTTGATAGCTGATATCGATAATAGAAAAAACCTTCAAATATTTAAGCGAAATATCCGTAGATATATCACTAAGCATTTCATCGTATTCCCGAAGTTCTACATTATCCCCATCCACTAACACCATGATATCTACATCCGAATCATTTGTATACGTTCCCCTTGCCACAGATCCATAAAGTATCACTGCTTTTAGCCGTTTTCCATAGGCCTGATGCAAAAGTTCCGCAAGTTCAGACAACATTTTTTTCATGTGTTCATCTTTAATCTGATCCATAACATCAACCCTTCCTGCTTTTACATCTTAATGCTTTATCAGCCTTCTTATATATTTTACGAGAATCCCAAACTATTAGCCACTAAAACACAAAACTTTGTCTTAATAAGATTACTAAATATCCGGTCTCATCTCTTACTTATTTGCATCTCCTCATCACAGCGACCTACAGTATATCAGTTTCTACACCAAAAACTGCGTAAATCCATGCTAATGCCTATGTACTTATAATCCTTCGCGATTTTCTCTATAGACCATTATATGTAATTGTCAAAGATCCAGTGGAACTACTCAGTTGAGTAATTATACTGGATCTTATCATGTATGTAGTAGATTGTCTGTAACTCTGTCTTTCTACCGTATAGACAACCTATGTGTGTCACTACCCTGCTTCGGGCTTTCTCCATTTCTACAGTACCTCTCCGGAACCCCTCTGTTTATGCGGCTTCCCGGCCCCATTTTTGCATGTAATTCACAGAATATTCTGAAAACTCGCTTTTTTTCCTCATTTTTTGGGCTCGTTTGTATTTTCCCATTCTCAAATACATTTTCAGGTAAGTATTTCGTCTACTATACTTTCCGGATATAGATCATCCGTTTATTCACGATATCATAAATCCGTTTTTCCAATTCTTCAAAAATCGATTCTGATTTCCCCTTTGTTAATCAGATGATGAAGATAATAGCAATATCACAGACACCTTGCTTAATATCTATTCAGCGCTTCCATTAGACAATACTCTTTCTTCTGATTCCATTATATGTAGATACCACAGACATGTCAATTTTAATATGAAGGATTCCATCGCAAAAGCCGCCTATGGCAATACAGCATTCCACCTGACTGCTGTCAAATCACAATATATTCAATATTTGGTTTCCCAATTTCTATTTGAGACGATCAGACTATATTTTCCTGTACCGCCAATCTTTTTTCCAATCCCCATATCTACACCATTTTTACAGACTATGACCCCTTCCACCGTCTCCCCCGTGGCCTCCGCATAAAGCTTCGCATTGCAGGCTCTGTACCCCATCATGTAAAGCGTTGGATTCAGATAGATCAGATCATTGGTAATGTATATATACCCCACCAGCGCCATCAGAAACACCAGTACAAAAACATCGACAATATTGCTCAAAGACAATCCGATGCAGGACAGCAGATAAACGGATATATAGCTGAAATAATGATTACTGGTTTCGTCCCGGACCACCTGAACGATATAGCATTTTTCCGACTTTGTATTTCGTAGTTTTATTTTCAAATATATAAAGGACAGGAGGCTCAGCACGGCAAGCACTACGATAGCCCAGTCATTGATCTCATCAAAGAAACGGCCGTGCTTCAGCTTTTCACCGATGTCCACAAACTTTCCGCCTTCCGTGCATCTTTCCAATATATTTTTTGCTGTCAGCAGAACATATAACGGGATATATGAGGATATAAACAAGATCGCCTTATGCATTCATTTTCACCCTATTTCGTATTTTTCAATCGCCTTTGCTAACATTCTATGCTCCGTCAGCGCGCTGATGACATAATGATCCATCAGCAGGTTCAGTATTTCCGGCGTATCCTCCGGCCTGCTGTAGACAATTTTTTCATCATCCGTCAGCTCGATATTCAGGCCATACTCTTTTTTTATCCGGTTCAGTTTTGATCTGTATTCTACCAGGTTTTTAAATCCCTTCCCGAGTATTGCTTTCGTCAGACGCGGTAAATACCGTCCGTCATTTTTACACTGGTCAATAAATTCCTGTGCGTTCGTGATCATATTGGTATCAACGATCGCCTTCGTATGTTCCTCTACAACATTCAGAAAGGCGTCCTTATAGTCGAACATGGAATTGAACTTGTCCCTGTTTAAAATGTAATAAAAACCGTCAATCAGGAATGCTTCGGCATTGCTTCCGATCGTCAGTATCCGGTCCGTGAACGGACGGAACTCCCTGCCGTTAAAAGAAAACCGCACAGTTTTTGTTTTCAGGCTGGCTGCATTCCTTATATGCTTTTTAAACAACAGCAGCTTTTCCCCGTCCCCAGGCCGGAACAATTGAATGACAAGAAAATTCAGCTTATCAAAATCTACATCCTGATTCAGGGTATTCTCCTGATTTAACTGCTGTGTAATACTGCCGAGAACCGCATCCGAATGCAGCACATGGGACTTTTCTACATATTGGACCACCGCATCGCGCGACAATTCCAGGTCATACTCTTCCATAGACCGCCTGCCGATCTCCTGGATCATGTAGTCCAACGTTCCAATGAGCATTTCCTTTACACTCGCTTTATCACATTCCAGCATGTAGGTTTTATACGTCTTTGGTTTTCCAGGCATTTTTCTCACGAACATAATATCAACCTCGATCCTGCCGTATGTACTGAGAAAGGACTCTATGATCTGTGTTAATTCTTCTTTTGAATGTCTCTGTGGCCGTTGGTCCATCTTTTGTGGCTCCTTTCGATTCGCTTTATCCTATAAAATCGTTTTCTTCTTTAAAAATCTAAAAAAACTTTTTTATGCGCAGAATACTCCCTTAATCTTTGTTCTAAAATACATATACGACAATCAATTTTGAATTATTATAACATTTCCTCTATTTTACTACAATATCCTTGTAACCATAGAATATCCTTCTCTGTTTCACAATTTCTTTTCTTATATCAGTATAATTTATAAAATGTAATGCTTGGGAGGAAAAACTATGACAAAACTGAGGACCCCGTCTGGTGGAAAAAATCTTATTAGCCAACAACTGATTAAACTTAGGAAACAATATCACTATTCGCAACGGCATTTAGCCTGCCTGCTCCAACTTGCAGGTTACGATATTGATAAAAACGTAATTACAAGAATTGAGAGAGACCAACGGTATGTTAATGATTTCGAATTGAAAGCATTTTCACAGATTTTCCAGGTTTCTTATGATTACCTTATAGATGGAAAATGCTAAAAAAAAGTAATCACAAAACATGATCCCGGATGGAGACCGCTTTGGAGAAATCGTTATTGAGGTGGCTGTAACAATAGTGTGTTCCACCTACACGTTGTGGGTTGTCAATGCAGAAATCATGCCGTACATAAAGGAATTGGAAGCGTTTTAATTTTTTCGGAGATTTAGAAATTATATCTGTGGGAAAACCTGAAAAAAGAGCCAAAAAACCCATTGTTTCTTCATTCAGACAATGCATATTGGGAATTTGTGCCATACCTGTCGGCGTCAGTCGGTTATTATGCTGTTTTGAAAATTAACATCTGGCAGGGGTTGATATGAAAACCGGACGGATCTTTGATGAAATCCCATATACGCCAGGTATTGCAATCAGCGGGTGCAGATTTAAAAATATCATTGCTGACGAAGATACCAAATGCTTGCTCCGGAATAATGGCGGGCTTGTAAACTGATGTTGTATATGAAACAGATATCAAATTTCTCATAAGGTCTTATCGGCTTCCTAGCCCCTGCGCGGGACTTGGAAGCCAGCCTACGTTTCGCAGAGCATCCAAATCAAGGGCTGAATCATGGTTCTCTTGTTATTCGAGTTATGCATAATTCAGGCTGTTGATCCATAAGCCGAAAAATGTGTCCCTGTAAATAGTGTATGAGGGCACCTTCCGGTATCCTTCCCTTTTCTAGTGTCCTTTGGTAATGTAGTTAATGAGCAGACACTATTTAACATATCCATTTTCATTTTTCTTTCATCCACAAACAAAATTTATCCATCCACTTCCCTTTAAATGCAAGTCCGAGAGCCTGGGCTGTAATGTCAGTGTCTGTGAGGACTGCGGGCATACGGAAAGCCATAATAATTCCTGCCGCAGCCGGCACTGCCCCAACTGTCAGGCAGTATTAAAAGAAGTCTGGGTAGATAAGCGCCGTTCCGAAGTCATTGACTCTCCTTACTTCCATGTGGTCTTTATGCTTCCGCATGAACTTAATCCCCTGCTTTTCTGCAACCGGAAGCTGCTCACTCCCTTCTCCACAAATGCTGCTCACAGACTCTTCTGGATCTTTGTAAGGACAAAAAATATCTCAGTGCAGTCCCTGGCATCATACAGGTCCTCCACACTTGGAACCAGGAGCTTTTCTACCATGTCCATATGCACTGCATCCTCTCCGGAGGCGTGCTGATACCGAACCGTAAGCTCCGCTGTTTCAAAGAAAAGTTCTTCCTTCCGGTCTATGTTTTGCGGGACCTGTTCAAAGGGAAATATCTTGCGGGTTTAGACCAACTTTTCCAGCAAGGGGAACTGCTGTTTTCCGCTCCCTGTGAAAAGCTACGCAATTCCTATGAGTGGAAGAAATTCCGGGACAGTCTTTACAAAATAGATTGGTGCCCCTATATACATGATATCTGCATCTGCCCTGTATGCGACAGGTGTAACATGAAATTGATCGTTCAGGTCATTCCATCGGACGAAGCAGCTGTCATGGAGATTTCCATCATTGATAATGGAATTGGATTTGAAAGCATCCCGGAGATACAAAATATCCAGCCATCCGAGCAGGATACTCATACCCATGTAGGGCTCCGTAACCTTGATAAACGCCTGGAACTGCTCTTTGGCCCGGACGCCTGTTTACGTATCGACAGCATTCCTGAAAAATGCACCACCATTTCTTTTAAAGTACCAATCCGTACAGAGGAGGGATAACATGATTTTTAAACTGTTAGTTGTTGATGATGAAGCGATCATGCGGAAAGGCATTGCGAATTTTATAGACTGGGATTCTCTGGACTGTAAGGTTGCTGGGACAGCCTGCAATGGGATTGAAGCAATCGAATTTATCAAAACAAATCCTGTTGATATTGTCATCACAGACATCAAAATGCCTGGAGCGGACGGACTCGCTGTCGCAAAATTTATATACGAAAATAAGCCTGAGATCAGAGTCATCCTTCTGACTGGATATGCTGATTTTGAATACGCCCAAACAGCCATCAAATATAATGTGTCTGCTTTTATCCTGAAACCAACCAACAAGAAAGAGCTGCTTGAAGCAATACAGGATGCGCAAAAACAGATTGTCACCTCCAAGAAACATTCTTCGATTGCCAAAGAGGAACTCGCGTTTTTAAAAGACCAGCTATTGCTGGAAATGACAAGCTCTGCCTATCTTCCTTCTTTTCAGGAGCGGCTTGCAGCCCTTGGGATCAGCCTGGAGCATTATTATATTGCGGCCTTCCAGCTGGTTCCCTTGGAAAATGATATTGCGTTCTTAAAAAATATCATCATTAATGAAAAAAAGGATGCCTACTGCTACCGCTATAACAATCTCGTCATTGCAGTATATTTTTTAGATGATCATTATGAATATGTGCCCGGCTCTATTCTGGAGAATTGCCAGGAAATCACTGTCATCGCGCAGACACTGGATTCCCGGCAGATCTCTGTGGGAATCAGCCGGTATCACAGCAAAGCCTCCGACTTTTCCTACGCAGTATCTGAGGCGATTCATGCCCTGACATTAAACTTCTATTATGAAAAAAGCATCGCCCTCTTTTCAGACGCGCCAGAAAATGCAGACTATGACCTAACTGCAGAGAATTCCCTGGATCTGTTTCATTTTGAGAATCATTTGCATAATTGGCTGTTTGAAGATGCCAATGCAGTTCTGCATAAAATCTTCAATAAATTTAAAACCAACTTTGTCAATTCCGCTGATGCAAAAAATATATGTGCGCAGATTTATTATATTTGTTGTCGGGTGCTGATCAAACGTGAGAATGATGCGCCTTCTGGTGAATATCTTTCCAGAATCAGCAAGGCCACTGACATTTTTTCTTTGGAAAATACGGTATACGCTTTGATGGACTATACGAAAGAACACTCTGTAGGAAATGCGGCTGTGCAGAATAAATTATTTGATCATGCGATGAAATTCATACACAGCCATCTGTCAGAACCTTTGTCGCTGGATATCCTATCGGACCATCTTCATATCTCGCCATCCCATCTGAGCCGGACGTTCAAAAAGGTATGTGGGGAATCTCTGACAGAATATATCAATCATATGAGGGTTGAAAAGGCAAAGGAATATTTGCTTCAAAAGGATATTCTGGCTTATGAAGTTGCAAATCTGGTGGGATACAATGACGCGACATACTTTTCATCTATTTTCAAAAAATATACAGGAGTAAGTCCTACAGAATACCGTCAAAATTTGTTGAAGCAAACTTTTTAATCTTTCAGGGGCTAATTCCACATATAGCTGCTATAAGGAGCTTCATTTATGGATGTGGATAATTTTTCTGAGCAACTACAAGATTTCTTGAGAGTGAAAAGTTCTCTTCACTTTTTCCGTTCCGATGCTTTTTCTTTACGGCCGCTAAAACTTGCATGGCATCGTCTTGTTCAAAAAAAAGAACAGCTCTATCAATTAAATGGCAGGCCGCTGCTGATCGGAGATGGTACGAAACATCCAAAAGAAGGACGATATATGCCTGGTGTCAAAAAACTGTTCCAGGAA
>Ga0137306_101804_pt1 | contig 20230 bp, 16 predicted proteins | sample Inofroosms_March_FD_97187 | JGI IMG/M metagenome (GOLD analysis project Ga0137306, IMG submission 97187) | Mouse cecal microbial communities from Vienna, Austria - N-Acetylneuraminic and N-Acetylglucosamine D2O microcosms_March | ecosystem: Host-associated > Mammals > Digestive system > Large...
AGGGACGGCTGCGGAGATTCAGTATCCGAAAGAAATATCGGAGGTACATCTGCAGGCCGCAAAGCGGCTGCTGCAGGAGATGCAGCAGGCGCTTCTGGCAGAGGACGGAGTAAATGCGGATACGAAAAAAAGCTGGGATGAATATATTGATGCCGATTCCTGGGCGTGGAAGTATCTGATTGAGGAAGTGTTTGAAAACTATGACGCCGGGGCGTGCAGCCAGTATTTCTACTGGAATCCGGAAGGAGAAGACAGGCGGATCTTTGCCGGCCCCATCTGGGACTATGATAATACACTGGGGGCGTCAACACAGAAAAATCCCCGCTGTTTTCTGGCGCAGCGGATGTGGAAGGCGCCGGAAGTGTATACGCCGTGGTTTGGCGCACTGTGTGAGAAGCAAGAATTTTACAATCGGGTTGTAGCGCTTTATAAAACGCGGTTTCTTCCAAAGCTGCAGGAACTGGCGGACAGCGGAATAGAAGAGGCGGCGGAACAGATTGCGGATGCGGCAGAGATGAACCGTCTGAGATGGAGCGCTTCTTATGAGGATCTGCAGGTTTCAGAGTGGGTGGAACTTATGCAGAGCTTTCTGGAGGAGCGGATAGAATTTCTGAACAGCGCCTGGCTGGATGGGAAACAATACCGGAATATCTGCCTGGAGATTCCCAAAGATTACCGGTATTTCGAGGTGGAAAAGGGAACCTGCATCGAGTCGCTGCCGACTCCGGCGGAACTTGATATATCCGACTCGCTGGTGTGGTATGATAAGAAAACGGGAGAACTCTTTGACGAGAGCCGGCCGATCGTGGAGGATATGGTGCTGTATGATAAGGATGGGGAGGATTCAGAGGGAAAATTATAATTTCTCCCGGGCACAAAGCAGCTGAGTTTAAAAGAAAAGAATTGAAAAACGGTGAAATATAGTATATATTAGGAGAAGTATTACAACATACGATTAGAAAGAAAAAGGATGGTAACAATATGGCATTATTAAAAGAATGGCAGAAAATTGCATATGATGAAACAAAGGATAAAGGCGCGATTCAGAGATTCTGGGCGGATTATTTCAATCTGGAAAAAGGCGTATACGAGAAGCTTCTGGCAGAGCCTGACGTGGAAGTAAAGGGTACGGTCAAAGAACTGGCAGAGCAGTATGGGTTAAGCATTATGGAGATGACCGGCTTTCTGGACGGAATCAATGACAGCCTTGTGGAGCCGAATCCGATCGAGGAGATGGAAGAAGATACGGTAGTCAGTCTGAAATTTGACAAAGAAAAACTGTACAAAAATATGGTGGACGCCAAAGCGGACTGGCTCTATGGTCTCCCTCAGTGGGAAGAGATCTTCGATGAAGCAACCAGAAAAGAACTGTATCTGGAACAGAAAAAGTCCGGTACCGTCAGAAAAGGACCGAAGATCGGTCGCAATGACCCATGTCCCTGCGGAAGCGGAAAGAAATACAAACAGTGCTGCGGCAAAAAGCAGGCTCTTTTATAACAGACTGCTTCTGTCGGGAAAGATAAAACTCCTTCAGGTCAATTCGGACCGGAGGAGGTAGAGGACGAAGCATGGAGAAAATATCGTTGATCGTGCCGTGTTATAACGAAGAGGAATCTCTGGAAATTCTGTGGAATGCGATTAAAGAGACAATGAATGAACTCCCGGATTATGAATATGAGCTTCTTCTCATCGATGACGGTTCGACCGATAAAACGGTGGAGAAGATGAGAGAACTTTCATCCATAGACGGACGAATCCGTTATATTTCATTTTCCCGGAATTTTGGAAAAGAGGCGGCGATGTATGCCGGACTCTGCAATGCGGAGGGAAACTATGTGGCAGTGATGGACGCAGATATGCAGGACCCTCCGCAGCTGCTTCCCAAGATGCTTGAGATACTTGGCAATGAAGCGTATGACTGTGTGGCTACAAGGAGAGTGTCCAGAGACGGGGAACCGGTGATCCGTTCCCTCTTTGCCAGGGGATTTTACTGGATGATCAACAAGATCTCAGATACGGAGATCATGGACGGGGCAAGAGACTTCCGGCTGATGAAAAAAGATATGGCGGATGCCATTATAAAAATGAGCGAACGCAATCGCTTTTCCAAAGGTATTTTTGGCTGGGTGGGATTTCGGACCTACTGGTACGCCTATAATAATGTGGAACGTTCTGCCGGTGTCACAAAATGGAATTTCTGGTCTTTATTTAAGTATTCCATTGACGGAATTGTCAATTTTTCCCAGATGCCTCTGCAGATTGCGATGGGCGCCGGATGGTTCAGCACCTGTCTGGCATTTGTGTGGATGATTTATTTCTTTATCAAAAAACTGTTATTCGGCAATCGTGTGGACGGCTGGACAAGTCTGGCCTGCATGATACTTTTTCTGGGAGGAGTTCAGCTGCTTTCTCTGGGGATAATCGGACAGTATATCTCGAGAATGTATATGGAAGTGAAAGGGAGACCTCATTATATTGTAAAAGAGACGAATGATGAATCTGTCGAAAAGATAGGATAGGATTTTGTGTATGAACAAAAGATATGTTTATGTGTTCCTCGTGGGACTGTTCTGCATACTGGTTCTGCGGTATCGGGACTATTATCGTTTTGAACTGAATGAAGGAGGGTATCTGGAAGAGTTCGAGAATTCGGGGGAAGAAGAATATCGGGGAGTGATCGCTTCGGTTGGAAATTTTCCTCTGAAACCGGGGGAGTATTCGATACAGATTCATTCCGCCAGCTGGGGAAGCGGCAACTGTTTTGAAATCGTGGATACGGCGTACAGTAATGGGACAGAGATTCAGGACAAAGTCCTGTATTCGGCGGTCTATGAAAAAGGAGTCGCTGAAAATACATATACTTTTACGCTTGATGAGAGGGCGGAAAATCTTTGCATAAGAAGCTGCCAGGTGGACGGAAGCCTGAGCATTGAGGGATATGAGCTTCGTTCCATAAAACCATATTATGCGGATACGTGGTTTCTCGCATTCCTGTGGGTCCTTATCTGGGCGGTATTCTGGCGTTTCAGGTCCTGGTTTCAGTCGAAAGAAGCCAGGCCGTTTCTGGTGCTCTGTGCAGTCGGTCTGGCGGTATCGCTTCCGCTGTTTACCGATTTTATGGCGCATGGACATGATGCGATGTATCATCTGCAGAGGGTTAACGGGATTATAAAAAGCCTGAATCTTGGAGACCAGTTCCCGGTTCGCGTCAATACGGCGTTTAATGACGGATACGGGCAGGTAACACCGATCATGTATCCGGAACTGTTCCTGTATATTCCGGGAATTCTGGGAGCGCTGGGCGTATCGCTGTTGATTTCAGTGAAGTTTTTGCTTGTTCTGATAAATATTGCTGCAGGTCTGATCAGTTATTACAGTATTAAAACGGTTACGAAAGAGCGGGTTGCCCTGCTTTTTTCTCTGCTGTATGTGATGGCGCCATACCGTCTGAACAATCTGTACATTCGTTTTGCGCTGGGAGAATATCTTGCGATGACATTCCTTCCGCTTTTGTTTGCCGGAATCTATCAGATCGTGTGCAAAGATGAGAAAAAATGGTGGATGGCGGCGGCAGGCTGCTGCTGCGTGATCCAAAGCCATGTACTGACGACCGAAATGAGCGTCTTTTTTACCGCGGTGTTTTTGCTGGTAAATATCAGATCGTTCCTGAACTGGAACCGCATCCGGAGCGCTTTGAAAGCAGTGACTGTCACGGTTTTACTGAATTTATGGTATCTGGTCCCGCTCGTTCAGTTTATGGGGTTCCATTTCGGGTTAACCGAGACGCCGGGCAATCTGGGAGCAAACGGGGTATATTTCAGCCAGATGTTCTCCTTCTGGTATTCTACGAACCAGGATCAGGTGACGGGATCTACTTATCATGATATGACACTGACTGTGGGATTGACGCTGCTGATCGGCACGGCCGTGTATCTTCTGTACCGAAAAGCGATTGCCGAACGGAATCCGGGGCTGGAGAAACTGATAAAATCCTGTTTTGTTTCGGGCGTTCTGGCAGTCTATATGGCATCCTGGCTGTTTCCATGGCAGCTGGTTTACCAGGTTGAGTGTTTCAGCTATATATTTGGCATTATTCAGTTTTCCTGGAGATTTCTGATCTTCGTGACCCTGTTTCTTTCAATGGTTACCGCTTTTGCGATGGACTGGTGCCTGGATGAGAAAAGGACAGTGGCAGGCGTTCTTTTATTCTGCCTGGCTGCGTCTGCTGTCATACTGGAGAACGGATATACCTATGAAAATCAGAGTATCATGGTAAGCAAATTTGATCAGAGCTATGAAGATTTTGCATACAGCGGCTATTATAAGAAGGATTATGGAACCTGGATTCCTCTGGGCCGCGGGAATGTAGTATCTCTGGAAAAAGAGGCAGGGCTTGAAATTGAAAATTACCAAAGAGACGGTGCGGATCTGTCGTTTGATTTTGCGCTGGCAGATGAAAATGCCGATGCTTCCCATGTGATGACGTTTCCTTACTATAATTACGGTTTTTATCATGTGGAACTGGACGGGACAGAACTGGAGACGTTCTCCAATGAACAGGAGCTGGTATCGGTCAGTCTTCCGGCAGCTGTAAAGGGGGGACATATAGAGCTTGGGTATGAAGAGAGAAAGCTGTATAAACTGTGCAGCGCAGTTTCGCTTGGTATGCTGCTGCTCATTGCGGGTGTGACAGCAGGAAAGAGATATCGGTTTCAACGGTCAGGAGGAGAAAATGAAAAGAATTTTTGAAAATCTCAGGAAAAAATACGTCAGATGGAAACGGTATATTAAGTTTGCAGCAGAGTATTTTCTGTTTGAAAAGCCGAGAGGTCTGGATTTTACTATGCGCGATAAACGGCTGCTTCGCAAAAGCAACGGTTTATATCATGGTTACAGCAAGACGAATGAAAAGCATCTGAAGAAAATATTTGAGCTGCTTTCCTATGACGAGTGCCATTGCCTGCTGGATGTCGGCTGCGGCAAGGGCGTTGTGTTAAGAGAAGCGGTGAAATACCCGTTCCGGAAAATTGCTGGAATTGAGCTTCTGCCGGATATATGCAAAATCGCGAAGCACAATTTTAAAGTGCTGAAACTGGAGAACAAGGTCACCTGCATGCAGGCGGACGCGGCGGAATTTGAGCATTATGGAGAATACGATGTATTTTTCTTCTTTAATCCCTTTTCCGGCAAGATTTTAAGCAAAGTGGTGGATAAGATTCTGGAGAGCAGGAAAGACAGCGCGCCCATTACGATTATCTATCATAACCCGGAATATTTCTCTGTGTTTCAGGAAAAGGGAGAGTGCAGAATACTGCACAGACTTTACGACAGCCTGAAAGAATACGAAACCTATATCTTCCAGATGACTCCCGGGAAATAACAGGAAATCAAATGTCCTTGCTTTGGAAACGGCAGATTCCGTAACAGGGAAGCCGAAGGCTGGACTGTTACGCTTGCGGAAGAAATTTCAGCTGCGGGGTTGACATGGATTGTTTTAATGATATAATAATAACCAAATTAAACAGGAAAATACAGAGACAGGAAGAGTAGGACAGTAGAATCACTCAGAGAGGGAGCAGTAGTAAACGGTGTGAAGCTTCTGTGAGGAACGTGTCTGAAGACCACCCTGGAGTGACTTTAATACAGTCCGGCTGACGCCGTTATCGTCTAATATGAGTGGTGTATCACGCAATTAGGGTGGAACCGCGGTAGCTTTGTATATCGTCCCTGAACAGTTTTTGAATTGTTCAGGGATTTTTTGTTTTAAAAGCAGATCAGGAGGAAGAAAATGAAGATTACGTTAAAAGACGGCTCTGTGAAAGAGTATGATGAAAACAAGTCGGTTATTGACATTGCGCGTGAGATCAGCGACGGGCTGGCCCGTGCGGCGTGCGCAGGAGAAGTGGACGGAGAGGTTGTCGATCTGCGGACTGTTGTTGACCGTGACTGTACCCTGAATATTTTGACGGCCAGAGACGAGGCCGGACTTCGCGTTATGCGCCATACCTGTTCTCATGTGCTGGCTCAGGCGGTAAAAAATCTGTTTCCGGATGCAAAACTGACCATTGGACCGGCGATTGATACCGGGTATTATTATGATTTTGATGCAGCGCCGTTCTCCCGGGAGGATCTTGACCGGATTGAGAAGGAAATGAAGAAGATTATCAAAAAAGGAGAGAAACTGGAGCGTTTTACGCTTCCAAGGGATGAGGCTGTCCGTTTTATGGAAGAAAAAGGGGAGTCTTATAAGGTGGAACTGATTCGGGAACTGCCGGAGGGAGAAGAGATTTCTTTCTATCGGCAGGGCGAATTTGTTGATCTGTGCGCGGGTCCGCATCTGATGAGTACGAAGGGCATCAAAGCGTTTAAACTGACCTCTTCTTCCGGCGCTTACTGGAGAGGAGATTCCAACAAGGCCATGCTGCAGAGGATCTATGGGAGCGCGTTTTCTTCCAAAGAGGAGCTGGAAGTATATCTGCAGCATCTGGAAGATATTAAGAAAAGGGATCACAACAAACTGGGCCGTGAGATGGAACTGTTTACGACCGTGGACGTGATCGGCCAGGGACTTCCGCTTCTGATGCCGAAGGGCGCGAAGATGATCCAGACGCTGCAGAGATGGATCGAGGACGAGGAAGACAATAACTGGGGCTATATCCGTACGAAGACGCCGCTGATGGCAAAAAGCGATCTGTACAAAATCTCCGGTCACTGGGATCATTATAAAGAGGGGATGTTTGTACTTGGGGATGAGGAAAAAGACAAAGAAGTGTTTGCACTGCGTCCCATGACCTGTCCGTTCCAGTATTATGTCTATAAGGCAAGCCAGAAGTCTTACCGTGACCTTCCGCTGCGTTACGGAGAGACGTCTACGCTGTTCCGAAATGAAGACTCCGGGGAGATGCACGGCCTGACCCGTGTGCGTCAGTTTACCATATCGGAAGGACACCTGATCGTGCGTCCGGATCAGATGGTGGAAGAGTTTAAGGGATGTATGGCACTGGCAAAGAAATGTCTGACAACGCTTGGCGTGGAAGAGGACGTGACCTATCACCTGTCCAAATGGGACCCGGATAACAGGGAAAAATATATCGGGGAACCGGAAGTCTGGAACGAGACGGAACAGCATATCCGTGAGATTCTGACGGAACTGGAGATTCCGTTTGTGGAGGATGTGGGAGAAGCCGCGTTCTATGGTCCGAAAGTGGATATTAATACGAAGAATGTATACGGCAAAGAAGATACGATGATCACGATCCAGTGGGATGCGCTTCTGGCAGAGCAGTTTGATATGTATTATATTGATCAGAACGGAGAAAAGGTGCGTCCTTACATCATTCACAGGACATCCATCGGGTGCTATGAGAGAACGCTGGCATGGCTGATTGAAAAGTATGCAGGGATGTTCCCGACCTGGCTGTGCCCGGAGCAGGTGCGTGTGCTTCCGATTTCTGATAAATATCTTGCCTACGCGCAGAAAGTAGACGGGGAACTGAAAGCAAACGGAATCCTGTCTTCGGTGGACGCAAGAGCGGAGAAGATCGGTTATAAGATCCGGGAAGCGAGACTTGCGAAGGTCCCGTATATGCTGGTGGTCGGCGAAAAGGAAGAAGCGAAAGGAAAGATTGCGGTCAGAAGCCGGTTCCTCGGCGACGAGGGACAGAGGGATCTGCAGGAATTCATCGATGCGGTCTGCAAAGAGATACGGACAAAGGAAATCCGGAAGATCGAGACAGAAGATACGAAATAGAATCGGCAGTACGATCCGGAAATGGAAATCGGCGGGAGTAGACGAGTATGAAAGAGAGAAAATGGGAACTGGATATGATCCGTGTAATCGCCTGTTTTTTTGTGGTGGTGATTCATGTGGCAAGCTATGGCATGGAGCTGAAGGATCCGTCGACATTTGACTGGGGAGTCCGTAATGCGGCGCTGTGCATGGTTCGTTGCGCAGTTCCCGTTTTCTTTATGTTAAGCGGCGTTCTTTTTCTGGAACGTGAGATTCCTCTTAAGACGCTGTACAGAAAATATGTGCTGCATCTGGCGGCCGTATGGGCCCTCTGGTCCGCATTTTATGCGGGGATCGACGCGGTTGCGGCCCTGAATAAAGGAGAGTCCCCGCTGTACTGTTTTCTGGTCCGGTTCTGGTCCGGGCATTATCATCTTTGGTTCCTGCCGACGCTTCTGGGAGCATATCTGCTGTATCCGGTTCTTCGTATTCTCGTGCGGCACGGTACGGATGCGCAGATGAAATATCTGGGGATTCTTGTTCTGGCAGGCGTTGTGCTGAGGAAAACACTGGAACCTTTTCTGGCTTCTGACGTGTGGGATACGGCCTGGAAAAATCTCGGATTCCCGGAATTTTCATCCGGCGTGATTTATTTTGTGCTGGGGTATTACCTGTATCGTTCATATCAGCGTTTTTCGCCGGCAGTCTGCGCAGGCGTATATGCAGGAAGCGCGGCGCTGATGTGTATTGTGAATCAGCTTTGGGCGCTTCGGGCGGGCATGCATACAAACGTAACCTACAACTATTCAGGACTTGGGCTCTTTCTCGCGGCATCGGCGTTTTTCATGCTGCTTTTGCATTTGCTGCAGAACCGGCGGGTTAGTGACAGGATGAAACAGGCGGCGGTGTGCGTGTCAGAATGTACGCTGGGAATTTATCTGATTCATACGTTGTTTATAGAGCAGGTATATCGGAGAATCGGGCTGACGCAGGAGCGGTTTCCGGCATTGATTTCGGTAATCGGTTTTTCGGTACTGACTTTTATACTGAGTTTTGCTGCGGTATGGTGTATGCGCAGAGTATTTCGGATGGGAAAAAGGAGATAGAGAGAAGCAATGGAAGAAAGATATCCGGGTTTCAGTAAAGATATGATTACGAAAGCCGTGTGGGTGCTGGTCTGTATAACCGGATTCAGCTTTGCGGCGCATGCGTACCGCTGCTTTCATTTGATGTATTCACACGATTCTCTTATGGTCTTCCAGAATAATGTGGACCGGCAGGTATCGCTGGGAAGATTTCTGCAGCCGGTTTACTGGAATCTGCGGGGGCAGCTTTGCGCGCCCCTTTTACTGGGAATAACCTCCGTCATATGGCTGACGCTGGCGGCGTGTATTGTTATCAACGTACTTGGGATTCAAAGGAGAATAACGGTCTTTGTAATCTGCGGGGTGCTTGCGACAAGTTCGTCTCTTTCTCTGTCCTATGCGACGTATCTGCCGTGGATCGATATATTTACATTGTCGCTGCTTTTCTGCGTGCTGGGCGTGTTTCTCTGGCGGAGATATCCGCGCCGCGGTTTTCTCTTCGGCATGCTTCCGATTATGGTATCCATGGCGCTGTATCAGGCATATTTTCAGTCCGCGGTCATATTGTCCATGGTTATCCTTGCAAAAGAGATTCTGGAGGGAGAAACGTTTAAAAAGGTTATGATTGACGGAACAAAAGCATTGTGCATGCTTTTGGGAGGCTGCCTGTTCTATTATGCCGCAATGCGGATTGTTCTTCTGATTACGGCGACTGGAGCGGCAACAACCTATAACGGAATGTCCCACATTGGCGGCGGAAATATGACGTTGAAATACCTGTGCTTCATGCTTATGAAAACGTATGTTTATGTATTGGATGAGATTGTCCGTCCGGTAACATATAATCCGTATGGAATGGTGACGGGGATGAATATCCTGCTTCTGGTTCTGGCGTGCGCGGGAATTATCAGAATGGTATATAAAAAGAAACTGTCCCGAATCAATGTACTGCTGCTGGCAGCGCTGTTGCTGGCAATGCCGTTTGGCGTAAATGTGGTATACTTTATATCCAGGGGAGTAGAACACCCGTTAATGACCTATTCTTTTTCGTTTGGATACATACTTGCGGTTCTGATTTTTGAGATGAATACAGAATATGGAATGCAGCCGCTGCCTTTGCAGGTGTTTGCGACTGCGCTGATTGTCTGGATTATATGGGACAGCATTGTATTCGCAAATCAGCTTTATTTAAAGAAAGGGCTGGAAGAGCAGGCGACTCTGTCCTGCATGACAAGGATCGTGGACCGTATGGAACAGATGGAGGATTATGCAGTGAATGAGACTCCGGTAGTTCTGATCGGACAGCTGGAGCACTCCGGTCTGGCAGAGGAGAGAGAAGGATTTGCCGGTGATTACGGCGTGGGGATGGCAAGAAATTTTGCAGTCACGGATTATGAATCTTATGAAGACTATTTTGAATTTGTTCTTGGTTATCCGATTCATCTGTTATCAGAGAGCGAGAGCGAACGGTATGCCGGAATGGAAGAAGTGCAAAGGATGCCGGATTTCCCGGCAAAAGATTCCTGCAAATATGTCGACGGAGTTCTGGTGGTGAAATTATCGGCCGGGGAGGAGTGATGCGTCCGCCTTCGCAGCCGCACAGATAGAAATTTTTGTAACAGTTCAGACCAGGACTTTGCATTTACTGCAAAGTCCGTGAAAACACGTAAATTGAGCCGGGGGAATCTGCCCTTTGCCGAAGGCGATTTGGAATGGGCAGATTCCGTAACAGAGAAGCCGAAGGCTGAACTGTTACAAATTTTTTGTAATAAGATAAAAAAAGTGGTTGACAATTTATGCCGATTTTGGTAAGATAACAAAGTCGGTTGCAGGACTGACGGCAGACAGTTTATATGGCGAGATAGCTCAGCTGGCTAGAGCACACGGTTCATACCCGTGGTGTCGAGGGTTCGAGTCCCCCTCTCGCTACTTGGTTAAGAGGTTGGGAAGCGTTAGATATATACGCTTTCCATTTTTTATATGCACAGGGGCGCACAGATGGAATGGCTGCTTATGCAACGTGCGCCCCGTGCGGCGGGCAGGAAGAAAGTTTCTCTGCTCAATTATACAGAGGTGTGTGAGCGTGCGGGAACCTGTAAAATGGGAAAAAAAATATTTGAAAAAAATTCTGCTGGGAGGGATTATTCTGGCAGCGGCCGGTATTGGGCTGGCTGTTGCAGCGGGCAGAAGCCGGGAAACGGTACAGGAGTGCTGGTGGGAGATCCCGGTGGTCGCTCATGCCGGAGGCGGCATTGACGGAAAGGTGAATTCCAATTCTCTGGAAGCAATGAATCAGACTGCAGAGAACGGATACCATATGGTAGAGGTGGATTTTGCACTCACAAGTGACGGAAAACTTGTTTTATCCCACGGGTGGGACGAGGATTCGGCAGATACGCTGGAGATTCCGGAAGGCACTCCGGATCTGGAGACGTTTCTGGCGACGAAGATACACAGAAAATATACCCCTATGACAGCAGAAGATCTGATTGAATGGATGAAAAAGCATAAAGCAATCTACATTGTGACCGATACCAAATGCAAAGATCCGGAAGAAATGAAACATGAATTTGAACTTCTGGCAGAATTGTGCGCATATGACCCTGGACTGCTGGAACGATTTGTTGTTCAGATCTATGATGTGGAAAGCTATGACGCGGTGATGAGTGTTTATGAATTTCCCAATGTCATGTATGCCACGTATCAGTCGGCCTGCAAGGAGGTATCCTACTGGCAGCAGGTAGCAAAAGACTGTACAGCCAGAAACATTCAGATGGTTTCTGTTCCGCGGGATTATGTATCAACCAGAAAACATCCGGTCACTTTATATATGGAGATTCTGAAAGATGCAGGTCTGCGCGTATGTGTGCATCCGGTGAATTCCATTACGGATATGGAAAGGATGCTGGACGCGGGCGCGGACAGCATTATGTCCGATTTTCTGTATGAAGACGACCTTCAATATTTACAGGAATGAGTTGAGATAAAAGATGATAAAAAAAGCAGCAAACATATGTCGTATCTTCTTACTGGGCCTGTTTCTTGGGACCGTTCTGCTGGAGGCGGTCTATCTGCTCCCGGTGGCGCCGATGAAAGCGCATGTAAGAGAGTCTCTGGACGATTTTATGGCGGAAGGGGATAATCCGTTTATTCTGGAAGGGTATAAGGGGAGTTCTCTGGATAACAGCACGGATGCGCTGATGCTGGGCAATGCGGTCTTTGCGTCCGAACAGCCTTTTTATAAAGCGGCCATGCTGGTGGAGCGTGCAAAAGACGACGAAGGAGAAACCATGACTGCTCTGCAGCGGTATATTCTGGAGGATGACAGGCATCTGACCGGAGATTATTCCCGGTACTGGCATGGATATCTGGTCGTTTTAAAACCGCTGCTTCTGTTTTTTAATTTTGGACAGATCCGCCGGATAAACGGGATTGTCTTTGCCGTTGCCCTGGCGGTTGTACTGTCCGGATTCTTAAGGCGGAGAATGTGGCGGGGATGCGTTGCGTTCCTCCTGGCTGTTGCAGCGATCTTTCCGATGGCGCTTCCGTACTCTCTGCAGTATTCCAGTGTGTTTTATATCGGGATGATCGCCATGACGGTGATTCTGTATAAAGGAAAAACACTGGAAAAAAGAAAACTGTGGCCGTGCTTTTTTATGGTAACGGGGATGTGTACCAGTTACATGGATTTTCTTACGTATCCGCTGTTTACGCTGGGAATGCCGCTGATTTTATGTGTGATTCTGGAAAAACAGGACATCCTAACAGTAATCCGCAACAGCATCTTCTGGGCCGGCGGTTATTTTGGCATGTGGATGGGAAAATGGTGCGTCGGTTCTGTTCTGACAGGCGAGAATCTGTGGATCAAAGCGCTGGAAACGGCGAACATGAGGGCCTCCGGAACGGTAAATGAAGCGAAGATCAGCCGGATCATGGCAGTACTGCGCAATTTTTATATTTACAAAGGCCTTCTGGGAACGGCATTGATTGTGATTGTTTTCATCTGGGTTGCGGCGGGATTTGCGGTCTGCCGAAAAAGAATGACGTACAGAAGGTTTCTGCCGTATCTGCTGACTGCCTGTATGCCGATTGTCTGGTATCTGCTGATTGCCAATCATTCGTATATCCATTACTGGTATACATTCCGGATTTTATCAGTCAGCATCTTTGCGCTGGCGATGATACCGGAGGAGCTGCATCTAAGACAGGAGGAAAGGACATGAGAGTTGGAATGGGATATGATGTGCACCGCCTTGTGACAGACAGAGATCTGATTCTGGGCGGAGTACACATTCCGTATGAGAAAGGGCTGCTGGGGCATTCGGACGCGGACGTGCTCCTTCATGCGGTGATGGACGCGCTTCTGGGCGCCGCTGCCCTGGGAGATATAGGAAAACATTTTCCGGATACGGATCCTGCATATAAAGGAATCTCCAGCATCCGTCTGCTTGCGCATGTGGGGATGCTGCTGGAGAAGGAGAGTTATCAGATTGTGAATATTGATGCCACGATTATTGCGCAGAAGCCGAAGATGGCGCCCCATATTCCGCAGATGATCAGCAACATTGCACGTACGCTGAAATTGGAGGAAAGTCAGATAAATGTCAAAGCGACAACGGAAGAGGGACTTGGATTCACCGGCGCAGGGGAGGGAATTTCCGCGCAGGCAATCTGCTCGCTGATGCCGATTACTGCATATATTGATGAAGACAGGCAGTACGGGGGCGCGCGCTGTGAGGACTGTGCAGGATGTCGGAGAGAATAGAGGCGGTTTATCTTTCACAGGAGGAGAAAGCCCGGACAAGAACGTTGTATGAGGCTGTTTTTTCGGAGGATACAGAGCGGTTTGTCGATTTTTATTATCGGTATAAAGTGAAATACAACAAAATACTGGCAATCGAAAAGGAAAACCGGCCGGTAGCCATGCTGCATCTGAATCCGTATGTGATGATTGTAAACGGTTATCAGGTGAACTGCAGTTATATTGTGGCAGTGGCTACGGACAAAGATTACAGAAAGCGCGGATATATGCGGGTTTTGATGGAACAGGCCCTCCAGGATATGGCCTGTCAGCGTATGCCGTTTACCTTTCTGATGCCGGCGGACGAGCGTCTCTATACGCCGTTTGATTTCTCATGGATCTGTCCGTATACGTTTCCTCCAGGGAAATTTCAGAGGATGGAGGCGGATGAACAGAACCGGTATCTGGCCGCCAGATATCAGATGTTCTGTTACAGGGACGAGCGCTATATGACGGAACAGAGAGCGCAGAGAGAAGCGGAGCAGGGGGAACCTTTGGCAGAGAAGATGCCCCCGTATATGGCAAGGATCACAAATGTGGCGCGGATGCTTCAGATGGCATACAGCCGTCAGAAGAGAACCTGGTATCTGTATGTGAAGGATTCGCTTATTAAGGAAAATGACGGGTATTACCTCTGGAGGACAGCTCCGGATGCCAGTGAAGCCGTAAAGCTGGACAGAAAGCCGGAAAAGCTTGATCTGGAACTGACGGTCGGCGAACTGGCGTCCATGATCTTCGGCGGTTTTCAGATTTGTCTGTCCGAAGTCGTCTGACAAAATCCGTTGAGACACATATCTATAAAGAAGACAGGAATTTCATATTTGCAGGAGGGACTGCAATGGGGCTGGTTAAGTATATCAAAGAAGAGATTGAAGTGATTCGTGAGCGCGATCCGGCGATCAAATCCAATATGGAAGTATTTCTTTATCCGACGTTTCATGCGATCCTGCGCTATCGTCTCGCGCATAAGCTGTATCAAAACGGACATTATTTCTGGGCAAGGTGGATATCGCAGCGAACCGTAAGGAAGACTGGTATTGAGATTCATCCGGGTGCGACGATCGGAAAAGGACTGTTTATCGATCATGGGACAGGTGTTGTGATCGGGGAGACGGCAGTTCTCGGAGATAATGTAACGTTGTATCAGGGCGTCACGCTGGGAGGAACCGGGAAGGAGCAGGGAAAGCGGCATCCGACGCTGGAAGACAATGTGATGGTCAGTGCGGGCGCCAGGATTCTGGGTTCTTTTACGATTGGAGAAAATTCCAAGATCGGCGCCGGCAGCGTGGTGCTTGGTCCGGTGCCGCCTAACTGTACGGTGGTCGGCATTCCAGGGAGAATTGTCAAAAAAGACAGCGTGCGGATACCGAGAAATGATCTGGATCAGGTAAATCTTCCGGATCCGATGCAGGACGCGATTCTGGAGCTGCGGGAAGAAAACAGAAGACTGCAACAGGAAGTGGAGCGGCTGAAAGAAAAGATCAAAGACTAAGGTGCTGCAGATTAATGAAGGCAAAAAAATATCTTATAACATGTGTTTGTCTGTGCATGACGGGCGTCTGTCTGGAAAGCATGTCAGCCCGTCTGAGGGAGGAAGACAGAGCGGACATTGTGATCAATGAGGTCTGCTGCTGGAATGAAACGATTGTAAAAGATGCGAGCCGGAATTTCAGCGACTATATTGAGCTGTACAATGCCAGAGAAGAGGCGGTCTCGCTGCAGGGCTGGTATTTATCGGATGATAAAGATCAGCTGGATCAGGCCAGACTGCCGGATCTTACGATTGAGCCGAAAGGCTATCTCTTATTCTACGCAAATGGAGAGGACGAAGATGAGGACTCGCTTCCCTTTCGCTTGAGTTCGGAAGGAGAGATGGTATTTCTGTCTGATCCGGAAGGCCGTCTGGTGGACAGTGTGATTGTGCCAAAGCTGCGGGCGGATACAGTGTATGCCCGAAAGACGGACGGGCATAAAGAATGGGCCCGCATGGAGCCTTCGCCGGAAGAATCCAATGAAGGGCATGTACAATTGAAAAATGTATGTCTGGAGGAACCTGTTTTTTCCAGAGAAGGCGGATTTTACGAAGAGCCGTTTTGGCTGGAGATCACGGCCAGGCCGGGTGAGACCATTTATTATACGCTGGACGGAAGAGAACCTACGGAAGAATCGGAGGTTTATTCGGGAAGAATCTATATTGACGCGGGAAACGGCCGCCCCAATGTGTATAATGCGGTACAGAACGTAGTGGCGGACTGGAAAAATTATGTCCCTTCTGAAGAACCGGCAGATAAGGCGGTGGTTGTGCGCGCGATGGTTATGGACGGAGCGGACCGTATCAGCGAAACGGTGACGGCGACCTATTTTATAGACCTTGAAGTCTATGAGAATACGGATGTTCTTTCCATGGTAGCGGATACGGATGAACTGTTCGGAGAAGACGGTATCTATGTAACCGGCAAAGCGTATGATGACTGGTATCTGTCAGGCGGTGCAGGAGAAGAGCCGGTGCCGAATTATTACAGAACAGGAAGGCGCAGCGAGATCAAAGGAAATATTGAACTGTTTGAATCCGGAGGCGGCAGGCTGAATCAGAGAGCAGGGGTAAGGATTCAGGGGGCAAGTTCCAGAAAGTTTCCGAAGAAGCGGTTCAGTATCTATGCTCGCCCGGAATATAACGGGAGCGTATACTTTGATACGGAAATCTTTGAAGGCAGACAGATTCATTCTTTTAAACTGAGCGAAGGATTTGCGAATGCAGTCGTTCCGTATCTGCTGACGGACCGAAAGGTTGCGACGCTGGAAGCAAGGCCGGCTGTAGTTTTTCTGAACGGAGAGTACTGGTATACTACTTATATCCAGGATAAATACAACCATTATTTTCTGAATGAGAAATACGGGATAAAGAAAGACGAAGCATTTATCATTAAGGAACTGGATGTTGCGTTTGGCAATTATAAAGACATTGATTATTACCTGGAACTGATTGATTTTTTTGAAGGAACCGATTTTACCACGGAAGAAGCATATGAGGAAGCCTGCAGAAGAATTGATATGCAGAGTTATATTGATTTTATGTGTGCAAATGTGTATCTGTGTAATATGGATATGACAGACACGCATAATTACACGTTGTGGAGGACGTATGAAGACAGGCGGACGGAATATGGAGACGGCAGATGGCGCTGGATGATCTATGACCTGGATTTTGTCGGTCTGGTCGATCTTGGGTATTTCGGTGTTGGCAATCATGCGGAGATTAACGCGTTTACAACGCCCATGCAGTATTCGGGGCATCAGATTATGGATGAGATGCTGATATTTGCATCCCTTCGTTACAACGAAGCGTTCAAGCGGCAGTTTGTGCTGACTTTTATGGATATGGCAAATACAAATTTTTCAGAAAAAAATGTGGAAGCCGTCTTTCGGGAGTTTGGAGAAGATCTGCACTGGCATGACGATTTTTTCCTCAAAAGGTTTGATTACGCGGCGGAGGATCTGGCTGAAGAATTTGATCTGCAGGGGATGCTGGAGGAGTTGACGATAGAGCAGAAGGAGACAGACGCCGGATATGTACAGGTTAATACCTGCAGGCCGGATCTGTCAGAAGGTACATGGACAGGCAGGTATTATACGGATTATCCGGTGACGGTAACCGCGGCAGCGAATGAAGGCTGGCGGTTTGCCGGCTGGCGGGGAGATCAGAGCAGTACGGACGGGACGCTGTCCGTCAGTCTGGAAAACGGCGCTGTAAAACTGGAGGCGCTGTTTGAGAAAACAGAGAATTAGAAGGAGGAGTTCAGTTATGATTCGTATCTACAATACATTATCAAAGAAAAAGGAAGAATTTATCCCGCTGGAAGAGGGGAAGGTCCGTATGTATGTATGCGGTCCGACGGTGTACAATTTTATCCATATCGGCAATGCAAGACCGATGATTGTGTTCGATACGGTGCGCCGTTATATGGAGCACAAAGGTTACGAAGTGAATTTCGTGTCCAACTTCACGGATGTGGATGACAAAATTATCAAGAAGGCAAATGAAGAGGGAGTAAGCGCCGAAGAGATCTCAAAGCGGTATATTGAAGAATGCAAAAAGGATATGGAAGGTATGAATATCCGGCCGGCTACTACGCACCCTCTGGCCACGCAGGAAATTGACGGCATGATTGCCATGATCCGGACATTGATCGACAGGGGATATGCCTACGCAGTGAACGGAACGGTATATTTCCGTACGCGGAACTTTGCGGAATATGGGAAGCTGTCTCATAAGAACCTTGATGACCTGCAGGCCGGGAACCGTTCGCTCCTGGTATCCGGGGAGGATGAGAAAGAAGATCCGCTGGATTTTGTACTCTGGAAACCGAAAAAGGAAGGAGAGCCGTACTGGGTGTCTCCGTGGGGGGACGGCCGTCCGGGGTGGCACATCGAATGTTCTGTCATGTCCAGAAAATATCTGGGCGAGCAGATTGATATTCACGGAGGGGGAGAGGATCTGGTATTTCCTCATCATGAGAATGAGATTGCCCAGAGTGAGGCATGCAGCGGGAAAGAGTTTGCCAGATACTGGATGCACAATGCATTTCTAAATATTGATAACAGAAAAATGTCCAAATCGCTTGGAAATTTCTTTACTGTACGGGAAATCAGCGAGAAATATGATCTTCAGATCCTGCGGTTCTTTATGCTGAATGCGCATTACCGCAGTCCGCTGAATTTCAGTGCGGAGTTGATGGAGGCTTCCCAAAATGCGCTGGAACGTATTCAGACTGCGGTGGACAATCTGAAATATATTATGGAACATGCCGCCGAAAAAGAACTGATAACCAAAGAGGCGGAAGTTATAAAAGGAGCGGAGGCGTTCGAGACTGCTTTTGACGCGTCCATGGATGATGATTTTAATACGGCGGATGCGATTGCGGCGATCTTTGATCTGGTAAAATATGCCAATACGCATGTCAAAGAGAACAGCAGCAGAGCTCTGGCACAGGCGTTATGCGGTAAAATCCAGGAATTGTGCGATATTCTTGGAATTATCACAACGAAGCAGGAGGAACTGCTGGATGCCGATATCGAAGAACTGATCGCGGAGCGTCAGGCGGCAAGAAAGGAAAAAAATTTCGCAAAAGCGGATGAAATCCGCGGTCTGCTGCTGGAGAAAGGAATTATCCTGGAAGATACACGTGAAGGAGTAAAATGGAAGAGAGCTTAACATATCTGAAAAAACAGTTTGCGCTTCCGGATGTAGATATCAGAACATATTCTCCTCTGGTGCTCGCCTATATCGGCGACGGTATTTACGAGCTGATTATCCGTACGATTCTGGTGGATCGGGGAAACTGCCAGGCAAATGCGCTCCATAAAAGGGCGAGCGGTTATGTGAAAGCGTCCGCTCAGGCAGCGATGATTCTCTCGATCCGGGAGGAACTGTCAGAGGAAGAGCGCCGGGCATATAAGAGGGGACGCAATGCCAGAACGCTCAGTATGGCGAAACATGCAACGATGAGTGATTACCGGCAGGCGACCGGTTTTGAGGCGCTGATGGGTTATCTGTATCTGACAGGGCAGATGACCCGGATGATTGATCTGATCAAAATGGGGATGGAGAGGACAGGAGGATTGCCATGAGGTATGAAGAACTGACACTGGAAGGGCGCAATGCCGTGCTGGAAGCTTTTCGGTCCGGGAAGACGATTGATAAACTCTATGTTCTGAAAAACTGTCAGGACGGTCCCGTTAACAGTATTCTCAGAGAAGCACGGAAACAGGACACATTAATCAGTTTTGTGGCGAAAGAGCGGCTGGATCAGATGTCGGAGACAGGGAAACATCAGGGCGTCATTGCCAGCGCCGCCGCATACGAATACGCGCAGGTGGAGGATATTCTGAGACTGGCGGAAGAAAGAGGAGAGGCTCCGTTTGTTTTTCTGCTGGATAATATGGAAGACCCCCACAACCTGGGCGCCATTATCCGCACCGCGAATCTGGCAGGCGCGCACGGCGTTATTATTCCCAAAAGGAGAGCGGCGGGGCTTACGGCGGCTGCAGCCAAAGCCTCGGCAGGAGCGATTCATTACACACCGGTGGCGAAGGTGACGAATCTGGGAGCGGAGATTGAAAAGCTGAAGGAGAAGGGACTCTGGTTTGTCTGTGCGGATATGGGTGGTACGCCTATGTATGAGCTGAATCTGAAAGGGCCGATCGGTCTGGTGATCGGCAGTGAAGGAGAAGGGGTCAGCCGCCTGATTCGTGAAAAATGCGATTATGTTGCCTCGATTCCGATGAAGGGGGATATCGATTCTCTGAATGCATCCGTGGCGGCAGGCGTACTGGCATATGAGATTGTAAGGCAGAGGCTGTGTCGATGAATTGCTATAAACAGATGACGGATGAGCAGCTTATTGAAAAGCTCAGAGAAGGTGACTCGGGCATTATCGATTACCTGATGGAAAAATATAAAAATACCGTTCGTAAAGAGGCCAACGCCATGTACCTTTTGGGAGGGGAGAATGACGACCTGATTCAAGAAGGGATGATTGGTCTGTTTAAGGCGGTGCAGGATTATGACCTGAAACAAGGAGCTTCTTTTTTTAGTTTTGCGAAGTTATGTATAAC
>Ga0137306_101807_pt1 | contig 20205 bp, 20 predicted proteins | sample Inofroosms_March_FD_97187 | JGI IMG/M metagenome (GOLD analysis project Ga0137306, IMG submission 97187) | Mouse cecal microbial communities from Vienna, Austria - N-Acetylneuraminic and N-Acetylglucosamine D2O microcosms_March | ecosystem: Host-associated > Mammals > Digestive system > Large...
TCCATATAAAATTGATCGAACTGCAAATGACAAAGCAAGGCCGGCAGGCCGGGCACTGCGATATGTGATATCAATTTATAGAAACTACAAAAACAGGAAAGGAAGGAAATCATGGAAAAAATAAAACTGGGCATCGTCGGCTTTGGGTTTATGGGCCACTGTGATGCGGACATGATGAGTACATTTGACGAGATTGATTTGGTAGCGGTTGCGGATACGAATCCAGAGCAGCTTAAGGATGCGCCGGAGGGCGTGGAGACTTACGCAAACATTGACGAGATGCTTGCAAACGCGGATATCAATGTAGTGATGGTATCTACACCGAATCCGAGCCATCCGGAGATGGTGAAGAAGGCTGCTGTTGCAAAGAAGCATGTCATCTGTGAGAAGCCGGCTGCAATGAGTATCGCGGAATATGACGAGATGGTTGCGGCATGTAAGGAGAACGGCGTGATCTTCACCGTGCATCAGCAGAGAAGATGGGATACAGATTACCGGATCATGAAAGAGGTCTATGATAAGAACTTGGTCGGAGATATGTACATCATCAAGTCACAGCTTTATGGCGTAAACGGAAACATGCATGACTGGCATATTTATCCGGAGATGGGTGGAGGAATGCTCTATGACTGGGGCGTACATCTGATTGACCAGATGCTGGATATGGTGAAGTCCGAGGTGGTTTCTCTGTATGCGGATGTGCAGAATGTTATCAATGAAAATGTAGACGACTATTTCAAGATCATCCTGAAATTCAAAAACGGCGTGACCGCGGAGATCGAGTTGGGAACTTATTACCTGACGCCGAAGCGCGCATGGTTTATCGGCGGAAAGAAAGGTTCTGCGATCATCGATGGATTCGGCGGGGAAGGCAGGATCGTACGCACCGCGCATCTGCTGGAGAACGTGCCGGGTAAGATTACGATGACAGCCGCAGGCCCCACAAGGAGCTTTGGGCCGCCGGAACCGGGACTTCTTTCCGAGGAGCCTCTGCCGGAGGTAAATGTGGCGCACAGAAATTATTTTGAGCACTTCTTGAATGCATTTAACGGGGAAGAAGAGATTATTGTGAAACCGGAACAGGTAAGACGTGTGCTTTGCCTGATGGACGCGGTGAGAGAATCCGCAAAGACCGGGAAAGCAATCGCGTTTGAGGAATAAAGGCTTTCACAAGACAGTATTTTCATAAATTTACAGATAGAAGGCGTTTGGGAAAAGTCGGACAAATCTGGATAATTCAAAGAAAGTCTTCCGCGAAGAGATTCAGTATAATAGGAATCAAGGTAGAAAAAAGAAAAAAGGAGAATAAAACAATGAGCAAATTGAGAGTAGCAATCGTTGGATGCGGCGGTATCGCAAATCAGAAGCATATGCCTTCTATCAAGGCGAATGAGGACAAGGCTGTCATGGTGGCATTCTGTGACATCATTCTGGAGCGCGCAGAAAAGGCATGCAGGGAATATGGCGAGGCGGGCGCGAAGGTTTACACCGACTATAAGGAAATGCTGGCGGATACGAGTATTGAGATTGACGTGGTTCATGTATGTACCCCCAATGTGGCGCACTGCCCGATCACGGTTGCTTCCTTTGAGGCAGGCAAGCATGTGATGTGCGAGAAGCCCATGGCGCATAATACCGAGGATGCACAGAAGATGCTGGATGCATGGAAGAAGTCCGGCAAGAAGTTCACCATCGGTTACCAGAACCGTCTCCGTGACGACACCCAGACACTGCACGCTTCCTGTGAAGCCGGCGAGCTTGGCGAGATTTATTTTGCAAAGGCACATGCGCTGAGAAGAAGAGCGGTTCCGACCTGGGGCGTATTCCCGAACAAGGCTCTGCAGGGCGGCGGTCCATTGATCGATATCGGAACCCACGCGCTGGATATCACATTGTGGATGATGAACAATTACGAGCCGGCTTCCGTATCCGGACAGGTATTCTATAAGCTGGGACGCCAGGCGGACGGTCCGGAAGGAAACGTATTCGGACCATGGGATCCAGAGACATTTGAGGTAGAGGATTCCGCATTCGGCCTTGTGAAGATGAAAAACGGGGCGACCATTTTCCTGGAGGCATCCTGGGCTCTGAACGTACTGAAATCCATGGAAGCATCTACTACCCTTTGCGGAACCAAAGGCGGAGCAGAGATCCATCACGGCGGAAGCTATCCGCAGGACGAGCTGATATACAACAATGTGGAGCACAACCAGCTGATGGAAAAGACCATCTCCCCGGCAGGCGTGGTTGACTTCTTCGAGGGCGGCGCGGCTGCAGAGGCAGTGCGTGAGCAGGAACAGTGGCTGAACGCAATTATCAATGACGGCGAGCCGCTTGTAAAACCGGAGCAGGCGTTTGTAGTGACACAGATCCTGGAGGCAATCTACAAATCCGCAGAAACCGGAAAAGAAGTATACTTTGATTAAAGCCAGGAACAGCCGGGCTGCAGCCTGTAGTCCGAATGGAAGCAGAGAACAGCCGGGCTTGCGGCCTGTAGTTGCGAAAGGATGCAGGAAGCAGCAATATAAAACATGTAGGAGGAAAGAAAATGGCGGGCAGACAGATTTATAATCCGGATGGATTTAAGAATGTAGAAGAAAACGGAAAGATCACAGGATATCAGTTTCAGTTCAAGGCACAGTACTATCGTGGATTTACGTTATCCATCGTGCGCGATATCCGGGTAAATGTGGACGGAGAGGATGCGGCACGGGAGGATATCCGTTTTACCGTGAACGGGGAGACGTTCACACTGGAAGAAATGCGCACTGTAGTGGATTCTGATTATCGATGGGAATTCGGCGACTATGCGACTGTGACCGTATTGAAGGAAGGCGGGCTTGCAAAGGGAAGCCATCATATCAAGGCAATGCAGATCATAGCTCCATCCTATATGCCGTTCCAGACAGAGGCATTGTGTGAAGCAGATTTTGAGATTGCGTAACGCAGAATCAGAGAATCGTATCTGTGAAGCTACAAAGCAGATACAAATGGTCTATGAATTGTAGATATAGACAGGCGGCCAGTCTGCAAATGCAGGCTGTCACAAACATAAAGGAGGAGCAGATTATGAGCTATGATATCAAAAGAAGCGTTTCCCTGTATAGTTATCAGGATGAATATTATGACGGAAAATTAGATCTGGAAGGATGCCTTAGAGAGACCGCAAAGACAGGTGCGACCGGCGTGGAGCTGCTGGCGGAGCAGATGATCCGCAGGTTCCCGCTTCCGATCGAGACACAGGAATTCAGAGATCAGTGGTTTGAATGGCTGAAAAAATACAACCTCGAGCCATCCTGCTACGATGCATTTCTGGAAAATAAGATTTATGACAACCGGACATTGTCACTGGGCGAGCAGATCAACATGATGAAACGCGACCTTCGTCTGGCTTCCATGCTGGGTTTTAAGAACCTGCGCACCCTGGTGTCCACCCCCATGGACGTGATTGAGGGAAGCCTGGATTACGCGGCGGAAGTGGATGTGAAGATTGGGCTGGAGGTACATGCGCCGTTCTCACTGAATTCCGGTTGGGCGGACGGGTACATGGAAATGATCCATAAGACCGGGACGAAGCACTTTGGATTTATCCCGGATATGGGAATCTTCTGCAAGAACATTCCGGACGTGCTGAGGGATAAGGCGAGAAGGCAGGGCGCATCCGAGGAGTGCATCAAGATTGTGGATGACGCATACGCAGAGCGTCTTGCAAAAGGATTTGTAAAGATTAAATACGACCTAAATCTTGGAAAGGCCAACATGGAATACCGCATGGCCAACGGCATGAAGGAAATGATGGACGCAGTAGAGAAGGCAGGCGGCGGCCCGGCAGATATGGCTTACGCAGGGGCATCCTTTACCTATTCCTGGTCCGAGCCTCAGGATCTGATCGACAATATCGACTACATTTTCCATACCCATGCGAAGTTCTACAATGTACATGAGGATTATGTAGAGACGGCAGTTGCGATCCCGGAGGTAGTAGAGGCATTTAAGAAAGCCGGATACAAGGGATTCTTAAGTTCCGAGTATGAAGGAGGAGAGCATCTGCGTGACGTAGGCGTGGACAGCATCGAGCAGGTACGCCGTCATCAGGAAGCAATGCGCAGGGCGATCGAGGGTTAAGAATCGGTAAATTTATATTGGCAGAAAGCGATTTAGGGACAGGATTTTAAAATCCTGTCCTTAATCGTTTTCTGCCATTTTTTGCACCGAAATGAATGAGCAGGCAGGGAAACTGATTTTGGACAATCCGGCGAAGTATATCAAGATCAGAGGTACCTACCCAAGCTTTTTACGGAAGGCATCTGGCGTCATCCCGGTTTCCAGCTTAAATTTTTTCCCGAAATAGCTGGGGCTTTCAAAGCCGCACATCTTCGCGATCTCTAGAATCTTTTTTTCTGGAAAACGGATCAAAAATTCACGGGCGCGGCTGATGCGGATGGTCAGCAGATAATGCATGATCGTCTGTTTCATGGTCTTTTTGAACAGGGAACACATATATTCCCTGGACAGTCCGACCCGTTGTGCCAGTTCATCCAATGAAATATCCCGGTCATAGTGGTGTTCCATATATAAAATGAGTTCTGTGATCAGGTCGTTCGCATCCACATGGGAGGAGGGATTGATCCGTGTGATGCAGGGGGACAGATCCAGAAGGAACGCATAGCATTCTTTGGAATATTCCCGCATTTTTCCCGAAATGGCTTGCTGGCGGAGTTCATGCAATTTTTGGATATGGCGGGCAAAAACCTCTGGTCTGGAAAAATGGTAAACTCCGGTTTCATGCATTTCCAGGGAGGAAAGGAGTTCATGGCATATGGAACCGCCGAAGCCGAAAAAATGGACCGTCCAGTCGGGGGCCAGGGCCTGGTAGATGTGGGGAACCTGCGGGTAGATCAGCAGCCCCTGGCCTTCGGAGATGACGGAGCGTTGGCTGTTTACGATAAATTCCCCCTGTCCTTTGACGCAGTAGAACCACTGGTAAAAGGGCATCCCGTCCGGGCGGCGGATGGGCTCCTGCCGGTGGTCTATTCCAACCAGCTCTAGCTTCAGCGGGAGAGGGGTATGGTTGGGGGAGTTGTGGATCTGGAATATCATATTGGACGCCTCTCATTAAAATTGTTATATAAATATTATAATATTAAGATTGAGAAAGCATGTCAAGAAGAGATATAATAATTTCAGAAAGAAAAAGTTACTGTGAATAGTAACAAGAAAAAATATAACAGGAGGACAAAGTAATGAATCACATTCCACAGATCAAAAATGACAACGGAATCCCTACATTATATGTGAAGGGAGAACCTTTCTTCGCACTTGGCGGAGAGATCCACAATTCCAGCGCCAGCAGCCTGGAATACATGGAGCAGCATGTATGGAACAATCTGGAGGGGCTGAACCTGAATTCCCTGATTGTACCGTTATACTGGGAAACGATCGAGCCGGAGGAGGGGAGATTTTGCTTCGAGCTTGTGGACGGCCTGATCGGGCAGGCAAGAAAGCGCGGCATCCATCTGATCTTTTTATGGTTCGGCCTGTGGAAAAACGGTGAATCCATGTATGTGCCGGGATGGATGAAGCAGGATACAAAAACCTATTTCCGGGCGGAAAAAGTAAACGGGGAGAGGCTGAACACGATCTCGCCGCTCTGCGAAGCAGCGGTGGAAAAGGATGCAAACGCATTTTCCAGAATCATGGCGCACATCAGGGAGACGGACGAAGAGGAATCTACGGTGATTATGATACAGGTGGAAAATGAGATCGGGCTGCTGGGCACGGCCTGCGATTACAGCCCTGCGGCGAGAGAGGCATTTTCCGGAGAAATCCCGGCAAAGATGGCGGAGGAGTACGGCGTATCGGGAGGCTGGAAGGCCGCCTTCGGCGTGGATGCGGAAGAATATTTTATGGCATATCATTTCGCAAAGGCCGTGGAAATGATTACGGGAGCAGGACAGAAGGAGTATCCGATTCCCTGCTATACCAATGCATGGCTTAGGCAGTACCCCTGGTATCCGGGTTCTTATCCCTGCGGCGGACCGGTGCGGGAGGTGCATCGGATCTGGAAACTGGCGGCTCCGTCCTTATTTGCACTGGCGCCGGATATCTATGTGCCTTATGTGGCGGATGTGATGGATGAGTATGGGTATGACGGCAATCCGCTGTTCATCCCGGAGGTCAGAAAAGACGCGGTGACTTCCTCCTACTGTATGTATGCCTTTGGGAAACATAACGCAATCTGTTATTCGCCGTTTGGGGTGGAAGATCTGGGACTGCCGCCGGAGGCTATTGACAGACCGCCGATGGAGGTGATGGCCGCCCTCAATATCGACCCTTCTGCGTTTGAGATTGAAGGAAGCAGGGATTATCTGAGCAGGACGTACGGTCTGATCGATCAGATGAAGCCGCTATATCTGAAATACCGGGGAACAAAGCATCTGCAGAGCTGGTGCAGAAAGTCAGAGACAGATTACGGAACGTATTTCCGGTTTGAAAAGTATGACCTGGCGGTGGGCTATGCGCCGCGCATGACCGCAAAGCCGCTGGGGGCGGGCATGGTCTATGAGCTGGCCGGGAACAAGTTCCTGGTCGTGGGTATGATGAGCACGTTGGCTTTCCACGCGAAGGCCGGGGAAAATGTGAAGGTGAATTTCCTGCGGCTGGAGGAAGGGGAGATTGAAAACGGCGAGTGGAAGCCGGGGCGGATCCTCAACGGGGACGAGCAGATGTCGCTGAAGCTGGGAGATATGCCGGGCTGCCTGTATGTGGAATTGTATCAATATTGATGCCTGTAGGTTCCTTTGGATTCAGGCAGGCCGGATCTAAATCTCCATTTTTTTCCTGGTGTTCAGGGAGAGGATATAAAGGAGCTGCCGCATTAAGGAAAATATGTACTGCGCAGCCTGTATTTCCGAAAAAGGCATTCAAGTCCTGTTGGGCTGAATGTCTTTTTTTTATCCGGTTTGGAACAGGGAGGCAGGCCGCTTTTTTTGGGAAGAGAACAAAAATAATATATGTTTTTTTGTCTCTCCTATATGAAAAGACGGCATTCATGACAAAAAAAACCGCGTTTTTGGTTTAAATCAAAGTATTGGAAGGACAAAAAAAACGATAAAATGATATCAGGTTAAAGATATAGAACATAAAACGAGGAAAAGTGAGGTAAAGACTTATGGCAAATTATGAAGCACAGGTTTGTGTGATCGCGGCAGGACCATCTGGATTGTCAGCGGCAGTGCAGGCGGCAGAGGACGGAGCAGAGGTAATTGTTCTTGAGAAGGCGGCGGCAGTCGGCGGAGCGGCGAACATGGGTATGGGACCGCTGGGAATCGGAACCAAATATCAGAAACAGAACATGCAGGATATTTCTGTAGAAAAAGCTTTCGGCATGTTTATGGAATACACACATTACAATGTAGACGCAAGACTGGTAAAGCGGTATTTTGAGCAGTCTGCGGAGACGATTGAGTGGCTGGAAGATATGGGCGTGGAATTCGAGGGCGCGTTCCGGTATTTCCCAAAGTCAGAGCCTACCTGGCATATCGTAAAGACCGATACCGGCATTGGGCCGAGGGCAGCTTCCTTTATGAATAAGGCTTTGTACGCAAGGGCGCAGGAACTGGGCGTAAAAGTCCTTCTGGAGACTCCGGCAAAGAAGATCATCATGGAAGACGGCAAGGTGGCGGGCGTCTTGGCGACAGACAAGGGCGGAAATGAAGTGAAGGTTACTTGTAAGGCAGCGATCATCTGCACCGGCGGAGCAGGCTGCAATCCTGATTTTATCAAAGAGGAAACAGGCTATATACACGGAAAAGACATGTTTAATTTCGCAATCCCGGGTATCATGGGCGATGGCCTGAGAATAGCGTGGGAGGCAGGGGCCGACAAGCTCCCGGTACGGATCGAGCAGGCGGCAAGCGTGGTAGGCGTGGAAGAACTTCCGGGAAGTGTTTCCAATATTTTCGGACAGCCCAACCTTCTCGTAAATAAATTTGGAAAGCGTTTTATGAATGAGGACCATATGCAGAATACAACCTTCCTGTCCAACGCGGTTTCACACCAGAAGGAGAGAACCGGGTACAGCATCGTTGATTCTTCCATCGTAAGATATTATATGAAGAACGGCGTAGACAATGTGAGCCTTGTACGTCCGGATCCGGATGTGTCCGACTTTATCGAAGGCGTAAAGATGGCACAGGAGAATGGAAATACCGGGCTGATTGTGGCGGATACCATCGAAGAGCTGGCAGAACAGGCAGGGATCGATGTGGACAATCTGGTGGATACGGTAGACGAGTATAATGATTTCTGCGACAGTGTGGATGAAGAATTCTTCAAGCCGAAGAAATATCTGCGTCCTTTGGTGAAGGCTCCTTACTACTGTGCGAAGATCTGCCCGGGCGGTTATGGAACCGTAGGCGGTATCCGTATCAATGAGAACTGTGAAGCCTGTGATAAAGATTTTGAGCCGGTTCCGGGACTTTACGCGGCAGGCGCGGATTCCTGCAACATTTACGACGACAGCTACATGTTCCTGCTCCCGGGAAATTCCATGGGCTATGCGGTGAATACCGGACGTATCGCGGGAATGAGCGCAGCGGAATATGTGGAGGATGAAGACTGAGAGAGAAAATGAAAGAGAAAAATAAAGAAGTCATTCGTAAATTTTATCAGGAGTTTTTCAATGACCATGTTGTAGAATCGGCGGACAAATATGTGAGGGAGGATTACATCCAGCACAACCCCGGCGTGGATCAGGGAAGAGAGAGCCTAAAATCGGCGTTTGCCGATAAGTTTGTGGCGAATCCGGATTTTCGGCTGGATATCCAGATGCTGATCGCGGAGGAAGATATGGTTGCGGTCTATCTGAAAAATGTGGATTCCCAGGGAAATACAAAATGCCGCGTGGTAGACATGTACCGTCTGGAGGATGGGATGCTGGCGGAGCACTGGGACGTGCTGCAGCCCTGCGGCTGATAAATTGTATATATAGCTGTTTGGAACGGCAGCGATCCGCCGAGGATACTTTGAACATGGGTGGTTCAGGAGGTTCGGTCTGCCGTTCTGGACAGTTATCATTTCATCTGTACGGAAAGGAAGGATCAGCAAATGGAACGGGGCAGGAAAATCAGGGCGGCGCGGTGCTGATCATTACAATGCGCTCCCGCGTAAAACGCGGGCAGTGACAGGAGAAGGTTTGGAAATCCCGGCGGCCGGCGCGGGGATAGAAAGAGGAGTACAAAAAATATGAAGCAATATGGATTTGGAGTAGATATTGGCGGAACCACCTGCAAGATTGGATTTTTTGACATGAGCGGGACTGTCCTGGAGAAATGGGAGATCAGGACGAACACGGAAAACGACGGCGTTTCGATTTTGAATGACGTGGCTGCGGAGGTTCTGGGAAAGATTCAGGAAAGAGGAATCAAAAAGGAGGATGTGCAGGGCATCGGCCTTGGGGTTCCGGGGCCGGTGGGAAATGACGGTACGGTTTATAAATGCGTCAATCTGGGCTGGGACATTTTCAATGTAGAGACCGAATTATATAAGAAGACCGGCCTTCTGGTCAAGGCGGGCAACGACGCCAATGTGGCGGCTCTGGGCGAGATGTGGCAGGGCGGCGGAAAGGGCCATGAGGATGTAGTGATGATCACGCTGGGAACCGGCGTGGGCGGCGGCATCATTGTGGGCGGCAGGATCGTGGCAGGCCATCATGGAGCCGGCGGGGAGATCGGCCATATCCTTTTGCGGGAGGATGAGACGGAAGTGTGCGGGTGCGGCAAGAAGGGGCATCTGGAGCAGTATGCTTCCGCTACAGGGATTGTCAGGATGGCAAAGGAGAAGCTCGCAGGGGAAACGAGGGAGACAAAGCTGAAATCTATCGAGCCGCTGACTGCAAAGGATATCTTTGATGCGGCAAAGGAGGGAGACGCGGTGGCTCTGGAGCTGACGGATAAGCTCTGCAGCATCCTTGCAACGGCAATGTCCGGCATATCCTGTGTGGCGGATCCGGAGATCTTCGTGGTCGGCGGCGGCGTGTCGAAGGCAGGGGATTTTTTAATAGAAGGAATCAAAAAGCACTTTGTGGAGAAGGCATTCCATGCCAGCGAAGGAACCGAAATCGCCCTGGCAACCCTGGGAAACGACGCGGGGATGTATGGATGCGTCCGCCTGCTGTTTTAATGGATGCGGGAAAGCTGTCAATGGCAGGTTCCCTGCATGATTGATATTGAGAAATAAAACTGCGGGAAATGTCCGCGTTAAAATCTGGTTACAAAAAATAGGAGGAGATTGACATGGCAGTCATAACAATTGACGGGATCCGTCTGGAAGTACCGGACAACAAAAACGTACTGGACGCGGCCCTGGAAAACGGCATCTACATTCCCCATCTGTGCCATCACAAAGACTTGAACCCACTGGGTTCCTGCCGGATGTGCATCGTGGAGGTGGAAGGCCAGGAGGGCGTGGCGACGTCCTGTACACTAAAGGCAAGAGATGGTATGGCCATCCGCACAAAGACACCGGAGATCGAGCGTCTCCGTATGCTGGCATTAGAGCTCTTGCTGGCAGGGCATCCTGAGGACTGCTCCACCTGTCCGAAGTATGGTAACTGTGAGCTGCAGATGCTGATTCAGTATATCGGCCCAAAAACCGGAAGGCTGAAGCTGCGCACCAAGGGATTCAAGGCGGAGGAAGGGAATCCGCTGATTCTGCACGATATGAATCGCTGCGTGCTCTGCGGCCGCTGTGTGCGTGCCTGCAACGAACTGCGGGGAGTCAAGGTGCTGCAGTACCAGAAGAAGGAAATGGAGACCTATGTAGGGACGTTACATAATAAGCTTCTGAGGGATGCGGACTGCCGGTTCTGCGGAGCCTGTGCGGAGGTCTGTCCAACCGGGACCATCCGCGACAAACTGATCAATTCGGAAGTAAAGAAAGAGGACGCAGTGGTTCCATGCCGCCACGCATGTCCGGCCCATACGGACATCCCGCGTTATATCCGCCACGTGAAAAACGGCGAGTACGACGAGGCCGCTGCGGTCATCCGTGAAAAAGTACCGTTCCCGCGTGCTCTGGGATATATCTGTACGCATGTGTGCGAGCTGGAATGTAAGAGAAAGGAAGTCAGCGAGGCGATGTCCATCCGCGATATCAAGCGTTATGCGGCGGATCATGATACAGGCTCCTGCTGGAAGGGAAAGGGCAAGCAGCTTGCGGATACCGGAAAAAAAGTCTGCGTGGTAGGCGGCGGCCCGGCAGGACTGACGGCGGCGTATTATCTGCGGAAGCAAGGCCATGCGGTGACTTTGAAGGAAGCATTGCCTATGGTCGGCGGCATGATGTCTTATGGAATCCCGTCTTACCGTCTGCCCAGAGAGATTGTCGCGGAAGAAGCGGCAGTGATTGAAGAAGCGGGCGTGAAGATTGAAGTGAATACAAAGGTGGAAAAGCCGGTTGGCCTGTTAAATGAATACGACGCGGTACTGATGGCCATTGGCGGACATAAAGGGGTATGTCTTCCCATGGAGGGCAGCGGTCTGGACGGCGTGGTGCTGAACGCGGATTTTCTGCGCAATGCGAGCATGGGGAAGGAAACCGGCATCGGAAAACGGATTATCGTCCTGGGCGGCGGAAATGTGGCATTTGACTGTGCGAGGACCGCGAAGCGTCTTGGAGCAGAAGAAATCCATCTGGCATGCCTGGAAGCGCGTGAAGTGATGACAGCCGATGATGAAGAGATTGAGCAGGCACAAGAGGAAGGCATCTTCGTACATCCGGCACAGACCTTTGAGCGGATTACGGGAAACGGCCATGTGACCGGCGTAGACTTTATGAACGTGGAATCCTTTACCTTTGACGAGAACCGCCGTGCCATCATCCAGAAAGAAGAGGGCAGCGAGCACCATATCGAAGGCGATACGGTAATCTTTGCGGTAGGCCAGCGGCCGGACATCACAGAAGAGGCCGGGCTGGAGCTGGGAAGAGGCAATTCCATTGTTGTGAAAAATATGGAAACAAATAAGGCGACCTCGGTGGAAGGCATTTTCGCGGCAGGCGACGCCATTTACGGGACAAAATCCGTGGTTACGGCGATTCAGTCCGGGCGCGAGGCGGCCAGTGAGATTGATAAGTTTCTGGGCGGCGACGGAGACATTTCCGAGGTGCTTGCCCCGGTACAGGAGGCAGATCCTTATATCGGACAGTGTCCGGGCTTCGGATATCTGGAGAAAAAGCAATCCCGAGTGGACTCTCCGGAGATGCGAAGCGATAATTTCAATTTATTTGACCACGGAATCTGTGACGGGGATATCTGTGCGGAGGCGGGGCGCTGCCTGCAGTGCGACCTGCGCCTGAAGATTTCCAAGCCGAGCCTGTGGGGCGATTTTACAGAGAGTAAGGAGGCGTAGAGTGATGGGTGCTTTGGAACATGCAAAAACAATGAGCAGAGAAGACGTGCTGAAAAAGATTGCGGCGCTAAAGATTCAGGAAGCCGGAATCCATGCAGGCCCCCTGACCGCCCATTTCGACGCGGCCCTTGCGGAAAATGCGGAGGAAGGCACAGAGCTTACGGCTGTCGCGGCGTTGAACAACGCGGATACCGACCAGGTGCTTCTGGGAGTGCTGAAAAATGACCCGGAGAAGATTTTTGAAGGCCTGGCAATCGCGGCCTATGCGTTGGGAACGGAGAAGCTGGCGCTGTACGTGCCGGAGGCTGAGACCAAGCTGGCAGAGTCTCTGGCAGACACCGCGGCAAAATATCAGGCCGAAGTGAAGGCAGAGTTTTTGAATATCCGTGCAAATAAAGGGAATGCGCTGATCCATATCGTGACAGCCGCAGACCTGGCGGATGCATTTTCGGATGCTTATACACCCGGCGTGTATGTGTCGGTCAACGGCGGGGAAGTGAAGAAGGCGCCCGCGGATACGAAGATTGCGGATCTGGCGGATACGGAAGGGGCGAAGGCGCTGCTTCTTGGGTATCGGCTCCACCAGCCGGAGGATGCGCAGCTTACTGTGGCAGAGGCAGGGATTGCAAACGGTGTGGTCCGCGTCCTGACGGAGAAGGACTGTATCGTGTCGGAGACGGAGAAGAAGCTGGCCGCGTCCAGAAAGCAGAGCTGCGGAAAATGCGTGTTCTGCCGGGAAGGGCTGATCCAGCTTCAGTATATGCAGAAGGAGATCACGGAAGGCAGAGGCAAGGCGGAATTCCTGGATCTGACAAAGGAGATTGGGGAGGCGATGTGCTATTCCACGCCGTGTACCATGGGGCAGGTATCTGCGGAAACGGCTTTGTCGGCCACGGAGCTGTTTGGTAAGGAGTATGAGGCACATATCAAGAAAAAGAACTGCCCGGCGGGCGTGTGCGCTTCATTTGTCAATATTTATATCGCCCCCAAGCTGTGCAGCGGCTGTGAGGAATGTGCGGATGTATGCCCGAAGGATTGTATTGAGGGCAAGGCAAAATACATCCATATGATTGATGACTTTGACTGTACCAAATGCGGAAAATGTATCGAAGTATGTCCGGAGGATGCAATCGTGCAGACCACCGGCAAGGTGCCGAAGCTGCCGAACCGGCTGACGAAAGTCGGGAAGTTTAAGAAGCGTTAAGACTTTCGAAATACAGATTCCGACAATAAAAAGTTTGGGTAAGAAGAATTCTGTTTTATAAAATTTCAGGGGATCCGGTGGCCTGACATGAGTCACAGGGTCTCCTGTTTTGATTATATTTGGTTATGAAGGAGTAAAAAATGTTTAATATCATACAGGTCTAAGACGAAAAACTGGATATAGAATGACTGTGAGGCCAGTATCCGTCCATTTGCAACCGGACGCAAGGCATGGCTGTTCGCAGACTCACCGGCAGGGGCATCGTATATACATTAGTAGAAACAGCGAAACTGAACCATCTGGATGTATTTGGCTATCTACGTTATTTATTTGAAAGCCTGCCGGATCTCGATCACCGAAACCATCCTGAATTACTGGAAGCATATCTTCCCTGGTCTGAGACACTGCCAGAAAGCTGCCGACTCAGGGAACATAGAACAAATAAAAAGTGTATGTTTTGATAGAGTATATCACGACATGCACTTCTTTTCATTACGGTGTGTTTTGTATCGCTTACAGAATTAAAAATGTAGAACACAAGATCTGTAATAGGGCATGATTATCATACAAAAAGTCTTAAGGTCACAAAATTGGAAAAAAAGCCAATTTTTGTTTTTTTGATTGAAGATGATGTATAGTGACACATGTAAGAAACAGTACTGTTCAAAAATAAGAAAATAAAGGTGTTAAAAACTATGTTCAAAAAACAAAGACGAAAGATATGCCGTGGAAAAAGATTGGTCAGTGCCGGATTACTTGGCTTAATGCTTATGAGATCCTTGCCGGCAACTGCGCTTGCGGCAAATGTTACAGATGCTTATTATAATCAGAATTGTGGTGTGACGGTGTTAACTATTTGGCTAATGGTAGTTACTATTATGTAGAAGCTGGTAAAGCGGTATATCTTCCTGATCATGTAAAAGAAAATGGACGTGCAAGCTGCTATTTACATTTGACGCCGTCACAGCCAGCATCTTGTAACTTGTATGGTTGTTGGAGTCCGGACAGTATTTGATTGAAGCATGGGATCAGAAAAATGGGAGTGAAAATAAATGTACTCTAATCAGAGACAAACTATCTATAGTGTAAAGGATGGAATCGAAAAGGAGTATAAGCTCGTTCTGGCATATCTGCTATGGTCTGTGATCTGCACGTATTGGGGGACTTGGAATGCCTGTAGTTTGTATGACTTTTATGGTATGGATGTCAGCGTGGCAGACCTGCTTATAGCACAGCAGGACGCATATCGAACTGGGATTATGATATTTCCGGTTGCGACATTTCTGGTTATGAAGTGCAAACAGAACGGCCTGAATATACAATTTATCCTAAGATACGGGAGCCGTAGGAAAATGTTTTTGCGGCAGATTATGGAGAGCCTGTGGTATGCGGCTATTGCCGGAACTGTTCTGCTGGGGATGGAATTTTTGACCGCATGGACAGCAAAGGGAACATTGATCAATTGGGCAAGCATGGGAAGCGTTTTTTACGCTTATACGGGAGAACTGAGTAATGCGAGTATCATTACCGTAATCGCAGGCGCGTTCTGTATGTATGTGATTAAGCTGGCGATTATCTTTGTGCTGATAGATATTTTCACGTGGTATCCAAAGAATTTGGTTTTGCTATGGGTTTTGCTCGTATTGACAGTTGGCGTTGAGAAGATTGCAGATATTCCGGTATTCTATTTCTTTTTTTCTATTCAGCATAGTACATGGCTGAAACCTGTGACATTTATAGATCGTATTTTGATAGGAATGTGCGTGCTATTCGCTGAATACGTGGTTGGTACTGCATGTATAAAAAAAGGGATTTTTTTATTGCTGATGGGGGGAGATAACAGATGGCAAAATTATATTTCAGGCTTTTCTGGAAAAGGAGCTGGAAAAAATATATCCCTGTGGTTATTTTAATCCTGATTCAATGTCAGACATTCCGAAACATACTGCGGGGATATGAGAACTATAAGGGAATTCAATTTGAAGTGTTCATAGGAGATTACATTGCGCATTTCTGTAAAGGCACGATTCCCTATATAATGAGCGGGAGTCAGGAGCCTTTTAATATCCCTGCAATCTGGTCACTTTATTATATCTATTTTTTTGCTGTAATTGGTCATTCGATAAGTCAGATTGCGCGAAAGTATGAATTGCAGATTACTCTACGGTGTATGTCCAGAGTTAAATGGTGGAAGTACCAGAATCTGATGCTGTGGATGGAAACAGCGGGCTTTCTGCTGGTAACCTGCCTGTCCTTTGTATTGTACGGAATATGGACAGGGACAAAGTTGGGAATGTTTCATAAGAATGTGCTGCTGGAATGCGGGGGGATTGACCTTGCCGAATATCAGGCAGGAAATTTTCTGATGATTACTATAGTGATTCCTCTCTTTGTCATGACAGCGGCAGCATATATTCAGTATATAGTCTCCATAAAAGGAAATGCGCTGATCGGTATTCTGATCTCCGTTGTGATACTGGTAAGCTCCGTATTTCATAAAAATCCATTACTGATCTTCAATGCGCTGATGTTGATCCGGCAGGACGGGATAATGAAAAATGGAATGAATCCTTTTATGGAAATTGGGATTTGCATGGCAATTATTATGGTTATGTCACTGACCATGAAGAAAATGATAGAAAAGAAGGACTTTATGTAAAAAGAGGATGATTCTTGAAAGCACTGAAAAAAAGGGTTAAAAGTTCAGATATAGTAAAATAAGAAGACGATACGGTTTTCAAAAAATTCAGGGTCTAAAATTTAGAAAAAAAGCTGGATTTGGTTTCTGATAATACAGATGTTGTATAGTAATACTTGTAAGAAACAGTACTGATTCTAATAAAAAAGGAGTAGAAGATAATGAAAAAACAAATAGTGAAAATGAACCGTGGCAAATTTCTATGAGGCTACCAAAGATAAACGGTATATGGATGTCGCTGTTTTGGAGATTAAAGCATTTCTTATCCTTGGGGGAGAATACTTTAAGAATAAAGAGCAGTTTGATCCTATTCTGATATCCGAAGGTATTGATCTGGAGCAGCTGTTGTCCCGATATGGGATCAAACGGGTAAATTTGAACAGGAGCCAGGTCAGGGGACTGTTCCGGAAATGGATGCCGTCCAAGGAGAATCCGGCGAAGATATCCGAGGTGGTGGATGAGATCATAGAAAGGGTTTCGCTTCATCAGACCGGAAGATATCTCTATTCATACAAAAGAAGTTATGCGAAAGGGGCGGATGCGGATTTGTATGAACTGATTGTTGCGGATGAGGATAGTTATTTCCATGATATCACAAGGATGCAATACTATATTTTCGAAAGGGAGGAGTGATACATGGTCAGAATTGTGGCATTGGATGACGAGGCATATTGGATAGAAGCGTTAAGGCAGATTACCCGGGAGTTCTTCGGACGGGAGGAATATGAGTTCTTTAGTTATACCAATGCGGAGAAGTTCCTGTTCGATATGGAGGAAAGAAGAGAGTATGACATTGTCCTGCTGGATATGGAGATGCCGGGGACTAACGGACTGGAGATTGGCGGGAAGGTGAAATTGAAACATCCAGAGTCAACGATCATCTTCGTTACGAATTATGTAGAATATGCAGTGCAGGCATATGAGGTCAATGCGTTCCGCTATATCCCCAAAGTCATGCTGAAAGAAAAACTGCCGGAAGCGTATGCGTATTTAGTGAAGAAGCTGAAAACGCAGGAAAAAAAATTCTTTTCCATATATAATAACGAAAAGATGGAACGGATTGCGGAGGACTCGATCTATTATCTGAAAAAGGAAAAGAAATATGTACATGTTGTGCACAGGGACGGAGAAGAAAGGGTCAGGATGACGCTGAATGAGGCATACTGCAAGCTTACGGCGCAGGACTTTGTATATATTGACCGGAGCTGTATTGCCAGTCTGAGGCATATCATGGCCGTAGAAAACCATCAGGCGAAGCTGCGGGATGGAACATACCTTGATATCAGCCAGCCTCAGTATGCCAATGTGAGAAAACAGATTTCAGAGTATTGGAGTAACAAAGGATGAGTCAGGTTTTATATGGTGCGATCAGTTTTGGCAAAATTATGTTAGGGCTTCTCATCTTTGTCCAGATCTTTCCGGAGAAACGGTGGAAGCAAAGATGGGCAGCGATACTTGGGTGGTGTGTATTAGTAAATGTTGCGGTATGGGAGGCATGGGATTCCTGCCACGGTTTTATTCCCTGACTGCAGATTGTTGTAAATGGGCTTTTAAATGCAGCGATCATAAAAATCTTTTACCGGTGCAGGCTTTGGGACGCGTGGATCTGGAACTGGCTTTATGATATTGGATATACGCTGCCTAAAATGCTTTTTATCATCGTGCGGGGAATTTATTTAGATAAAGGGGTGGATTATCTAAATGTAGGCGGCAGACAGGTGCTGCCGGAATGCATCCTGTGCCTTTTCCAGCTGGGTATCATTTGTTTTTTATATTTTAAATGTCTGGATCGGATCGGATTCCTGTTAAGGGAGCTGACAAGAAACAATAAAGTTCGATGCTTGTTTTGGATGGCAGAGGCAGCGGTATTGTATGTGATTAATATAATGATATTTCGAGGTACTTACAGATTTGAAACAATCGATATCGCGCTGAGCATTCTGATCATTTCCAGTGTTACAGCATTTTTTCTGCTGTATATGGTCTATACATTGTATGTATACAGCAGAATGGAGCGGCAGATCATGAACACACAGAAGGAAATGCTCGTCCGGGAAAATGAGATTATCGTACAATGCTGCCGTCAGGACGCGAAAAGGCTGCATGATCTGAAACATACATGGATCTATCTGCAGAATTGCCTGGAGGAAAAAAAGCTGGGAAATGCCATGGAATGTGTGGATCAGCACCTGGAAGAGGTGAAGCTGCAGCAACGGCATACATGGACGGGAATCTCGGAGATCGATCTGATCCTGGATTATAAACACCAGCAGATGGAAAAGTATGGGATCCAATTTTCAACAGATATTGAGGTATATAAGCTGCCTGTATCAGGAGAAAACTTTATGATCATATGGGGGAACGTGCTGGATAATGCCATAGAAGCGGCCAGAAAATGCGAGGCGGAAGAGCGGGAGATCCATCTGGTTTTAAAGAATATAAATGAAATGCTTATGCTGAAGATTCGGAATACGTGTCTGGAAAAACCAAAAAAAGAGGGGAAATGGTTCATGACATCAAAAAAGGATCCCATTCATCATGGATGGGGAACCGCGAATGTGAAACAGATTGTCGAATCCGCGGGCGGCGAGATTCAATATACCTGTGAAGGAAACTGGTTTGAAGTGAATATATTGATTTAGGAGAGGGATAACGTATACGATAGGCGGATATATGACTCTAATTTGCTGTTAAGGTATTATCTGTTGTTATGACCGTATTGTATCTGGAGATCGTATAGTTGCTCAACACACAAACTATACTGTTCGAACGATAATGGAACATTGCTTTGCGGATGCCTGCGTAGCAACAGAATTTCAAACAAATTCTGATATATTTAGGGGCTGTTCTGAAAACATAACTGCGTATTTCTGCGGCTTTCCGAAATGGACAAAGAACTGTCAGGGCTGGAGAGACTCCGGGAGATATACCTGACGAGGAGGAACTGGAAGCAAAAAAGCCTGCTGACGGCAGGAGAAAAGGTGGTGTAATCAATGGATAGTAAGATATTGTTAGTAGATGATGAAAAAGACATTGCTGATTTAATAGAAGAAGTATTGCGTCAAGATAGTTTTGAAAATATTAAGAAAGTGTACACAGGTATGGACGCTGTACAGGTATGCCGGGAATATCAACCGGACGTGGTTGTTTTGGATATTATGCTGCCGGACCTTGACGGCATTGAGGTTTGCAAGCAAATACGGGAGTTCTCGTTTTGCTCTATCCTGTTTCTTTCCTCAAAGAATGATGATATTGACAAAATACTTGGACTGTCCTGCGGCGGTGACGATTATATCACAAAACCCTTTAGCCCACGGGAGATTGTCTATCGTATCAAAGCGCAGCTCCGCCGCCAGCAATACCAGTCTGTCATGCGGACAGACGTAAAAGGGCTGCTGACTGTCGGAGGACTTGCGCTTGATAGAGAAAGCAGCCGGATTTATAAAAATGAAAAGGAAATTGATTTGACCGGGAGGGAATTTCTGCTATTGTCTTATCTCATGGAAAATGCAGATAAGATTATCAGTAAGGAACGGCTATATGAACAGGTGTGGGGGGAATACAGCAGCATTTGTGATAATACAATCATGGTACATATTCGCCATATTCGGGAAAAGATTGAAGATACCCCGTCAACCCCGAAACAACTGATTACGATAAAAGGCTTGGGCTATAAGCTAAAGAAAAGGACTGATTAAATGAAGCAATCCGGCTACCGTACCACCTTTCACATATATTCCATATTCTTCTTGTCGCTGTTAGGGACGCTCCTTGTGGTGTGCTGCCTTTTTGCCATGCTCATTACCGCGCCAAACCCGAACGGCAAAAACGTTCGCAGTGATTGGGCTAAAAATTTTACTTTAGATTTTTCGGACTACATTATCTTTGTAGAC
>Ga0137306_101808_pt1 | contig 20198 bp, 15 predicted proteins | sample Inofroosms_March_FD_97187 | JGI IMG/M metagenome (GOLD analysis project Ga0137306, IMG submission 97187) | Mouse cecal microbial communities from Vienna, Austria - N-Acetylneuraminic and N-Acetylglucosamine D2O microcosms_March | ecosystem: Host-associated > Mammals > Digestive system > Large...
GTTCTTACGGGGCAGGATGTATGATAGCAAATCTTTCTGCAGTTGTCAACAGATTTTTCAATCCAGATCTTCTCCGTTGGTTTCAATTACCTTCTTATACCAGTAGAAGGAATCCTTGCGGTAACGGTCCAGAGTTTTCAGATCAAATTCTTCTCGGTCCACATAGATGAAGCCATAGCGTTTTACCATGCCCTCGTGGGTGGAGATCAGGTCAACTGCGGACCATGGGCAGTAACCCATCATCTCGCAGCCGTCGGAGATGGCCAGACGGACCTGCTCGATGTGCTTGCGCAGATATTCAATTCTGTAGGGATCGTGAACTTTGCCGTCCTCGGTCAGCTTGTCGTAAGCTCCCAGACCGTTCTCGGTGACGATCATAGGAAGGTGGTATCTGGAATACATCTCACGGATGGTTGCCCGGAATCCCATGGGATCGATCTCCCAGCCAAATTCTGTAGTAGGCAGATGGGGATTGCGGAAACCTTTGTAGAAGCCTGCCTCTCCTCTGGCAGTCTGCTGGTCCGCACCGGGATTGATCTTCTCGGTCCCGTCGCTGGCCTCAACGGTAGCCGTATTATAGTAGTTGAATCCGATAAAGTCCGGATGACCGTTCTTCAGCGCCTCCTCATCTCCGGGAGCAAATTCCGGAGCGGCATCATGCTCTTCCAGGTAAGCCCATACCAGATTATTGTATCTGCCGTATACTGCCATATCCAGATACAGCCAGTTGCGAATAGCGTTGTAATTCTGAGCCGCCAGATTGTCCTCAGGCTTGCAGCTGGCCGGATATACCAGGGAAATGTTGGGGGCCGGACCGATCTTGGCACCGGGAAGCATCTCATGACACAGGGCCATAGCCTTGGCCTGGGCTACCAGCATATGATGGTTCTGCTGATAGGTCTCTTTTAAAACATTGGTACAGCCTTCGGGGATCATCAGGGTTCCGATCAGCGGACCTACGAGAGTCAGCATGTTCTGTTCATTAATGGTGAGCCAGTATTTTACACGGTCGCCGAAATTTTCGAACATGACTCTGGCAAAATTGAGGAACCAGTCAACCGACTCTCTGTTTGACCAGGAGCCCCTCTTGTCCAGAGCGGCGGGCATGTCAAAATGGAACATGGTAACCAGAGGTTCGATGTTATATTTCAGACATTCGTTGATCACGTTATTATAGTATTCGATTCCCTTGGGATTCACCTCTCCTGTTCCCTCTGGAAGGATCCTGGACCAGGCGATGGAAAACCGGTAGGTCTTAAAGCCCATCTCGGCCATGAGGGCAATGTCCTCTTTGTATCTGTGATACTGGTCGGCACATACGGTCAGATCGGAAGTCCCCTCCGGCACCTTCTTCACATCCTGACAGGATGGTCCCTTGCCGTCTTCCAGATTCGCACCCTCTACCTGGTATGCAGAAGTACTTGCTCCCCAAAGGAAATCCTTCGGAAATGGTTTTAATGTCTTGTGCAGCATCTTTTCTCGTTCTCCCCTCACATTAATAGTCTGTGTTTTCTATTATACCGGTTGTCCGCCGGTTTGAAAAGGGAAATATGACCATTATCCGAATAATTTTTTTCTGGACAGGAACGCGGTCTCCGCGATCTTCTTCAGTTCTTCGTCGGTTAAGGTTTTTCCTTTACTCTGGATCACCTCAAAATATCTTTTATAAGACTGACCTGCGGCATAGGACATGGCTCCCACGATCGGCGGCTGCATCAGCAGCGCTACCCATACGTTGACTCCGGGAACCCACTTGAAAACTCCTGTCCCTATGTAAGAGGCTGCCGCAACGGCTCCCAGCCCCTTGGCCAGCACCATGCCGATACGCTTAATCTCTCCGAATGTCATCTTTACTTCATAGATTTTGGCGATCTCCCAGCCCATCTTGGCCATGGCCGTTCCTACTGCCATGGAATCAAAGGGCGGAGGAAGGAGATTCCCTACCAGTCCTCCCAGAGACCATCCTGCAATAATCTTGTCCGCCTGTGCGCTTCTTTCTTCCATTGTCATCATGCCTGCCGCTGAAATAGTCATTGCTGTCGCTGCCATATTTTTTTCCTCCTGTTTTCTGTTCTCTTTGATAGCCTGATTATACAGGAAATATTTTTCGTTTTCTGTAACTTTTTTCCTGCGGCAGCAAAAAAAGAGCACACTCATTGTTACTGCCCTGTCTGATCCCGCTGCTCCATCATATCATAGAGCTGTTCCGTGGATTCGCCCAGAAATTTTACCATGTCATCCAGAAGTTCCTCCACATGATCCAGACAGATATTCATCTTATCCTCCACGGCTTCCCGGCTGGTCTCCCACTGATAATTCTCTGCCGCAAATGATGTAAACTGATCCAGCACCTGCTCCTTCACGTAAGCGGCCTCCTCCTGTCCCCAGGAAGCAAACCAGTAATTGACTCCCGTGTACTGGTAGGCCCGGATTTCCTTCTGGTAAGCCTCGTACCGGTTCACTGCCGCCGTCAGATTATCCATGGCTGTCTGGTCCATATCCGAAACCTCCAGATAAAAATCCAGAAACGAGAGATCCTGGATATAGTCTTTCAGCCCCGTATATCTTCCGTTGGCATTGGACTCATACTCCACCACGCTGATGCCCTGATTCGCCAGCATCTTCTCCAGATCCTCCGGCGCCGTCCATGTGGCCAGATTGTCACACTCATCCTCCATCTGTCCTATAAGCTCCCACAGGGCGGCCTGTGTCTCGGCCTTCTTCTCCGCCCCCGGCGCCTCAATATACTCTCTCACCATGGCCAGCGCCTGATCATACCTGGCACTGTCCTTATCCTGGTCCAGAATCACCGTTTTATAATGATCGATAATGGCCCGTCTCTCTTCCATGTCCTTCCTGCTCACTCCTGACCCGCAGCCGGCAATACAGCTGCATAATACCGCGATCCCTGCACAGTACAAAAGCCTTCCTGCCAGTCTTCCTTTTCCCGGCCCACTCATCCTCTGACTCTCCTTCCGTTTTTTAATATGTTGCCGGATTCTCATTCCTCCGCCGTCAGATCATATCCCAGGGTCCTCATGTCCCTGACACAGTCTTTCATCTCCTGCCGCGCAGTCCTCAGGTATCGTTCCAGATCCTCCCGGCTTTCCTCCCTGTAAGGATACTGCCTGATATATCCGGAAAATACCGCCATGACCTCCACCGTATCCTGGACCTCCTGTATCAGTTCCCGGTCCATCCATGACAGGATCAGATTCAGCTCCCGGTAGGCCACCTCGCTGTAAGCATCCAGATACTGTATGTAGGCATCTACCAGTTTCTCTTTGTCCGAATAAGGAACACTTTTTCGGGACAGAGCCCGTTCCAGGTGGGCAAGCCCCTCCGCGGAGATGGTATCCATCTCATAAGTCCGTCCGCAGAGAGTCTCCAGAGTCTCCAATGGAAATCCGTCCTCTTTTTCTCTCAGCTTCTCCAGCCATCTTTTCCCGTCGCCTCTCCCGGCCGTATAGCCGGCGCTCATACCCTGCTTCTTTTTGCTGTAATCAAGAAAATCGGCAAGGGCCTTGTCGTCCCCTTCCAGCACCTCTCTCCTGGCTGCCTCTTTCAGGATCTGCTGCTGCAGGTCGATCTGCATCCCCAGGGCTCCCAGATTCTGTTCCATCTGTCTGATCATTTCCTCCAGCTCCGGAGTCGTCTTCACCGTGATTTCCTTTTGGACGGGATCCGGCAGCCATCTCTCTGCCGCTTTTATCCCTCCGGCTCCCAGGACTGCCGCCGCTGCCAGGATGACGCAGGCTCTTTTTCCCTGCTCCCTTCTCCTGTATCTGCCGGCTTTTTTCCTGTTTTCCAGTCCTCTCCCGGCCAGATAGCCGAGGAAATTATCATGGATCAGGCTGTAGTTTCCCTCTTCGCTCTTTTCCAGCAGATTGAGACGTTCCCAAAGCTGTTCCGTGACTCCGTAGTCAAACCATTCCCTGCCATCCCGGATACCTTCAAGCATCAGCCTGGATTTTCCCAGATACTCGGGAAAGGCCATGGCAAATTCCTTTTTTCCAAGACGCTCATAGCTTCTGTCCGCCAGGGCAGAAATCTCCTTCAGGGTGAGAATGGTCTTTTTTCTGTTTTTCATCTCCGCTGCGATATCGGGAAGGAGATGATAGATCAGATATCGGCTCTGCAGCTGCTTCGCCGGATTCCCCGCTGCCATCCTCTGTTCCTTTTCACTTAAGCTGTCCAGATACAGACGGATAAGTCCGTCGCAGGTTCCGTCCAGGGCCGTCTCCTCCAGTCTCCGGCCGCTGTCCCGGACCATCTCGTAAGTCCTCTCATAGAGGGACAGCATCATGGGGTTGGACAGCATGCTTTTCACTTCCGGTTCCGCCGGACAGGGGATCCCTCCCGCCTCCAGCTGCCGGTCTACCACCTCCTCTGTCAGAGGCAGCAGCCGTGAGACGGAAAAATCGTGGAGACCGTATGCTTTTACGGAATCGGACCGGTCGGTCACCATGATCCCCACTGCCGGTTTTCTCCCCAAAGTCTCGATCTCCTTCAGAAGACCGCTGCGGCCTGCTCCCGCCTCATTGAGCCCATCCAGAAGCAGCAGAAGCTTCCCTCTGTCTTCTCTGTCCAGGATCTGCTCCAGAATCTCCTCTCCGTGTTCTTCCAGAAGGAAGAGATACCTGGCCAGATAGTTTCTGATATAGCTGTTTTTCTCATCCGCCTCCTGATAGCCTGCCAGAGGCACATACATGACCACGGGAGCAGAAGGCCGGTAAACCTGAACGGACTGGCGCCACAGTTCCAGAAGAAGCCTTGTCTTTCCCATGCCCCCCGGACCTGTTATCAACAGCTTTTTCCCTTTTTCCAGCTCCTCCATGGAGGCCCTCTGTCCCTGCCGCCTCCCGTCTTCCAGGCAGACCTCCCTCTCCAGGTACTCTTTTTCCGGCTGCTTCAGCCTTCTTAAGCTGCGCCGGCTGTTTTCCCACGCGGCACTGTGGGAAACTCCTTTTCCTTCGATGCGCAGAAGAAGCTCTTCTGTATCCTTCTGCAGCTCTTTTACGGACTGATAGCGTTTTCGGGTGAGAACATGGAGGCCTTTCTTCATGATCTGCACCATCTTCCAGCAGGCCGTCTCCGGTTCGCCCCGGAAGATCTCAAGATCTCTGGGAAAACACCGGGACAGGCCGTTACCCAGGATCTCGTCCTCTGACAGCCTCTTTCCCGTGAGCATAAAAAACCACACCGCGCATACAGAATAGAGATCTGTGGCCGGACCGATGTCCGACAGCCTTCTCAGCCGCACTTCCGGAGCCGTATATCCGGCTTTTTCGCTGAGATACCGGAGAGCCATATCCGGCTGCGCCATATTCCAGACACTGTTATAGTCAATAAGCATGGCTTTCTCCTGCAGAAGCAGGATATTGTCCGGGCTGATATCCAGATGCAGAAGTCCGTTCTGGTGGAAACAATCCAGCACGTCAAGGATCTTAAGTATTGTCCGGGCAGTCCATCTCAGGTCTTTCTGAATCAGCCCTTCTTCAAGAACCGTCTCCAGATCATTTCCCCCGTGAACGGCCAGCACGGAATAAAAGGTACCGTAGGCCTCATAGGAATTAATATTTCCCGATATCTTTTCCGGCGACTGCCTTAACAGTTCCAGATTGGCTTCATTGCCCAGATAAAAACTCCGGCGGCTGCGCTCCATCCATTCGAGGCCGTCCTCCCGACAGCAGATCTCTCCCTGCTGATCCCGATAGATCTGTCCTCCGGGATGACAGGGAAACAGTTCCTTTATGAGAACCCGATGCCGAAACCCCTGATTCAGCCGGTCTTCATAGGAAGCCCGATAGACTACGGAACTTCCTCCCCGGCCTTCCACATCTTCGATCAGATATTCGGTATCACCCAGAGACAGCACCTGGCCGGGTTTCAAAAACTGCCTTCTCTCATCCATGGCCTTCCTCCTCCATTGTTTATAAGATCAGTTTAACAATGGTCAGACGTTCTTTCTGGAACTTTTTTCCGCCTCCTCTCCATCAAACAAAAGACCCAGGACTTCACTCATCCGGTCGCTGGCAAAATCTCCTTCCTGGGTCCGCATGGCATAGAGTACCAGAAAGTCGAAAGGATTTCCCGGATCCAGCACATTCATCCCATAGGAATCCAGAAACAGATTCATCTTCTCCAGACGGATCTCCAGGGTAATGTCCGGGTCTTCTTCGTCCTCATCAGAAAAGTACAGATCCTCGTCGTCACAGATGTCAAATTCCTCTGTAGCCAGATACAGGAGGATCATGGTCTTGCGCCCCACATCTTCCCGGCGGCTGCGCATATTGAGAAGGGCCGTCTCGCTGGGCCAGTATTTTTTTACAAGTCTCTGGAGAAGAGTATAGTCGGAAACCTTTCTGGACTCCGGCACATTCATACGGATGTACTGCTCCACCACTTCTCTCATGGTGTATTTCTCTTCCCCTTCCTCACAGTCCTCATCCCCCGGCTTCTGAAGGCGGTCCAGCAGTTCCCTGAATTTTCTGTAGGCAGTCTCGTGGAGCTCTCCCAGCTCTCCTTTGTGCTCCTCAAAAAAATCCATCAGTTCCTCTTCGTTTTCCACCTGAGCAAATGCATCCCTCACGGTCCTGGTGTACACAGGGGCCTTCTGCCTGCCGCCGGTATCGGGTCTGCCGGAGACATACGTCTCTTCCACCCGCCGATACAGCCTGCCGGCTTCCTCGTAGGACAGACCTTTTCTGAGGCCAAAGGCATATACCAGTTCTCTGGGATTCCGGTAATGGATTCCCGTATCAGCGGCGGCACCCAGCACCCGGCTGGATTCGGTCTCATCCAGCCCCAGCACAAAACAGATCTGAAACAGAGTCTCTCTGTTCTTCGGCACATTCTTTCCGCTGATCCAGTTGTGGACTTTTCTGACAATAGCCGATCTGTCATCCCCCGTCACCCGGGTCATCCCATCCTCCAGCTTCTCTTTCAGATCTTTTCCCGGATAAGCCCTTGTCAGAACCTGTCCGAAGGTTCGGTACATGGCTCCGCTGTTTAAGAAATCCACCATCTGTCCTGCGCTTTTATCTTCACCCATAAGAAAATCCATGTTGTTTCTGGAAATCACCGTTACATTCATCTGCTCTCAGCTCCGTCCCTCTGAAAATACACTTGTCAGAGGATTATACCATGATTGCCCGCTGTTCCACAATCTCCCGTTCACACTTTTCTCACATTTTTCTCCAAAAAGGTTTTTTTTCTCGGAATCGAGCCGATATAGTTAAATAGGATAACTATTTTTTTCGGGGTATTTGGTATGAGGAAAGGAGGCCAAATATGAACGTGGCATCGAAAGACTGGCAGCCTTCTGCCGGTTCCATATATCGCTCCCGCGATCCTAAAGAAAACAGCAAACCGGGTCAGAGTACATCCCGGTATTTCCGGACAGAGGATAAGAACGATATCCTGGGGAGTTCTGCGGCCGATCTGGCTGATCTGGACCGGCTCAATTCCGCCAAAGATTCCAAAGGCGGTTTTAAGATGAACACTTCCGGTCCCAAGAACACCGTGGGAGAGCTGGCGGCCATGCTGTCCAACGCCGAGACGCTCATGGATGTCCAGCAGGTGATGTCCAAGGCCATGCGGGCCCTGGCAGAGCTGAAGATGGCGGCCATAGGCAGTGAAGGCAAGGAGGCCAAGAAGTACGCCCAGCAGATCAGACGCATGGAGAAGCTGATCAAGCGCATCCAGAAAAAGATCAAGCATCTGAGCAAAGAACAGAGGCTGGAAGATCAGCGCAGGAAGGCTCTGAAGAAGGCGGAGATGGAGAAAGCCAAACAGATCGCGGAAGAGCTGAAGGCCCGGCGGAAGAAACGGCGCAGAGACGAGAAACATTATGCTTTAAAGGAACTGGCTGAGGATGGGAGATCCGACAGCGGCGATCTCATGTCCGCCATGGCAGACGCTCTCACCGGGGGCATCACAACTCCCGATCTGGGCGGCCTGACCGGCAGCGCGGCAGGATACGGATCCATGACCGTGGATTCTGCAGTCGCGGAAGGGATGTCCGTGGACATCTCGATCTAGTTTATGGAGCAAAGAGTCCGGCAAGCCGGACTCTCGCGCCGCAGCGCGGCTGCGGCAGCAACCATCTTCCTTATGCGCGTAGTGCGCAACCCCGGGGGGTGTTCTATAGGACACACTTTCCTATAGAACAAGGCCCGGCGGAAGGGTTTGTCCCAGCCGCCGGGCCTTTCTCTGTCTTCATTATTCTTTAATAAACTGTTTCTCGTTGGTGTAATGCTCAAACCAGACATAATATACTTCTTTGCCCGGTTCGGATACCAGATCATGATCCGCGCCTGCAGGGATAAAGCTCCAGTCGCCTGCCTTGTGGTTGACAGTCTCCATATTGCCCTGCTCTTTATAACCTACGCTCATCTGGAAGTCGGAATCGCCTACACAGTAATTCCACTGATGCACAGCCGGATGGCCTTTCTCCACGGTTCCCTCGCCGTTGGCCCGGGTGGTTCCCAGGATCACGCGGCCGAACCACTTGGGACACAGGATCATACGGGCCTCTGTATTGGGTCCCTTGCAGTCCTGGATATACTGGACGCACTCGCTGTGAAGGCGGAAATAGGGGAGTCTGATGTGCCAGCTGTCGTAGGTCTCTTTATCCCACTGGTTGAAGGTGATCACATTGTAGATGAACTCCATGTCCTCATTTGCATAGACCTCATAGGAATCTTTCGCAAAATCAGGCACATAGAAGGCCAGCTCTGTAATGGGATGAACGCCGTCCTTGTCCGTCAGCGCTCCCAGGCCCTTGCCGAAAAACAGGATTACGCCTTCATTCTCATGGAGCTCCGGTTTAACCGTACAGCCTGCTTTTAAAAAGCATTTATAGCTCTTGATCCCGTCTTCATAGACACCCGGAAGCAGCTGGGTCATGGCAAATCCGGCCTCGTTGTAATCTGCCTTTACGTCTTCCGCCTTCACCACATAATAGTTTCTGTCATAATCTGTTTTCATCACTGACTCCTCCGTTTCAGATTTTAATTGATAATCTGATTTTAGCATCCTTCTATGTGTTCTGAAAATGGAGGAAATTTACTTTATAGTGTACGATTTTTACTTCTTTCCCCGGCTTTCCTGCACTGCCGCCTACTGTTCCTTTTTGATCTCGCTCACGCTCCAGAAGGTTCCTTCCTGAGGCAGCTCTTTGAAAGAAGTTTTTACGGAAACCGTGTCTCCCGGTTCCAGGCTTTCGTCTACAGAAGTATCTTCTCCGACTATGGCAGAGAACTCTTCTCCGTCTATCTCCAGCACATATTCATAATCTATGATATTGGTAAGCACTGCCTTAACTTCCGTATTCCAGCCCTCGCCGGAAGCCTTTTCAACAGAACGGAGGCCCCAGCAATTCCCATCGGTACTGCCGCCATAGACCACATGGACAACGGTATCCAGCTTCAATCCGTCGCTCAGTTCTCCTGACCTGGCTTTCAGAAGCCACATGGCAGAGCCGTCCTCCAGCAGCAGATATACATCCTCCTCTTCATTGATAAACTGGACCAGTCCTGTGGCTTCCAGATCCTTGGGAGTTTCTTCTTTCTTTACGCTGACGGCATTGTCAAACACATAACCTTCGGGATATTCAGAAAAATGAGGAATCTCTGCACGGATATAATCCCCTTCTGCCAGCCCTTCTTCCACCACAGTCGTCCCGGAAGCGATGATCGTCATGTCAAAATCCTGCACATCAAAGACGATCTTATTTCCGTCGATGCTCTTAATATAGCCGGAGAGGCTTACATTCCATTCTTCTTTATAGGCCCCTTCCTCCGCCTTTTCTACAGAATAAACCATAGAGCAGGCATAAGTGTCGCCGCTTGACGCCTCGATTCCATAGGTTACACGGATTATGTCGTCGACCTGGACCTCCAGCCCCAGATCCGTACGGCTGTTTATAAACACCTGTGCCTTAGAACCATCTGTCCGCCGGATCAGATAAACTTTTCCGTTGACCTGTTCCACACGGCCAGTCAGTTCCAGGGCCTTCGGCAGTTCTCCTTTTATCACCCATTCCACATCATTGAGGACAAAGTCACTGGAATCCTCATGATTATAGGGAAGACCGGCGATCACATAATCTCCTTCTGCCAGATCGCTCTGTACGTCAGTATCGGCGGAGATCATAAGAGTGTACTCAAAACCGTCTACATCCATGAGGATCCTGTCGTCAGAGATTTCAGTCAGATATCCCTTCTTCTTCTGATTCCAGTTGGCTTCCACTTCATCGCTGTATATATGTCTTATGAGAGATACCTGTGTGTAGATTTTCCGATCCCCTTCCGTCTCCCTGTTGCTGCACTCCACATAGAGCCAGTCTTTTTCTGCAACCTCTTCATCAATCTCCGTGTTTTCATCCGGTCGTATCCAGACATCGCTGTCGTCGTTGAGCCTTAAACAGTAGTCCTTTCCATCTACTTCCATGACCCAGCAGTATAATTTTTCCGTCTCTTCTGCCTCCGGCGCCTCCACGGTAGTCTCTGCCGCCGCTGCGGTAGTCTTCTCTGCCTCTGTGGTAGTCTCCACCGCTTCTGTGGTGGCAGGCACATCTGCCTCTTTTCCTCCTCCGCAGCCTGTGAGCCCTGCTGCCAGCGCCAGCGCAAAAATAATACCTGTCATTTTCCTCTTCACCTCTTTATCTTCTCCTTTCGTTTTTTTAGATACAGTTCTGTAAAAATCTCTTCTCATCGTCAGCGGATGATACCTCCGACGCAGAATTTGCATTTTCCGCCGCCGTTGCAGCGATTACACTTTTTCTCGCCCAAACCGCCACAGGTCTTGCACAGGCCTGTGCCTCTGCAGTAAGTGCATACCCGTTCCTTTATCTGCCCCATGGCGTATACCTTGACCAGGCCGGATCCTGTACAGTTCATGCATCTTCCGTCAAAACATTTGGAACAGTCTATATATCCTTCTCCCCAGCAGTCCGCGCAGTTGCCCAGGCCGTCGCAGTAAGTACAAAATCTGCCATCTTCATAGGAACTGTCCGATCTGCTTCTGGTGTTGTTCTTCGTGCCTCCTGTGTTGACGGTATCTGTGCTTTCCGTGACTTTGGAATCACCCGTAAGCCGTGCCACGGACTCTACTTTTTCATCATGATAGACGTCAAAAGAGCCGTCTGTAATCTTCACGTCAGTCCTGCCCTTTTTTTCAAGGGTGCCGGAAAAGGTTCCTTTCATGTGCTTACCCTCGGATTCATTGACTGTAACCTTCATGGTATAGCTGCCTTTTCCTCCCCGTCCCGCCGTATAGGTATCGCTGCTGTCATATGATTTTTTATAAGTGATGGTTCCCCGCTTTTTATCGCTCTCCAGGGTAGTGCCGGGTGCGATGTCCGCGTCGATAAACAGCATCAGCACGGCATCCAGGCTGCCGTCCTCCTTGAGAGAATATCCCTGAAAAGTATGGTTGCCGCTGCCTGTGGAACCGCCGTGAACGATGTAGAAAACGCTCTCCTTCCCGTCAATGGTGGCTTTTATGGTATTTCTGTCCTGGGAGACAGGGGCCGGAGTCGAAGCCCCGGTGTTAAGAGTGACTCCGTCCCACACTCCGTCCGGTCCCAGACGGTACTTTCCGTCAGGAGTCAGAGTGTCAAAAAGGATGGCTCCGGAACTGTCCGCATAGTACCAGTCCCCCGCAGCCGGAGCCTGGATCCATCCGACGCCCATGTATCCGTTCTCGTCAAAATAGTAATATTTCCCGTCTATCTGGGCGAAACCGCCGGAATAGCAGCTTCCGTCGTCAAATTCATACCACCAGCCGTGACTGTTCTGTTTCCACTCCGCTCCGTAAACCGCCGTACTCCATATAAGACACAAAAATACGGTTAACAGCCATAAATTCCTGATCCCTTTTTTCATCCCGACTCCTTTCCGCCTGTCTGTGCACAGGCCTTCCCGCCTCTTAATCCTCGTTTCATAGCGCTCCTCCTTTTTATATCATTGATGTGACCATTATAACTCGCCTTCCCGGTTTTTCTGCAACTTTTTTCCATTCTTCTAAAATTTTCCATCTCTTTACAAAACTTCCCATACCGGATACAATAAAATCATCAAAATTTATCTGTATCCGGAAAGGACGATGTTATGATACGCAGATCCCAGGCTGCCCCGGCGGCAGCCCTATTATCCTTTGCTCTATGGCTTTCTGTTCCTGGCCCTGTACTGGCTGACGATTCCCTGGGCCCTGGCGCTGTCCTGAAAGAATCCCGTCAGGTCCAGGAACAGCCGGTTCTCACCGAGGAAGAATCCCGGAGGATCCGGGAGCGGACTCAGAGAGAACAGCTGCGGAGAGACACCCCGGAATACCGGGCCTATAAAGAACAGGCGGCCCTGACTCTCCCTGTCCTTACCTTTGACGTCAGCCGGTTCCTTCTTCCCGACAATGCCGGTATGCTGGTGGTTGTAGAAGGCACCGGCGGCAGTTCCTGCGATGTCTATGTCTATGAAAAGGAAGGCCATGGCTGGCAGCAGCGGCTGGCCGCCTCCGGCCGTCTGGGCAAAAACGGCATGAACCGGCATCGCACCACGGGGGACAAGACCACTCCCATAGGCGTCTTCCGGCTCAACACCCCCTTCGGCCAGCTGCCTCCTATGGAAGGTTTCCCCCTGGACTACATCCAGGTCGACTCATCCTATACCTGGACCGATGATACTAACCGGCTGGTAAAAGATCCCGGGCTGCCCGGCGAGCATGTGGGGACCTCCGGTTATCTGGATTATTATGATTATGTTCTCGATATGGGATTTAACCCCGAGGCCATACCCGATCAGGGCTCCGCCCTGTTCCTTCACTGCGAGGCGGATTCCTGGATGTCTTCTTCCGGCTGTGTGTCCGTTCCCCGGGAACAGATGGAAGAGATCATGAAATTTTACGGAACCTGGGGAGAAGGACGGTGCTTTATCGCCCTGGCTCCGGAGGGAGAGTTTGATTCTGTCTATAACACTTACGGGACGAATCACGGGCTGTCGCCGGAAGACTGAGAAATCATTTATAAACATTCCGGACGCAAAACCCCCTGAAAACACCGAATCTTCCTAAGAAATCCGGTATTTTCAGGGGGGTGGAAAGCGGAGACGGAGGGATTCGAACCCTCGTGCCGGGATGAACCGACAAACGCATTTCGAGTGCGCCGCGTTACGGCCGCTTCGCTACGTCTCCCTGTCTGATCTGTGGCGATCGGTATATAAAGCCGCCGACTACTAGATTATACACGATAAAATCGTTTTTGAACAGTAGCCGGCGCAATTTTTTTGATTATTTGTTGCCGGTATCGGCTGCGGACAGAGGTTATTGGCCAAAATACCGGTCAATCCCCGCCACCAGTCCGCCGGCCAGCTGATCCAGAGCAGCCCCGGAGTGGTCGGAGGCCTTGTCCCCCAGCTCGATATCCACAGAAGGCACTGTGGAGTAGGATGTCTGAGTCAAATCCATCTCCATGGCGCCGCCGGAGAAGATCTTCACCCCTGCGTCCTTAAGTCCTGCCACCAGACACTCTCCCAGCCTGTTATGTTTCTCCCAGTTGGATTTCACCGGCTCCATGGCCCGGTAGGAGGATACGTTGGGGACGCTCATGTAAAAAGCCCCTTTGTCGCTGGTGGTGGAATCCCAGTGGAGGGCCACATGACAGTCCGCCCTGTTGTTGGCGATCACGGTCCTGGCAATATTGTCCAGCTGTACATCGTCGCTTTCCCGGATCATCACCACGTCATATCCTGCTTCCAAAAGCCGCTCCTTCAGTTTCAGGGCCATGGCCAGAGTCACCCTGGCTTCTGCCGTCCCGTCGGAGAAGGTCATGCCGCCGGATACCGCCACCGCAGATGTGGCTCCTGCTCCCGTGGTTCCTCCCGTCACCTTGGGTGTCCCGTCGGGATGGCATAAGGTCTTCACGCCGGAGCCGCCTTTGGTGCCGTGACCGGCATTGACGCAGACCGTGATTCCTTTCCTGCTGCCGTCTGCGGCTTTATACAGGGTCGCCGAACCGGAGTTTATCCTGGAAAATTCCGCGTATTTCCAGGACGGATCCAGGGAAATAGCGGCGCCGCCGGCTGTCTGCTGTCCCGGGGAGGCTGTCTCTTCTGTCTTCGGTTCCTGGAGAGAAACATATCTGCTGGCGATATAGCAGGTCATGCCCTGATATTCCACCCGGCTCCAGGTATCCTCATAACCGGTGCGCCGGAGCCTGTCGCCTCTCTGGAGCACTGCCATGATCTGAGAGGAGGTGCCCGCCGCCGCCCGGACATTTACATCGCTTCCCGCCACATAGACGGTCTCATCCCGCTCTTCCATGGCCGGAGCCGTCTCCCCTACCAGAAACGGGTCCCGGCTGCTGGTCTGAGCTTCTGCCGTACCGGATCCCTCTGGTATCTTTCCGTCTTTTTCAGCGTCCCGGGACTCTCCGCCGACCGCCTCTTCTCCGGCCGCCCCGACAGTTTCCATCCCGTCTTCCTCCTGTCCTGCCCACGGTTCCAGGTCAATGGGCTCATACTTTCTCTGGCAGCCCGCAGCTGTGGCCATGACGGCCCAGACTGTCAGAATAAGGGCTGCTTTCCTCATCTTCTTCATCGGATCACTCCTCCTCCCAGTACATAATCTCCCTCATAAAATACAACCGCCTGTCCCGGCGTAATGGCCCGCTGAGGCTCCTCAAACCGGCATTCCACCAGATCCGGCCCTGCCTCTCTGATGATACAGGGAGCCCCTTTGTGGCTGTAGCGGATCTTGGCAGTCACCTTCTTCTCCCTGCCGAAAAGTCCCTCTGCTGCCATCCAGTTGAGCCTGCGGCAGGTAAGCACATCAGAAAACACATCCTCTCCGTCTCCGATGACCACCTCGTTGGTCTCCGGCCGGATCTCCACCACGAACACAGGCCTCCCCATGGAAAGATTCAGGCCTTTCCTCTGACCCACGGTATAATGGGTAATCCCCCGGTGTCTTCCCAGAATCCGGCCTTCTTTGTCCACAAAATTCCCCTCCGGAGGCACCTGAAGGGAAGAATTTCTCCTGATATATCCTGCGTAATCGTGATCCGGGATAAAGCAGATCTCCTGGCTGTCAGGTTTGCCGGCCACCGGCAGGGAGATGCTCTCCGCGATCCGGCGTATCTCTTCTTTTGTGTACTCTCCCGCCGGCATCAGGGTATGAGCCAGCTGATGCTGAGTCAGATCATAGAGGGCGTAGGTCTGATCCTTTGCCGCCGTGGCCGACCTTCTCAGAGCATACCTTCCGTCCGTCAGTCTGTGGATCCTGGCATAATGGCCTGTGGCGATATAGTCGGCCCCCATATCCAGGCTCCGACGGAGAAGAGCCTCCCATTTCACATGCCGGTTGCAGGCGATACAGGGGTTGGGAGTCCTGCCGTGTACATATTCTTCTATAAAATAGTCAATAACATGCTCCTTAAACTCCCGGCGGAAATTCATGACATAGTGGGGAATCCCCAGCTTCCACGCCACCCTCCGGGCATCCTCCACGGCACTGAGGCCGCAGCAGCCCCCGTCGTCATCCCCGGCTTTCTGATCCTGATCCTGCCAGATCTCCATGGTAACGCCTATAACGTCATACCCCTGTTCTTTCAAAAGATAGGCCGCCACAGAGGAATCCACTCCCCCGGACATACCCACCACTACTTTTTTTCTGTTATCCATATTCTTTTTCAGAGAACTGCCTCTGACATACAGGGCAGTTCTCTGATATCATACATCCTCTCCTAGTACTCCTCTTCCTCGTCATGGTCGCTGATGTCGGATTTGGGCTTTTCCAGACCTTCGATGGTGATCCCGTTCTTCTGGGCATAATCCCAGAGAGCCGCGTGGATGGCCTCCTCGGCAAGAAGAGAACAGTGAACCTTTACGGGCGGCAGACCATCCAGAGCTTCCATCACTGCCTTGTTGGTAACCTCCATGGCCTCCTGGACCGTCTTTCCCTTGACCATCTCCGTGGCCATGCTGCTGGTGGCTACGGCAGCCCCGCAGCCGAAGGTCTTGAATTTCACGTCGCGGATCACCTGGTTTTCATCAATATCCAGGTAGATCCTCATGATATCCCCGCACTTGGCGTTTCCTACGGTTCCTGTTCCGCTGGCATTTTCGATCTCTCCAACATTTCTGGGATTCTGAAAATGATCCATCACTTTTTCTGTATACATATGGTTTTTCTCCTCTTTCTCTGTACTTCTGTCTTCAAGACTTTTTCATAAAATCCTCATAGAGAGGAGACATGGCTCTCAATCTGTCCACGATCTCCTTGATCTTCTCCACCACATAATCCATCTCTTCCCTGGTATTGTCCTCGCTTAAGGTAAGCCGCAGAGAACCGTGGGCGATCTCGTGGGGCAGCCCGATGGCCAGAAGCACATGGGACGGATCCAGAGATCCGGAAGTACAGGCAGATCCGCTGGAACCGCAGATCCCGTTCATATCCAGCATGATCAGCAGCGATTCCCCCTCTATAAACTGAAACGCAAAATTGGCGTTGTTGGTCAGACGCCTGGTCCGATGACCGTTGAGACGGACAAAAGGAACTTCCGCCGTAACCCGTCCGATCAGGTAGTCTCTCAACTCCTGCTCTTTTGCCGCCCGCTCTTCCATAGTGGCCATAGCCGTCTCCACAGCCTTGCCCAGGCCGGCTATCCCCGGCACATTCTCCGTTCCTCCCCGGCGTTTTCTCTCCTGGGCTCCGCCGTGGATAAAGGAACGGGTCTTCAGTCCGGTGCGTATATACAGAAATCCAATGCCTTTGGGCCCGTTGAGCTTGTGGCCGCTGGCGCTGAGCATATCAATATGGCAGTCGTCTACATCAATGGGCACATGGCCGTAAGCCTGGACCGCATCCGTGTGAAACAGGATCCCGTGTTCCTTCGCCAGGCTGCCGATCTCTTTTATGGGCTGGATAGTACCGATCTCGTTGTTGGCAAACATAATGGAGATCAAAATGGTATCCGGCCGGATGGCCTTTTTCAGCTCCTCCAGCTTCACGGTCCCGTATTCGTCTACATCAAGATAAGTAACTTCAAAACCTCTTTTTTCCAGGTATTCGCATGTGTGGAGCACTGCATGATGCTCGATCTTACTGGTGATAATGTGTCTCCCTTTGGCAGCATATGCCTCTGCCGTGGCCTTGATAGCCCAGTTGTCTGACTCGGTGCCTCCGGCCGTGAAATAGATCTCGTTGGTTTTGGCTCCCAGGCTTCTGCCTATGGTCTCCCGGGCGTGGGCTATGACCTCCTTGCAGGGGGACGAGAACTCATACACAGAGGATGGATTGCCGTAATACTCGGAAAAATACGGGATCATGGCCTCCACCACCTCCGGCCGCGTCCTGGTAGTGGCCGCGTTGTCCAGATAAATTATTTGTTTCATGTGTGAAATCCGCCTTTCTGTAGTATTAAAGTTAAAAGCTTCATCTACGTTCTCTATTATATAGTATATCCTTATTATTGCAAGAAGGATTCTGGTCCCAGGCCGAAAAGTTTACAGGGAAGCCAAAACAGAAGCTGCCCTTCCGTTCTACCCGGCGGACGCCGCTCATATTGTATACCAATACCCTTTCACCGGAGCCTTCATGACAGATTTCTTTAAAAAACACACTCTGATCACAGGTACGCTTCTCCTCACTGCCACCGGTTTTGCCACCAGGATCCTGGGATTTTTCTACCGGATCTTCCTGTCCCGGACTATCGGCGCGGAAGGGCTGGGGATCTACAATATGGTCCATCCCATCTACGGTATCTGCTTTGCCCTCTGCGCCGGTTCCGTCCAGACCGCCATCTCCCGGTTTGTGGCTGCCAATGTCCGGAAGGGGAAACAGATCTTCTGCACCGGCCTTGTGATCTCTCTGACTCTGGGTCTTGGCCTGGCCGCCCTGATCATCCGGTTTTCCCCGTTTCTGGCTCACTATGTCCTCATGGAGGACCGATGCGCCCCGCTGCTCCCTTTCATGGCTGTCTCCGTGCCTTTTTCCGCCGTTCACGCCTGTATCAACGGCTACTACTACGGCACTCAGAAGACCAGGGTGCCTGCCCTGTCTCAGATCGTGGAACAGACCGTGCGCATGGCTGCCGTATTCCTCATCGCCGATATCCTGACCGAAAGCGGACATACCATCACCGTGGAACTGGCTGTCACCGGACATCTCATCGGTGAACTGGCTGCCTGCCTGTTTTCCGTATTCTGCTTCTGCCTGTTGACTTGTGGAGACGGCGGAAGGCCCCATACAGCGGCTGTACCTGAACTGCTGCCTGACGGCGCCTCCCCTGAATTCCCGGACTCCGGGTCTTGTTCTGCTCCCAGAATAAAAAAATCTCTTCCGGCCTTGTTCCTGGAAACCGCCGTCCCCCTCATGGCCCTGGCCCTGCCCCTCATGGGAAACCGGCTGGTCTTAAATGTGCTGTCCAGCGCCGAAGCCATCTGGATCCCCAGCAGTCTCTCAGCCTACGGCCTCTCTTCCCAGGAGTCTTTCAGCGTCTATGGGGTGCTGACCGGCATGGCTATGCCCTTCATCTTCTTCCCCTCCGCTATCACCAACTCCATGGCTGTCCTTCTCCTTCCCACGGTGGCGGAAGCCCAGGCCGACGGCAATGAATCCCGCATCGCCCAGACCATCTCCATGTCTCTGCGCTACAGCCTGTACATGGGAATTCTGTGTATCGGCATCTTCACCTTGTTCGGCCCGGAGCTGGGTGTCGGTGTTTTTAAGGATGCTTCTGCCGGTTCCTTCATGCGGATTCTGGCATGGCTGTGTCCGTTTCTCTATCTGGCCACCACCATGGGGAGTATCTTGAACGGGCTGGGAAAGACCACTACTACGTTTCTCCAGAACGTCACAGCTTTGGTTCTGCGTTTGGCCTTTGTGCTGGCAGGCATTCCCCGTTTCGGCATTATGGCCTATCTTTGGGGAATGTTAGCCAGTGAACTTTTGCTGGCCTTTCTTCATCTGACCTCTCTTAAGCGCCTGGTATCCTTTTCCTGGGATGCAACAGAGATGATCGTCAAACCGGCGGTTCTTCTGATCATCTCCATTGGGATTTACTATGGGGTATTTTCTTTGTGGGATGGCTTTGACAGACTGGGACTTTTTGTGTCCACAGCCCTTCATATCGGGGTTCTGTGTGTGTGCTATGGGGGACTTCTGGCTGTGTTTCATCTGGCGAAACGCAGCTGACTTTGAAAGATTGCAAAGAGCCTGAAAGCATATCTTCCAATATTCTTTCAGGCTCTGTATTTTTAAAAACTGATAAAACCAGCAAATTGAGCATGCCGTTTTAATGTCAATTTTATTGCAGCTTTAATGACTGTTCAACTACACTGAAAAAAGTGTGCTTCAAACTCAAAGAAAAAGGAATAAGTGCCCAATTTGTTCTCGTAGGTAGTGGTGCAAGAAACATGGTCACAAGGAACGGGAATGGCCCGTTTGACCTTGACTATAATCTTGAAATCATCAAAGCGCCAGACGAGTATTGGAATGATTTGCGCCATCTGAAAAATACTGTTCGCATTTTGCTTGATGAAGCAATAGGACTGCAATGTTTTTCTGAAGCGAAAGATTCAACTTCTTGTCTGACATTCTTATTATACTTTAAAAATGAACCCACAGTTGAGTTCAGTTTCGATGTCGCAATTGTTGCCAAAAATTCTAACGGAACACTATGCAGACTGATTCATAACAAAAATGCCTGGGGATATGGGAGCGATCAATATGTTTGGAATGAAGTTCCTCATTCCCGCAATGTAACAATTAAAGTTAAACAAATTAAAGCAGCAGGGCTATGGCTCGATGTAAGAAACCAATATGTCAGTTTGAAAGAAATGTATCTATCTCGTTGGTGGGACAAAGATCATCCGTCATTTGTTGTTTATATTGAAGCAGTTAATAATGTCTACAATAAATATTTTGCATGAGTGTAAATATAAGACGGTAGCAACGCTTAACAAGGGCACACAGGCCATAGTATAAAACGCAGAGAGAAAGATTTTCAGATTTTCCACTCAAACGAAACGCGGTCGCTGGTGGCCTGGACCTGAGAGAGAATAATGTCCGTCACCTGCCGTCGGTCGTCAAAGTCAATCGTGTTCCAGTTTTCCAGATGGGCAGACAGAAACTCGATTTTCTGTGGGGAAATTGTTTCCGCGTTCAGTGCCGCGATTTCCTTTATCAACCGTTGGCGGTTT
>Ga0137306_101810_pt1 | contig 20186 bp, 18 predicted proteins | sample Inofroosms_March_FD_97187 | JGI IMG/M metagenome (GOLD analysis project Ga0137306, IMG submission 97187) | Mouse cecal microbial communities from Vienna, Austria - N-Acetylneuraminic and N-Acetylglucosamine D2O microcosms_March | ecosystem: Host-associated > Mammals > Digestive system > Large...
CCTTGGTGGGCCGTTACCCCGCCAACTAGCTAATCAGACGCGGGCCCATCTCATACCACCGGAGTTTTTACCGCTGTACCATGCGGTACCGCGGTCTTATGCGGTATTAGCAGTCATTTCTAACTGTTATCCCCCTGTATGAGGCAGGTTGCCCACGCGTTACTCACCCGTCCGCCGCTCAGTCAGACTGCTTCGCCTCCGAAGATTTAAAGCAGAATGCTTCGCTCGACTTGCATGTGTTAAGCACGCCGCCAGCGTTCATCCTGAGCCAGGATCAAACTCTCGTAAAAATGCCTTGGTCTGTTTTTCCGCAGGCCTTAGCGTTTATATGCTCCCTGACGGCCCGGCAGGCAGGCCAGTTAAGGTTTGCCTGCTTAGCATCATGGGAGTTGCATTTTTTTAAGTTCAATTCCGTTCAAGAAAACTACTAGCTTTCTTATCCCGTTCTTTACTGTTTATAGGTTGGCATCTTATTGATGCCTGTTCTGAATAATTCTCTTTAAGAATTTTCAGGGATGTTGTCTATTATTTAATTATCAAGGTTCTTTCTGTTTGCTTGCCGTCTCAGCGACAGCTTGTATATGATATCATGTCTGTATCTCTTTGTCAATACCTTTTTTGATATCTTTTTTATTTTTTTGTTCCCGCCGGTTTTCTGCATGGGATAAAACCCTGTGCTTTCTTCCTTGGAAACCGCCGCGTCCGCCGCAGCGAGATCTATAATATCAGCTTTTATCCTCTATGTCAATACTTTTTTCTATCTTTTTTTCCCTTTTTTTACATTATTTTCTTGGATACTATATTTTGTGCCCTTTATTCACCGCTTATACAAAATATGAGTTTCATTCCAGAGCTTTTGCAAAGACAATGCAGTATCTTTTTGTCCAAGTATACGTTACTATTTACTGTTTTGCCTGAAGCAGCAACAGGTTAGCAAGGTTTCCTTCAATATTCAGATGGATGCATCGCCCAATAAATTCATAATAATCTCAACATTATAAGCCACCGGCTTTGTCCCATCTGCATGAATAACCGGAACAGAAAGAGAATCGATCCAGTTTATCAGCTCTTTTTCCGAACGGTTTCTGACCATATCGAAAAACTGCTCTTCCTTATCATATAAATCGCCGCCTGGAAGAATCCGGCTGCCGAATCTCCCAAAAGAACGATTCCTAACCCGTTCAATCCGAATCTCCCTTGGAACAGAGACATATACTGCATGGGTGAACATCGACTCAGCTTCGGCACCGTAGTCTCCCTTTGTCGCTGCAAGGATGAACTTGCCGTGCATTCTCATATCCTGCAACAGCAAGCGGCCGACCTCTTCCTTTGTTCTCGCCTCTCCATAAAGGTAATCCGGACAGCTTCCTGTGAAATAATAATCTTCAATATCTAGAAATAGATACCCCATTTCCCCGGCCAGAGATCTCCCCAGTGTACTTTTCCCAGCACCGTTACCGCCGCAGATGATGATTTTATCATTCATTACTTCCCCCTCCAGATCAGACCTTTCCTTTAACCCGTCGGAATATAAAAAAATCCGGATATTAATCCGGATTCTTCTTGGGTTCAATGAACGGAGAAGGAGGGATTTGAACCCTCGCGCCGCTATTAACGACCTACTCCCTTTCCAGGGGAGCCCCTTCGGCCAGCTTGGGTACTTCTCCATACCGTAAGTCCGAATATTATTATAAACATAAAACACCTAGACTGTCAAGTATTTTTTAATTTTCAATCACATTTTCACTTCCATAATTTTTCATGGATATCTGAACCAGCTTCCCGCTTTTGGAATCGAAGTCAGCTTCGACAGTCGAAAAAAACATTTCCGATTCATTCCATGTAAATACATGAAGATTGTCTCCCTCGTATGTCTCCTCCGGTTCACCGTATTTCTCAGTAACTTCTTCTTTTGAAGCTCCGATCTGTATTCCGCCGGGTAATGCCACCTTGAACTCACTATCCTTCAGGTCATATTCACCAACGGTAATCCCGCCGATCAGGCACTCCTGTGCTTTTTTCTTTGTGTCGTCAGGATTGATAAATTCTGCCGTCATCGAATTCCCCTTTGCATCTGCCAGAGCCCCGATCAAATATCCTTCTCCTGCTACCATGCCGTCATTATCCAGCCCAAGGCTCTCATCTATAGACATTCCCGCCGCCGCTAAATCCTTATATTCACACGGAAGAGTGATCACTTTGTCATTGATCTGAACGGTATATGAATTCCAGTTCTCCCCCAGCTTTGCCTTCTGCTTTGCCGGCTTTACCTCTCCCACAAGCCCGTCCAGATCACCGTCTGCGCCGTCCTCCCCGCCTTCCGGCGCCGTTTGTATATCCTCGGAATAATCCGTCAGCTCATAAAAATTATCATCTTCAGTATCGATAAATGCATATAATCCTGCTGCAACACAGCCTGCCACCAATCCAAGCGCCAGCGACAGCGTCAGAAATATTGTTGCCATCCTTGCAGATGTTCGGGCGCCTTCATAATCCCCGCCATTCTGCCGGGAATTAATTCTGCTTGAGAATACAATCCCGATGATTCCAAACGGAAGGCAGCAAAGCAAAGTCGCCAGTACCGACAATACAAGATACAGCGTACCATTTATCACCGGCTGGCTGGCAAAAGCTGCGTTTTTTCCCGGCAGTGTTCCTTTATCATTTATCGGCGATCCGCATAGCGGGCACGTCTTTGTTCCCTCAGGAATCTCTTCCCTGCAAAAATTACATTTCATCTTATGCCTCCTTTTATGTTACGATGATGTTCTCAGTATATTATATATTATCCCGGCATACAAGAAGGAACATTCTTAAGTATTCTTTAAGCACGGCGCCGGGTTACTGTTCTGTCCATGGCTCCGTTGCCGGAAGACTGCCTATTTCCTCATCCCATTATCGGGAAAAATTAAATGCCATGACATCAAAGCCCTTTGACATCACGGCATCTTTTATCTTCTTCTTTACTTCCCCTGCATCTTCTTTATCACCTTCAGCCTGGTAAACTCTTCACGCTCTTTTTCTTCCAGCGCGTTGTTGATGGTATAGACCAGATTAGTATACATGGGGATTGTAATATTTTTTAATGCATTCGCCCGTTTCTGCGTTTTCTTGATGTTGGCAGCCAGGCGGTAGGCTGAGTTTTCCACCGTGGACAGCTTCACCGTCAGCTCCTTCACCTCGCGGAACGCTTCTCTTGCTATATCGATAGATTCCCCTGTGCTCCCGAAGGAGTACGTCAGCTTGTTCTGCTTGGAATCGTATTTGACATGGGGAATCTCAGTTCCCATGATGCTGCGCGTCTGGATGACGATGGAATCCTCAATCGGCACCGTAAACGCCAGCTCCTGGACCTTGCTGATGCCCATATCGATATTGGCGTGCTGCAGACACATGTACGCACGGGTAAACGTTGTATCTATCTGTTCCTGTATATCTTTCGCCTCGCTGATCAGACTCATCAGCTCTTTCAGAAGGATGTTCCTCTTCTTATCCATCAGCTCATAGCCCTGACGGGCAAGCACCAGCGAGTTTTTTGCAAGCATCAAATTACCTTTTGTCGGAAACTCCCGCGGATCCATACGACACCTTCCTTTCTTTCATAAACTTATCGTTTCGAACCTCCGAGCCGGCGGCTCTCTCGACGCGACTTCGCAGCATACGCTGTTCAGTCTCGTCGAAGCTGGTCATATCGTCATTCGTATAAGCGCTTGCGCTTATTCGAACGCCGCTGCGCCCAGCGGTTCTTCACTTGGATAGTATATATCAAGCAGCTTTGTGTCGATTCGGTCTAGTTCTTCTCTTGGGAGGAGATGCAGTAATTCCCAACCGAGGTTCAGCGTCTGCTCTATGGTCCGGTTTTCTGTCGGTCCCTGGCCGATGTAGCGTTTCTCGAATTCTATACCGAACTGCAGATATTTTTTATCTAAAGGCGACAGTTCATCCTCGCCGATAACGGAGGCAAGATTTCTTGCTTCCCCTACCTTTGCATAAGCGGAAAAAAGCTGGTTTGCAAGACTCTGGTGATCCTCTCTTGTATAGCCCGCACCGATGCCGTCCTTCATCAATCTTGACAGTGACGGCAGGATACTGATGGGCGGATAGACCGACTGCCCGTGCAGATTCCTATCCAGTACGATCTGCCCCTCCGTAATATACCCGGTCAGATCGGGGATCGGATGGGTGATATCGTCATTAGGCATCGTGAGGATCGGAAGCTGCGTCACAGAACCAAGGGAATCCTCCACGATCCCTGCACGTTCATAGATTGTAGCAAGCTCACTGTACAGATATCCCGGATAACCCTTTCTTGAAGGGATCTCCCCTCTTGATGAGGACACCTCACGCATGGCCTCCGCGAAGGAAGTCATATCTGTCAGGATAACAAGGATATGCATGTTGCACTCAAAGGCAAGATACTCTGCAACCGTCAGGGCAACCTTCGGTGTGATCAGACGCTCCACCACCGGGTCGTTAGCCAGATTAAGGAACATACACACATGATCGGACACGCCGCTCTCCTCAAAGGTCTTGCGGAAAAACTCTGCCACATCATGCTTTACGCCCATGGCTCCAAATACAATCGCAAATTCTTCCTCTGAATCATCTCCTAGCGACGCCTGCTTTACAATCTGCGCCGCAAGCTGGTCGTGAGGCAGTCCGTTTCCAGAAAAGATTGGGAGCTTCTGGCCGCGGATCAGCGTGGTCAGGCCGTCGATCGCCGAGATTCCGGTGCGGATATAGTTCCTCGGGTACTCTCTTTTTACCGGATTTAAGGGCAGGCCGTTTACATTGCGGCGCTCCTCTGCCATCACCGAACCGAGTCCATCGACCGGCACGCCCACTCCATTGAAGGTCCGGCCCAGCATATCCGCTGATACCGGCACCTCCATCGGATGCCCGGTAAGCTTCGTATGGGTATTCTGCAGAGACATATTCTCCGTCCCTTCGAATACCTGAATGACCGCCCGCTCGTTGTCAAGCTCCACGATACGGCCCATTTTTTTAATATTTCCATCTACAACAAACTCAACAATCTCGTCGAAAAATGCTTCCTGCACGCCCTCAAGCACCACAAGAGGCCCGTTAATATTGCTGAGTCCAAGATATTCTATTGCCATATTAACACTCCTCCCTTACGCATTCTTCTCGATGATCTTATTATAATATCCATCAATATGCAGCTTATACATGTCTAACATCTGCAGGTTGTCATTGGGTACATCGTACTTTATGGCGATCACCTTCTCGAAAATGCCCTCGGATTTCAGTATGGACATAGGCATCCCCATAGCGATCAGCTTCCGGCAGGTCTTGAACAGGTAGAGGATAACATCCATCATCTTGAACTGCTTTTCCATGGATACACAGGTATCATCCTTGTGGAATGCATTCTGCTGCAGGAACCCCAGACGGATGACCTTCGCGATCTCAAGGGTCAGCTTCTGATCGTCCGGAAGCACATCCGCACCGATCAGCTTAACGATCTCCATCAGGCTGTTCTCCTGGCTTAAGATAGACATGATCCGGTTCCGATAATCCAGGAATTTCGGCGATACGTTGTCTGAATACCACCCGCCCAAGTCATTTAAGTACTCGCTGTAGCTGGTAAGCCAGTGAATCGCCGGGAAATGCCTGGCATACGCCAGGGATTTGTCAAGTCCCCAGAAACACCGGACGAACCGCTTCGTATTCTGCGTTACCGGCTCAGAGAAATCGCCGCCCTGCGGAGATACCGCTCCGATGATCGACACAGAACCGGTCTCGCCGTTTAAGGTCTGCATCATCCCTGCCCGCTCGTAGAACGCAGACAGCCTTGACGCCAGATACGCCGGGAAACCTTCCTCCGCAGGCATCTCCTCCAGACGCCCGGACAGCTCACGGAGAGCCTCCGCCCATCTCGAAGTAGAGTCCGCCATGATCGCCACATCATAGCCCATATCCCGATAATACTCCGCCAATGTAAGCCCGGTGTATATGGACGCTTCACGGGCCGCCACCGGCATATTGGACGTGTTGGCGATCAGCGTCGTCCGGTCCATCAGAGGATTCCCCGACTTCGGGTCTACCAGCTCGCCGAACTCCTCAAGAACCTGAGTCATCTCATTGCCGCGCTCCCCGCATCCGATATAGATGATGATATCCGCGTCAGACCACTTGGCGATCTGGTGCTGGGTCATGGTCTTCCCTGTCCCGAATCCGCCCGGAATAGCCGCCGTCCCGCCCTTGGCGATGGGGAACATAGTATCCAGGATACGCTGGCCGGTGACAAGGGGGATACTGGCCGGATACCTCTTATGCACCGGCCTTGGCACACGGATCGGCCAGTGCTGGGTCATGGTAATCTCTTTTTTGCTTCCGTCAGGAAGCTCTAAGACAAGCAGCGTATCATTGATCGTGTACTGCCCGTCCGGCTTGATCTCCACAACCGTTCCCTCCACTTGGGGCGGGATCATGCATTTGTGGACGATGGCGCGTGTCTCCGGCACCTCCGCGAATATCGTCCCGCCGTGTAAAAATTCTCCCTCGGACACCGTTATATGGGTATCCCAGAGCTTCTCCGTATCCAGGGAATCCACACTGACGCCTCTTGTGATAAATGCCCCGCCGCTCTCACCGATCTTCTCTAAGGGCCGCTCGATTCCGTCGAAAATATTGTTGAGAATCCCGGGAGCCAGTGTAACTGACACTGCATCGCCTGTCGCCACAACCTCCTCTCCCGGCTTAAGCCCGGAGGTCTCCTCATAGACCTGGATCGTCGTCACATCCTTGTCAAGGGAGATGACCTCCCCCACAAGCTTTTCCTTTCCGACATGAACCATCTCAGACATCTTGAATCCGGTCTTCCCTTTCAGATAGATGACGGGACCGTTAATGCCGTATATCGCTTCAATTTTTCTGCTATCCAATTCCCGTACCTCCTCCGAATACAAACTTCTGGTATTCCCGCTCGATCGCGCCCTTAAAGGCATGGTCGATCAGGATATTCCTCTCATGGACCACCGTGCGGATACCGCCTATAAAGTCTTCCTTGCTCACGGTAACCGTAACTCCCGTATGCTCCTCTAAGTACTCTTTCTTATCCGCATCCGTCGGGTTGATGTATATGGTCATCGCTGCGCCGCCTGCGAACTTTGCGGCATTCTCAATATATTGTACCAAAAGACGCTTGTAATCCTCTGTCTTCATATAATCTATAAGAATCTCTTCTACCTCACGGAATAATTGTTTCTTCAGCCTCTTCTGCGTCTTCCCGTATTCCTGCTTCATGTCAAGCTGTGCTTTGGAGGCCGACATGTTAAGCTGATGCCTGATGTTCGTCTGCTCTGCCTTGATCCTGATCTCTGCCTGTCTCTTAGCCTCTGTTTCATGCTGCTCATAGATGGCCATCAGAGCTTTTTTATGCTGCCAGATAATCGTATTGCCCTGCGCCCTGGCTTCTGTCATGGCAGACGACTGCAGACGCGCAATTTTTTCTTCTATAGTCATGCGTGTCACCTTCTTTTTTACAATTTTAATCCGATAGCTTCATTTACATAAGACGTGATAAAATCTTTCTTACGGCCGGTACCGTGTCTGTCCGGGATCTCAATCAGAAGCGGGAACGGACGCTCCAGCTTGATCTCGTCGATGAGATCCGGGAACTCTCTTCCGAACTTCTCCGTCAGAAGGATGATCCCCACACTTTTATCATCCATGACCGTCTCCAGCTCTTTGCGAAGCTCCTCACGCTCATGGACTACCACGCCGTCAACTCCCGCAAGGCGCATACCGGTAAGCGTATCGACATTATCACTAATCAGATACATCTTCATCTTACAACCTACCTATAATCATGAAAGAAATAATCAATCCATAAAGACACACACCTTCCGCAAGACCTACAAAGATCAGAGATTTACCAAGGGCACTTGGATCCTCGCTGATCGCTCCAAGCGCCGCGCTTGCCGCACTTGCTACGGCGATACCGCCGCCCACACAGGAAAGCCCGGTAGAAAGAGCCGCTGCCAGATATCCGAATCCGGTTGCGTTAGACGCCGCGCCTGCCGTTTCTGCCGCCTGCACCGGCGCACCTGCAAATAACATGATCCCTGCAACGAGAAATGCCCCGAAGAAGAAAAATACGTTCGTTGCCAGTGTCTTTTTATAACGCTTTTTGTTCTTTTCCCCAATCAGGAAATAGCCGAACGGAATAATAATGCTAAGAATTAAAGCTGCGATTAATAATAATTTTACTGTCAGTGTCATGATTTTCATCCTCCTTATATTGACTCTTATGTCTTTTTATTTCCTATCTTTGCTCTGGTTGTTGAATGGCTTGAATTCCCGTCCGGAACCGCTGTAAAAACGGCTGAACAGCTCATAATACTCAAGCCTCAATACCTGTATCCCCACAACCAGCCCTTCCAGGGCGCATACAATAATATTTCCGACAACAACCCCGATCCAGTTCGTATGGCCCGCCGTCACTCCCGACAGCATCAGCACAACCTCCATCATGGCCGCATGGCTGACCGCAAATGCACCGATACGCACATAGGAAATGGTGTTGGAAAAATAGCTTAACATCGTCTCAAACAGTTCGAAAAATCCCTGGATTAGGAACATTCCTTTGCTCTCTTCCATCTTCTTGTGCTTTTTCTCCACCAGATTGGTAAGCGGCTCCTTGAACAGGAACAAAAGCACAGGCACACCGAGGAATAGGACAAGCATTGCATTTCCCGGCGTCTTATGCCCTGTCATATACAACACGATCGTGGCGATCAAAAATCCGTAGAACACAAGCCCTGCCACACCGTTGTGGGAAAACCATATATTTCCCGTGTCATGGGCGCGCGCTGCGTTGACGATCTGGAAGATCATCACCAGTATATTGAGGGCCATTCCAAATGCGATCGCGATCACAAACACCGTATTGAGCTGCCCGATAAACGGCAGTTCTGTCATCGCTTCCGTCGGCCTAAGCCACCGGGCCTCTATGATTTCCTCGAATCCGAAGATACTGCCGAACATAAAGCCGAAAAATGTGGAAAATAATCCGGCGATAGAGATAATCCCCGCAAGGTTCATCTTCTTCGTAAGGTACAAAATGCCTCCCCCAACGAACAGGCAGAGCCCCTGCCCTACATCGCCGAACATCGCCCCAAAGATAAAGGTATAAGTCAGCGCCACGAAAACCGTCGGGTCCATCTCATTGTGGGAAGGCAGCCCGTACATCCGGATAAACATCTCAAAAGGCTTAAAAAGCTTCGGATTCTTAAGCTCTGTGGGCGGATCGCCGAAGAACTTCTCCCGGTCTTCCTCTACCACGATAAATACACGGTTATCGTTCTTCGTTTCCTTCAGAAGCTTCTCAACATTTTCCTCGCTCATCCAGCCGCAGAGAATATAGTTATCCTCCCGCTCATCACCGTTGACCCTGGCGGCTGACCTTCGGACATCAAAGTTGTTGGAAAGCTCCTGCAGGCGCTTCTGCGTTCCCAGAAGCTGCGGTGCATGGCTGGCTACCAGCTTCTTTATCTCACCCTTTACCTCGTCGATCTTCCTTGTCGTCTCTTTGATATCGTTCCGAAGGCTCGTGCACGCTTCCTCCGGCGTACCGATGTACTCCATCGGAATACGGATCCGTTCAAAGTGCAGGGACCGGAAGATGGCGTCTGCCTTCCCCACATCCGCATTAGCCGCAAAATAGCAGCCGTACACATAGTTCTCGTTCTGCGCCGCCTCGATAAAGACTGCGTCCAGCTCGTCATACAGATATTTCCCCAGCCTCTGGTAATAATCTATGCCCATCCGTCCGAACCGCACCTGCATATACTTGTAATGCAGCACCTTCTCAAGCTCCAGGTCCATAGACCCAAAGGGCTCCAGTATGCTGAACTTCTCCGTCAGCAGATCCTTTTTCTTCTTTAACAGTTCCTTCCTCTCCTGCAGATCCACATAGCTGCTGTTAATCTCGCGGACGAGCGAAAGCATATCCTCTGTTGAGAGCGAGCGGTCTACCTCGCTGTCTTTTCCCTCCAAAAGGGATACGAACTGCTCCGTCCTTGCCAGCGGCTCTTTGTATGGATTCACCTCGACAAACGGCAGAAGATTGTCTGTTGTCCGAAGCTCTGTAATCGCATTCTCAAGCTGCATTGCGTATTTGGACAAATACACATCGCACACGCGGTCAATGTCTGTCCTCGGACCGCTGATGCTGAGAAACTTCATCTTTACAATCATTGCGTCACACCTCCTAAGTATCCTGATATATCTCTTGAAGATAAGCCGTAGCGAATACATTCAAGCGCACTTATTATTTTCCGGATCTCTCCTTCTTTCAAAAACAGATAGGCGTTGATCGTGGCGACCGAATACGGATTATGCCGCCTGTCTGACAGATACGCCGCCTTCAGGATCTCCCTGCACTGGCGCTCAAGCAGCTGCCCTTCGTCAAACGAAAGCTTTCTGCCGTATCTCGTAAGATCCACCTGTTTGATAAATTCATCGACGGTAGGCGCTTCCACCAGCGCCTTGAACTCCTCTTTGCTGAACCGGTACTGGATCGGGATCATCATCGTGTAGATATCCGGCGGCAGCATATTATAATACTTCTTCGCCCGGTAGATCCACTGGAGGTTGGTAAGGTCGATCTGCATCCCGTAATCCTTGATGAACATCTCCCTCTCCTTCCCCTTAAGCAACCGCTTTTCCTCCCGCCACATCATGGAAAAGTAGTAAAGCTCCAGTGTCAGGTCATAGTCATACAAGGTAGCCGCGCCTGATTCCCTAAGCGTCTGGAGCGGCGAGTAATACTCTGTACCCTTGAGATTATCGATCAGCTCTTCAATATTCTTCGACACTACCAGTTTACTGACAGACAACTGGGAATATTTGTCAAATACCTCTTTTTTATAATCAATGTCGAACGGAACATCATAGTGGTTAAACACGATCCTGAGGCAGTAGTTGATCAGATCTATCTCATATCTTTTCCAGTATATCTTCAGGAACTTCTTCTGCCCCATGCCCACAAACCGGAAGATCTTCGTATAATCGTCGTAAAATGACTGCGACAGGACCTTTTCCACATTCCCCCTGTGGTAGAGGGCGGTGTCCATCCGGTTAATATATTTCGTATACGCCGGCTTCTCCTTCAGGTACTCTATCACTTCCGGAACAGATTTAAGATTCGCAATGCTCTCGTAATCCGCATCTGTCAGAAGCTTTGCCTGCATGGCGCGCACCTTCGTCGTAATACCGCTGTACGTCCTAAGATTCCCCATAAGCCTACACCTCTAATATCTGCTTCAAAATTGCTTTCGCATATTCTGTATGGTGCTGCGCAAATTCCGCTTCCAGATTATCAATCGTATCCCTGTGCTTTTTACGTTCCTCACCAAGCACCTGCTCCATCTTCTTACTGCCCTCAGCCCGGATGGTCTCCAACTGCTGCTTCACTTCCTCATTCAGCTTCCGGTCAAATTCGTCCCGCTGCGCCTGAATCTTTCTCTCTTCCTCGAATTTCTGCTTCTCGGCATTCTCAACGATTGCCTCCGCTGTCTCCTCAATCTCTGCAAGTCTCTTAATAATCGAGTCCATATGACACCCCCATCCACCTTCTGTACAAAATAGTCAAACCTACGCTATCAATAATACTCCTTTTTTTGCAAATTTCCATAGTAATATTTAATAAAATTTTTATTGTTTTTGTGCAATTTTATACTCTTTTTTAGACAATATTACAAGACAGGAAAATACGTCCGAAAGGGCACGCTCTCCCGGCCGGCCGCAAAGCCCGAAGCGGTCAGGAGCCTTACTGTCAAAAGACTGTTTGACTTCTCCAGACAAACAGGTTAAACTTGTATCCGAAAATACTGATATTTTTAAATAATAAGGAGACCCTGATATGAGATTAAGAAATATTCCGAGGGCGGACGATGTCCTTGACGCCTGTCCTCTTGTCATAAAAGAGCCGGATAAACTCCGCGGGAGATGGAGCGCGGACATTTTTCAGAACGGACACCCTGTACACATCGAGATCGGCATGGGCAAGGGGCAGTTTCTTCTGGCTCTGGCTAAACAGAATCCGCAGATCAATTACATCGGCATCGAGCGCTATTCCAGCGTTCTGTTAAGAGCCGTGGAAAAGCTGGATGAGCTTCCCGAGGCGAACAACCTGCGTTTCCTCTGCATTGATGCCGCAGAGCTTCCGGGTATCTTCTCGCCCGGAGAGGTCAGGCGCATTTACCTTAATTTCTCTGACCCGTGGCCAAAGGCGCGCCACGCCAGGAGGCGCCTCACCTCAAAAGAATATTTTTCCCGCTATGACCGCATACTCTCATCAGACGGGCAGGTAGAATTCAAGACAGACAACCGGGGGCTATTTGATTTCTCCGTAGAAGAGCTTAACGCCTCCGACACTTGGACGATTACGGCCTGCACCTATGACCTGCACCGCGACAGTCTCATGAACAGAGGCAATGTGATGACTGAATATGAGGAAAGGTTCTCCTCCCTTGGCAATCCCATCTGCAAATTGACTGCAGCACGTAAATCTAAGCCCTAAAGCTGCATATAATAGTAGGGAATAGAGATTTCCGGAGGCTTTTATGAAACTGGGATTCATGAAAAAATGGCGCCGCAGATGCTACAGATCCGCCTATTTTAAAAAGCGCCGCAAATGCAGGTTCTGCTGTATCACAAGCTCTCTCCGGGAGGTTTGCGAGATATTGAATTCTAATATAAACTTCCGGAACAAATAAGAAAGGTTGAGATACATGCTGCATCTTACAGCAAATGATTTTTCCACGGAAATAAAGAGAAACCGTCTGCCTGTCGTAGTCATGTTCTATGCCGCGTGGTGCGGCAAATGCGCGATGATGAAGCCGCTCGTAGAAGATATAGAGACAGCATACAAAAAGCGCATCCTGTTCTGCGAGGTCGAAGTGGACGAATCGCCAGGGCTGGCTGAGCAATACAACGCGTCTATCGTCCCTACATTTGCCTTTTTCCAGAATGGCAGGCTGTTGGGCGAGCTTCAGGGCGTGATGGAAGATACCACTCTTGAGCGACATCTACAAAAAATATTCAGAAATTGTTAAGACGGTTTTCCTTTTCAAACTAAAGTGCCTGTGCTATATTATGAATGAGTAAATGTAACTCTTTCTGATATGGGATAAATTACGGGGAGTCAGGTTTACCAAAAGAATCAATAAAGGGGAGTTTAGTATGAAAAAAATTAAGTTGAAAGCACCGCAGCGCGCTTCGCGCTGTATGAGGAAAAGCCTCTCGGCCGTCCTGGCAGCGGCGCTGATCTGCACCGGCCTGCCGATGGCCGTAAGAGCCGACAGTTCTAAGGTTGTCACCCTGGGAGCGAATCTGTCTGATGAACAGAAGACTTCCATGTACGAATATTTCGGGACAACGGCCAAGGAGGTTGACACGATCGAAGTCACCAATCAGGATGAGCGCAAATATATGGAAGGCATCGCCAGCGAAGCACAGATCGGCAAGAGAACTTACAGCTGTTCTTATGTTGAGCCTACGGAAAAAGGCGGGATCCAGGTGAAGGTTGCGAACCTTACCTTTGTAACAAGCTCCATGATCGCCAGCACCCTGCTCACCTCCGGCGTCGAGAACTGCAACGTCGTCGCGGCATCCCCAATCGAGGTGTCGGGAACAGGCGCTCTGACAGGGATCATGATGGCTTATGAGTCTGCCAGCGGCGAAGAGCTGAGTGAAGACCAGAAAGCCGCTGCTACAGAGGAGCTTGTCACTACCGGAGAGCTTGCCGGCGAGATCGGCCAGCAGCCGGCCTCTGACCTGATGAACCAGGTAAAGCAGGAGGTTATCGAAGAGAATCTGACCGATGAAGGAGAGATCCAGGACACCGTACAGTCTGTTGCCAATAGTTCCGGCATCAACCTGACCGACGAGCAGATCGCGCAGATCGTCTCCCTGATGCAGAATATCGCCCAGTACGATTATGATGTTAAGGCGCTTAAGAAAACACTGGAAAATCTGGAAGGAAAAGAAGAAGGCTTCTTCTCAAGGCTTGTCAGCACCATATCCGGTTTCTTCGGCGGGGATGATAAGGGCGGCATCATCAACAGCACCAACGATAATATTCTGGGTGATAATGCAGTGATCGACAGCACGTTGGATGACATCAAGGACAAGGTAAGTTCTGATGAAGGCGAAGGCTTCTTCGACAAGATCGCCAATTTCTTCAAGGGACTCTTCGGCGGTAATGATACAGAAGATGCCTCGGAGGATAACACCGAGGATTCCGAATCGGAAGATACCGCAGACGATAGCACTGAAGATACGCTGACACCACAAAGCGATGATGACCCGGAAGATACCGCTGGTTCCGATGAATCGGGAGATCTCTCTAATACGGACGACGATGACCCGCTGCAGAACGGGCACGACGGAGATGCCGAGGACGACGACCCGCTGCGGAACGGGCACGACGGGGATGCCGGGGATGATGGTTCTGAATAACCGAACAGGATTAATTTGTTAAATACAACGGGCGCAGGCTGACAGCCTGCGCCTTATCTTATATAACCGCCTATCTTCTGGTACCGTTCAATTCAAAAGAACTCATCAGGTTCTTAAGCAGCCCTGCCTGAGAGGATAACTGCTCGCTGGCGGCAGCACACTCCTCACTGGTCGCTGAATTGGTCTGAACAACGCTTGAAATCTGTCCGATACCGTCCGTAACCTGCTCGATCGCTCTTGTCTGCTTTTCCACAGCCTCTACGACCAATGCCATCTTCGTGGTCACATTCCCGGCAAGCTGATTCGTCTTCTCCAGAGAATCCGTAACCCGGTTCACCGCGTCGCCGCCCTCGGCAACTGTAGCGATAGAGCTCTCAATAAGCTCTTTGGTCGCCTTGGTAGCCTCCTCAGATTTGGACGCCAGATTGCTGACCTCGTCAGCTACTACTGCAAAGCCCTTGCCTGCGGAGCCTGCCCGTGCCGCCTCAACCGCCGCGTTCAGGGCGAGGACATTGATCTGGAATGCGATATTCTCAATAGTAGCAATAATTGTTCCAATCTTCTGTGAAGATCCGGAAATGCGGTCCATTGCCTCATTCAATTCCTTGACATAATCAATACTGATGCCAAGCTGAGCCCCTGCCCGGTTGACAAAGTCTCCCGCTTCTGCGGCAGCAACCGATGTCCGCTGGGCGCTCTCAGAAATGTCCGCAATCGTAGCGGATATCTGCTGAATAGAGCTTGCCTGCTCAGTAGCTCCCTGAGCCATAGACTGGGCGCTGCTTGACACATTGTCCGAACCGGCCGACACCTGCCCTGCGCTAGCGGCAATCTGCCCCATCGTACTGTTCAGGCCCGCCTGTATCCGGTCAAGAGATGTCCTGATCGACTTGAAGTCGCCCATATATTCCTGTCTGACACTCCCCGTCAGATTTCCTTTAGCAATAGAGTCCAACACCTCGGTGATCTCTCCGATATATGCCCGCAGACGCTGGGTCGTGCCTTCAAAAATCTCTCCCAGCACTCCGATCTCATCATCTGAATGCACACTGACTTGAATCTCTTTTCCGCTGGTAAGCCCCAGGTCGCCCCTTTCCAGACGCTTCGCCACCTCGGTAATCTCTGCCATCGGATCAGATACCCGTTTTTTCAGATAGCCAACCAAAAATACAGCACATATAACGATCGCGATCAGGCTCAGTCCGGTCGCCCAGACAACAACGCTGAATGTCTCCTTATTAGCCGCATCCATAGATATGCCCGCAAAAATCAGGCCATTAATCTGCCCGTTCTCTCCCTTCGTGGGAACATACGAACACAGATATTCGACCCCCAGTATGTCCGCCTCACCTACATATGTCTTTCCCTGCTCGAGTACGATGCCGTTCAATTCTTCTGAAAGCTTTGTACCGACTACACGCTCACCATCCTTGGTCACCGTACTGTAAGCCCGGGTATCCCCTTCAAAAATCGTAAACTCACAATCCATACGACTCTTCAGATCATCCAGAAGCTGGTTCATATCTTCGCCGCCTGACAGCCGCTCAAGCTCATGGGCAAGTATGTTCGTGCCGTTGGTACAACGCTCCTCCTGCATCCTCTTTATCAGAGATTTGAACATAAAGACACAGATCGTCAGCGCCAGCACAAAAGAAACTACCTGCATGACGGCCACAACGCGCCCTACCTTTCCCCCTATGCTCCTGTATTTTTTATCCTTCCCGGGTGTCTGTCCTCTTTCCATCTTAGCTCCTCCTGCCAATCCATATGGTCTACAACAGTACATCGAAAAATAAGTGTCTGGCTATATCACACAGGACAATTTTTCAGATACAAGGCAGATTTTCGACGGCGTAGCGGTGGCTACGGCTAGAAAATCTAACGTAGCAGCTGGAAAATCAGACAAGTGATATGGCTGGTTACTTATTATTTGATGTACCAGCAAAAAAGGCTTTCCGAAACAAACGGAAAGCCCTCATCATAATCATCAATCCAGATTACTCAATAATCTTAGCAACAGTACCAGAACCTACTGTACGTCCACCCTCACGGATAGCGAAACGAAGACCCTGCTCCATAGCTACCGGATGAATCAACTCTGCTGTGATCTCTACATTATCACCAGGCATACACATCTCGATACCCTCTGGAAGGTTGCAGATACCTGTTACGTCTGTTGTTCTGAAGTAGAACTGCGGACGATAGTTGTTAAAGAATGGTGTATGACGGCCACCCTCATCTTTTGTCAATACATAAACCTGGCCTGTGAACTTTGTATGGCATGTTACAGAACCCGGTTTAACGAGACACTGTCCTCTCTCGATCTCTGTTCTCTGAACGCCGCGGAGAAGAGCGCCGATGTTATCACCAGCCTGAGCCTCGTCAAGCAGCTTACGGAACATCTCAACACCTGTAACAACAGTTTTTCTCTTATCCTCATGGATACCGATAATCTCTACTTCATCATTAACATGGAGAGTACCACGCTCTACTCTACCTGTAGCAACTGTTCCACGTCCTGTGATAGAGAATACGTCCTCTACAGGCATAAGGAACGGCTGGTCTGTAGCACGCTGCGGATCCGGAACAAAAGAATCAACAGTGTCCATAAGCTCCATGATCTTGTCGCCCCACTCGCTCTGCGGATCCTCAAGAGCCTTCAGGGCAGAACCCTGGATGATCGGGCATCCCTCGAACTCATACTCCTCAAGAACCTCTGTGATCTCCATCTCTACTAACTCAAGAAGCTCCTCATCGTCTACCATATCACATTTGTTCATGAATACTACGATATAAGGAACGCCTACCTGACGGGACAGAAGGATGTGCTCCTTTGTCTGAGCCATAACACCGTCTGTAGCTGCTACTACGAGGATAGCGCCGTCCATCTGAGCAGCACCGGTGATCATGTTCTTAACGTAGTCAGCATGTCCCGGGCAGTCAACGTGCGCATAGTGGCGGTTAGCTGTCTCGTACTCAACGTGAGCTGTAGAAATCGTGATTCCACGCTCTCTCTCTTCCGGAGCCTTGTCGATGTTATCGAATGCTACCGCTGCATTACCTTCTACTCTCTCAGACAGAACCTTTGTAATCGCTGCTGTAAGAGTGGTCTTACCATGGTCAACGTGGCCAATGGTACCAATATTACAATGTGGTTTAGTTCTTTCAAATTTAGCTTTTGCCATTATGAATATCCTCCTTAAATACAATGCCACTTATGGCATATTTTAATTATACGTTTACTCGGCTAATTTTGATTATATTTCAAATCATATAGTTTTTCAAGCCTTTTCTTATTTAATTAGCTATTTTTGTTTGACAATACTTTTTCCTGCACAGATTTCGGTACCGGCTCATATTTCTCAAAGAACATGGAGTAGTTACCGCGTCCCTGTGTCCTGGAACGAAGGTCTGTAGAATAACCGAACATCTCGGAAAGCGGTACGAATCCGCGCACGATCTTTCCTCCGCCAAGGTCATCCATACCCTCGATACGTCCGCGCCGTGAGTTGATATCGCCGATAACATCGCCCATATACTCTTCCGGCATCGTCACTTCAACCTTCATAATAGGCTCAAGAAGTATCGGGTCAGCCTTCTTCATGGCATCTTTAAATGCAAGGGAACCTGCGATGTGGAATGCCATCTCACTGGAGTCTACCTCGTGGTAGGAACCGTCGTAAACATTCGCCTTGATGCCCACAACCGGGAATCCTCCAAGGATACCTGCCTGCATAGCCTCCTCGATACCTTCGCCGATCTTCGGGATATATTCCTTCGGGATCGCTCCGCCGACTACGCTGGATTCAAACTTGAACAGCTCTTCGCCGTTGGCATCCATCGGCTCAAATTTAACTTTACAGTGTCCGTACTGTCCGCGTCCGCCGGACTGCTTAGCGTACTTACTGTCAACATCAACTGCCTTTGTAAATGCTTCCTTATAAGCAACCTGAGGCGCGCCTACATTGGCCTCTACCTTGAACTCACGCAGCAGTCTGTCTACGATGATCTCAAGGTGAAGTTCGCCCATTCCCGCGATGATCGTCTGGCCTGTCTCCTGGTCAGTGTGCGCGCGGAAGGTCGGATCTTCCTCTGCAAGCTTTGCAAGAGACTCGCCAAGCTTGCCCTGAGAAGCCTTTGTCTTAGGCTCAATTGCAAGCTCGATAACCGGCTCCGGAAACTCCATGGACTCTAGGATTACCGGATGCTGGTCAGCACACAGCGTATCACCTGTCGTCGTGAACTTGAATCCGATCGCCGCCGCGATATCGCCCGAATATACCTTATCAAGCTCCTGTCTCTTATTGGCATGCATCTGAAGGATACGTCCTACACGCTCCTTCTTGCCCTTCGTTGCATTCAGCACATAGGAACCGGAATTCATCGTACCGGAATAAACCCGGAAATATGCCAGCTTTCCAACAAACGGGTCTGTCATGATCTTGAACGCCAGAGCTGAGAACGGCTCTTCATCGGAAGAATGTCTTACCACATCATTGCCGTCCGCGTCAACGCCCTGGATCGGAGGAATGTCTGTCGGTGCAGGCATATACTCCAGCACAGCGTCAAGAAGCTTCTGTACGCCCTTGTTACGGTAAGCAGAACCGCAGCATACCGGAACTGCCGTACATTCACATGTTGCTTTTCTGAGTGCAGCCTTCATCTCCTCTACGGACGGCTCCTCACCCTCAAGGTACTGCATCATCAGATCATCATCTAAATCACAGATCTTCTCTAGCAGCTCTGAGCGGTAAAGCTCTGCATCATCCTTCATATCATCCGGAATCTCTACGATGGAAATATCGTCGCCCTTGTCATCATTATAGATGTAAGCCCTCATCTCCATCAAGTCGATGATCCCTTTGAAATCATCCTCTTTGCCGATTGGCAGCTGCAGACAAATCGCATTCTTTCCAAGCCTTGTCTTAATCTGCTCAACAGCATTATAGAAATCTGCGCCCAGAATGTCCATCTTGTTGATGAAAGCCATTCTCGGTACATTGTAGGTGTCAGCCTGACGCCATACATTCTCTGACTGCGGCTCAACACCACCCTTAGCGCAGAACACGCCTACTGCTCCGTCAAGTACGCGAAGAGAACGCTCAACCTCTACAGTAAAGTCAACGTGTCCCGGGGTATCAATAATGTTGATACGGTGCTCCGGGGCGCCTGCTTTCGGTTTCCCGTCTTCTTCAAGTGTCCAGTGACAGGTCGTAGCTGCGGAAGTGATCGTGATACCTCTTTCCTGCTCCTGCTCCATCCAGTCCATGGTAGCGGTGCCTTCGTGAGTATCCCCGATCTTGTAATTTACACCGGTATAGTAAAGAATACGCTCTGTGAGTGTAGTCTTACCAGCATCAATATGAGCCATAATACCGATATTTCTTGTTCTCTCTAATGGATATTCTCTTCCAGCCATTATTGCCTCCTAGAATCTGTAGTGAGCAAATGCTTTATTTGCTTCAGCCATCTTGTGCATATCTTCTTTACGTTTTACGGCTGCTCCAGTGTTGTTGGCAGCATCCATAATCTCGTTCGCCAATCTCTCCTGCATCGTCTTCTCGCCGCGTTTGCGTGAGAACAATGTCAGCCAGCGAAGTGCGAGCGCCTGTCTTCTGTCCGCCCTTACTTCGATCGGCACCTGGTATGTTGCACCACCGATACGTCTTGCCTTAACTTCGAGCTGCGGCATGATG
>Ga0137306_101811_pt1 | contig 20181 bp, 16 predicted proteins | sample Inofroosms_March_FD_97187 | JGI IMG/M metagenome (GOLD analysis project Ga0137306, IMG submission 97187) | Mouse cecal microbial communities from Vienna, Austria - N-Acetylneuraminic and N-Acetylglucosamine D2O microcosms_March | ecosystem: Host-associated > Mammals > Digestive system > Large...
TAATTGTACCGACCGTCATTCAGGCGATACACCTGGTCATCCTCATCACAAACCCAGCTGATACACCGAAATACGATATAGTTGTCCGCAGGGACTTCGGGTGTGGGAATACGGTAGTGTTGGCAGTAGGCGCTCAGGCTTTCGGCGTCGAGAGTGTCCTTGTTATAGTTGTAGACACAGACCGCATTTAACTCTTCCTCCAACAGCGCGGTCTCAAAGTCCTCGTCAAACGCCAGCCCAAATCGGAAGCAGTTAGAAGCCGACTGGGCAAGACTGTCGTTCAAGCTGGCACTCGAAATAGTCTCAGACGCAGATACGATATCAGCCTTCGCCCAGCAGATATCTTCCGTAAACTGTGCGGATTTCAGGGCGGCGGCGTTCCAGGCGTCAATCAGGGTTTTACCGGTGCCGTGATAGACAGACGCCATATTCTCCTTATCACAAAGGGAAAGGAATACGGCGTATTTTGCCTTTTCACCGGCAGGGTTGATTTTAATGTAGTCCAGGGTATCCTGTGTCACAGCCTCCTTGGCCAACAGGTCGAGCTTAGTCGGCTCTCGGTCAACGGTGCCCGGTTGTCGACTGGCAAAAAATACGAACAGTATGCCCAGAACAAGAGCTGCTGCTACCAGAGCCTCAAGGATGTAAATCTCGGTGTTGACGTTGAGCTTTTTCTTGGTTTGGAAGGGTTTTTTCTGTGTTTTACGCATATGGCAGTCACCTCGCTGTATTGATGAAAATATGCTGTGATATTGTATGCTATACATTTAAAAAATATCAAATTTGTCGCAATGAAATATTGAAGCATATCATAAATTTATTTGTTTTTCTTTTTGATATTTTCCAATCTTATTGCATATAACAAAAAATACATGTAAAGGAGGCCAATTAAAATGCTGCACAAAATATTTTTGGTGCTCGTTATTGCCTTTCTCGTTTTCCTGCTGATGTTGGTATTTTCGCTTTGCCGGATTTCTGGCCACTGCTCTCGCCAGGAAGAGGCAGAAGAACAACAGTATTTAGCGAAGCAGGGTGGCTGCCCGGGCGATACTTGCGCCATCAAAGAAATCGGAAAATAACGGGCCCTTGACAACTGGCACAAGTTTTTTGCCACAGATTTTGATATTTTGTTTCGCTTTTGCATATCACAAGCCAAGGCAAACTTTGCACAGGCTATAAGCGCCAGGCTAAATGCGCAGGATGTCTCTATCACTTGCGCAGAGTACCCCGACCAACGCTCCGCTTTTGGACGGGGTATTTCACTAAAGTCAATAACCCCGACTATCGCTTCGCTTATGGATGGGGTATCCTGCGCAAATAATGAAAGGAATGGTTAATCTCTGACCTGACTGGCTTTTGCCATTTTGGTTTCAACTTGGTTGTATACAAAAGAGCTCGTGGCGGCTGCCACGGGCTCTTTGTTTTTATGTTCTTATTTTGCTTTTTTTGCTGGTTTTTTCTTTTTTTCATTGTCCCACTCAATAACCTCGTACAACTCAACAGGCGTCCCGCTGGTTTTCAGCTTCTCGTAACCGCTCATTCCGTGCTTCCAGAGGGTAAATCGTCGTGGCGCGAGACATTGGGAAATGACATATTCTTCTCCGCTGGCTGTAATGCATTTGACGCCCGGACCATTTTCAGACACTGGAATTTTCTTTGCTGTTGCCATACTATTCTGCATCCTCCTGTTTCTAATCTATTCTGAATAGTTTTTAAAATAATATGCAAAATACCGAAAAAATATAAAGAGGATGCAAAGTCAGCTACCCACCCACCAAGGCGAGTGGGTTTCCGTGCCCCGATAATGTTATAAAAGTTTTTGTTTGTCCTTATCCGGCCGATTTTAACAGCATATCAACAGCCTTTTGTGCTGACTGCTTTGATTGATAAAGTTTATAAAATTTTGCCGCCTCAATGTCATCGTAGGTGACATTGTCTTCGTATTCCAGCAGCTTTGAAACAGTTATCCCGAGCCCTGCACTGATTTTTTGCGCGTTGGCCATGCTTGCCACGCTGATACCCTTCTTCAATATTGAATTAAACGTGGACCACGGAATGTCTATGGCTTTTGTAAAATCGAATTTGTTGTACCCCTTGCTACTGAGAAGTTCAAGGATTTTGTCGGAGAATGATGGGGGAGTGTAGCCCAGTAGTTCGTTGATTGCCACCTGGGCATCCAAGGCCCGGAGATAGCGTTCGTACAGCTTCTTCCCTGCTGCGGTAGCTGAATCAGGATACTCCTCTACCCTGCTGCCTACTGGGTTCACTATATCTTCTAACGATATACCAAGCCCCTCACAGACCTTGTTAGCCATTCGCACCGAGGTGGTCTGGATTCCTTCCTGAAAGATTCGAGTAAGGGTTGCGGTGGGGATGCCAGTGGAACGTGAAAATTCATTGCGGCTGCCATACCTCTCATTCATGAGCCGAACCAAGTCATTTTCAGTTATCATCTTCGACACCTCCTTTGTTATTGTCCGGGGAAACATCGTTGGCCGGAGGTTGATACCCTAATAGTCGGTTAATCGCTGGTTGAATTTCCTTATCTGCCAGATACAGCGCGTACATAGTTTTGGCTTCATATGTTTTTCGCTCTTCCTCCTCGGAAATCTTGCCTGTCAAATTACCAAAAACATCTTCCATGGAAATGCCTAATGCGTTGCATATTTTTGCCGCGTTTTCCAGCGAGGTGCTTTCCAGGCCATTTTTAATAATGACGGAAAGTGTGTTCTTTTTGAGTCCAATCGCATTTGCAAACGCCGCTTGCGTACCATATTTTTGTGCGATAAGTTTCTTTAAGTCGGACGAAGTGAGCACTTTTCCTCCCTCCCCCTCACAGCATCTTTTTCATTTTAGCATGATATTAAATTATCTGCAAGAGCAAAGAGTATATTATCGGTGTTCACTATTTTGAACTTTTCTATTTACAAATTCAAGATAATCATGTACAATAGTGCTGACGGAGGTGAATACCGTATGGCTCAAGACAGAGAGGAACGTCGGGAACAATTTAAAAAAGCGTTCGGAGCCAATAAAGTGGAGATTATCCCTGCGGATGAACACTATCAAATTGATGTTCATGACCGAAAAGAACGGGTTGGCGCCTACAGCCGAGTCTCTACAATGTCTGGCGAGCAAGTTGAGAGTTTTGAGGTGCAAAAACTGTATTATACGAAACTTATTGCTCAAAATCCGAATTGGACTATGGTCGATATGTATGCCGACGAGGGCATTTCCGCCACTTCTACCAAACGAAGAAAGGGTTTTCTTCGGCTCATTAACGACTGTATGGAAGGAAAGGTCTCGCTAATTGTGACAAAAACTGTTACCAGATTTGCCAGAAATCTGGTCGACTGTGTAAGCACTTGCCGAGAGCTCAAAAAACTTACCCCTCCCGTTGGCGTCATGTTTGAAGCAGACAATATCTATACCTTGGACGGTCAGGGTGAAATCCATCTGGCACTTCTTGCGGTGGTTGCTCAATCAGATTCCGAAACGAAGTCAGCAGCAATTAAATGGGCGTTTCGTAATCGATGTGCCGGTGGTATTCCACCATTTGTAAAGGTTTATGGGTATGACATCAAGCTGAAGCGGGATTTGATGCCTGGCGAGGCGCGAATGCTGAGGATTAACCAAGAACAGGCCGCCGTGGTAAGAATGATTTATGAGCAGTTTCTTGCTGGGAACCCTGTATCTCATATTGCTAAGCTGTTGGAAAAGAAAGGTGTCCCCTCCCCTGCTGGGAATCCTCATTGGTCCCAATCGACTATCATTTATATCCTGACAAATGAAACATACGCCGGCTACCTGGTGCGGCAGAAAAGCCTTACCGTGGACTTATTCTCCCATAAGTCAATAAAAAACAATGGAATGCTTCCGCAATATAAGATAAGCGACACTCATGAGGGAATCATTCCTTCCGATATTTGGCTGGACGTGCAAAGCAGGATATATACCAGGGACTGGCCGGAATTTTCTATGTTGCTGGATAAATCCGCTCCGTTTCCTTTTAAAAACACAACCCTATTCCCCATAAAATTTTAAGGGAGTCTGTAAAATGGTTCCAACGTCCGTTCGCCAATCTATCACTTGCGCAGAGTACCCCGTCCATAAGCGAAACGATGGTCGGGGATATTTCACTAAAGATTGTCGGTTGGCCTAGGTGCTTCGAAAGTATACTGGTTGGGATAATGACAAGTTACCCCGGGAGATAGGCGGAGTGTATAACCCGGAGTATAATATGCTTTATTTTGACATGAATCAAGCCTATATCTTGACATAAATTCAAAGGAGAGATATTGAATGTTTCCGACTTCCACCTACCAATCAATGAGGGTTATGCGGCCCTCAAACCAATTTTCCATTGCCAACATGCAGGTGACCTGCACGACCGTGAGTTTTAATCTCAGCACCGCAAGCGAACTGCACTATCCGGAACGAATCGTGATTCTGGCTTCTGATGATGGAAAGAACCTTGCTATCTGGCCATGGGATGTTGGGAGCCCTGTTAGTATTGAAAACACTCATCCTTTCTTCGATAAAAGCGTTCGACCTACTCCCAAACGAATTTCTATCAAAGATAAACGAGTCGTCCGGACTCTTCGACAAGCCTGCGGATGGGACAGAGACAAACAACGCCGTGAAGTATATGGAATGTATGAACCGGACTACGGCCTTGTGTATTTCAACATGAGTAGCGCTATTTTGACTTCACAAAAGAAACAGAAAAAATCCTCTTTGTTAAGCATTTCTGATTATCCCCGTTTCTCTCAGGTTGCTACCAAGATGAAACCCATGCTGGCACTCCCCGCCTCTGGGCCTATTCAGGGTGATGCCTCTGTCGGCACCATTGTTTATTGATTTGCTTGCCCTCGTTGTTTGAGGGCTTTTTTCATGTTCTTCTTATGATATTTTTGAGCCATTTTGCATATTATATTTTAAGGTATACCAAAGGCTACCTGGAAAAAGAATATCAAAAAAGGAGATAACTTTATGTTTCAATTTGTTGAACCATCTGCTACCCTGATTACGGAAAAGGACCCGCTCAAGCTCATCGAGAGTGTTGGCCGCACCTGCTATAAGTCCGAGGACCGCATTACTGAGAACAGCGCCCGGGGCTTTGTGCGGGGGCTGATGAAGAGCAACCACACGGCTATGGTCGAGCACTCCAACATCGTGTTTGATATCTCTTTGATGGATGAAGATGATATCGCTGTCTTTTTGAGCCTGATGTCGTGCCGCTTCCTCAATGTAACGGTAAATGAAGAGGAAAGCCGCGTGCTGGTTTCGGGGAATGTGCGGGCTTTGAATGAGGCTGCTGGCACATGGACTGGCAAGGAAGGCGGCGCGGTGCTACTCAAGACTTTGGACGCCCATAATCCCAACCTGGTGTACGTGGACGAAGCGCTCTATCGCGATGCTGATGCTGATGGTGTCAAAATCATTGACATTGACACTACGCCAAACCTGTCTCTTGAAGAGCTGGCCCAGCACAAGTATCTTTCCTTCCGGTTGGTGACTGACCGGGGCGTTACGCATGAGTTGGTCCGGCATCGCATTCCTTCTTTCGGCCAGGAGAGTACGCGGTATGTCAACTACATGGAGGGCATCGCTATCTGCCTGCCTACTGGGTTCTATGAGCGCCCCGAGATTGTGCAAATGGAATACCAGGCAGCGTTTGTTGATGCAGACAATCACTATCGAAAGCTCATCGAGTTGGGCGAAAAGCCCCAGCAGGCCAGGGCGGTTCTGCCTACCGCTTTGAAAACCGAAATCGTGGTGACTACAAACCTCGCAGAGTGGAACCATATCTGGAACCTGCGGATGTTCGGCACCACCGGCGCCCCGCACCCCGATATCAAAGCACTCATGGACAAGGTTTATATGCAGGCCGTCACAATTCCGACTGTGTCTCAGTACCTGGCCCTCAAGGAGGTGTGAACCATGGGAAGGCTCATCGTTATCGAAGGCTTGGATGGCTCGGGAAAGGAAACACAGAGCCGCCAGCTTGTGGCCCAGCTGCAATGCAATGGCATCCCCGCCAGAAGAATTACATTTCCAAACTACGAGAGTAAATCCTCCGGCTCTATCAAGATGTATCTGGCCGGAGAATTTGGCAAGCGCGAGGAGGTGAACATCTACGCCGCTTCTACCCTATATGCTGTCGACCGCTGGGCCGGATTCAACGCCGATTGGGGTAAGGACTACGACTATGGCATGGTCATCGTGGCCGACCGGTATGTTGGCTCAAACGCCATCTGTCAGGGGTCCCGCTGCAAGAGTCCGGAGGAACTGGATGCCTATCTTGCCTGGTTGAAGGATTTTGAGTTCGGGATAATGGGGCTCCCGGAACCGGACATGACCCTGTTCCTGGACGTTCCTCCTGAGACCAGCGCGAAGCTCATCGAGAACAGGCCACGTAAGGATTCGGATGCCCCCGGGAAAGACATTCTGGAGTCCGAAAAGACATTTTTGAGTGACTCTTACTGGGCTGCCCAAAAGACCATCAAGGACTGGGGCTGGGTGCGTGTCCCTTGCATAGACAATGGCGAGATGCTTCCCACGAGCGTCATTTCTGACAAGGTGTGGGAACTCGTTAAACCCTGCATCTGAGCCCCACCGAAAGGCAAAAAACTTTGCTCAGCGTCTTTATAGCGCTGGGCATTTTTATATTTTTCAGGCATTTTGCATATAAACATATAAGTCTTACACAAGGCTAATATTTAAAAAAGGATGTGTCATTATGGTAAAGAAGAAATGGGCAGTGAGCGTAACCTGGATGATGGCTGGCACCGACTATGTCGAGGCGGATACCAAGGAGGAGGCCATGCAGATTGCGGGCAACCCTGGGCGGTCTCTCCCCTCTGACCGGTGCTACGTCAGCGACTCCTTTGTGGTCAAGGACGCCGAGGAGGAGGACGCCTGATGAGGGTTGTTGCTGATGTGCGTCAGGCTGACGCGGTCACGCATGGAAATGTATTCCATGCGGATGAGATTTTGGCCACGGCCATCTTGACTAAAATCAACCCCGAACTAAAAGTGGCCCGTGTATTCAGGGTTCCGCAGAATTTGAGCCCCAATACCATCGTGTATGACGTGGGCTATGGGGAGCTGGACCACCACCAGAAGGGCGGCAACGGTGTTCGCCAGAATGGTGTGCCTTACGCTTCCGCCGGACTTGTGTGGCGGAGATTCGGATTCCAGGTCGTTTGCAATACCTGTGACCCCCAGGCGGTCTGGGAGCATGTGGACCGCGTTCTGGTTCAAGGCGTTGATGCCACCGACTGCGGTGCGATGCCCCTGGTCAAGTACCCCTCCCAACCCCAGACTATTTCCCAGGCAATTTCCGGCTTCTATCCGACCTGGGATATGGACCTGACCCCTGATGCGAACGGTCTGACTGCGGCGGACTACGCCTTTGAGAAGGCTGTGACGTTCATGATTGCGGTCTTGGATAACAATATTGATTATGCCGCCAGCGTTGCGAAGGCAAAGGTCGCTGTACAGGAGAGCATCGAACGAGCCGAAAATGGCGTCATGCTGCTCAGCCGGTACATGCCCTGGAAGGGAACCTTGATGCAGGATATGTCCGAACGGGCCAGGGCTATTCGGGTCGTTGTCTATCCGGACAACCGGAGTGGCTACGCCTGGTGCGTTGTGCCGAACCGGGCCTTGGCGCCGGAGCGCTGGCGTGGGCTCAAAGGACGGGCCCTCCAGCAGACCAGCGGCTATAAAACCGCCGTGTTTGTACATTCCGCTGGATTCATGGGTGGCGCCGCTTCCCAGGTCGATGCTCTGACTATGGCCTACGAAGTAGCGGCAAATGCTGAGACTGTCCTGGCTGAACAGCCGGCCTGAGGGATGTCCGTCATGAAGGAAAAGAAACCTCCTGGAAAACTCTTTTGCGCGGACTACAAATGCTCTATCTACGTCGGAGCGGATAACATCATCCGGGTTGGCGCTCCAACAACATGTTATAAGGACGAAGGAAACCTGAAAGAATTTGTTCTGAACTGCGGCTATAAATCCTTTAATTTTTGGACAATGATAGACTTAATAAAGACTTTTGAGGGTCAGCACATCGACCGTTTTCGGGAAGAGCTGCTTCGCCGGAACGAGCAGGCTAAAAAAGTTCGAATGGTCAGGAAAACCAAGCAACAGCTTTGGTCTGAGTGCAAGAAAAAATTCGGTGGTATGATGCTCGGCATCATCTTTATCGATGTGTTTGAAGCCGGATTCGTTGTCTGGTTCGGAGTCCCAACCTCCAAATCTTTTAAGGAACAAACTGCGTTTGTTAAGGCCAATCGGAAGGACATTCTGGAATACCTCCAAGAAGAAATTCAAATTGTTCCTCGGTGGAAACGGGCGGCGGCGCTTCTCCCCTTCTGCTGCCCCACTGAAATTACAGTGACCCGAAATAACGCGGTCGCTGTCCGCTACGACATCAAGGAGGGTATTCAAAAGGTTCTTGAACGCGAAGGAAATAACGAATAAACGCAAAGAAGCTCAGCGGTGGATTATCCACTGCTGGGCTTCTCTGTTTCCGGCCCACCCTCTGAATAGGGCCCCGGCGCTGGGGGTTACCAAAGGCTGCGTGTGTTCTGCGGCGCGTGGCGGTAGTTGGGCCATTGGTCGCACCGCTGGGGGGACCCTGCCGGCGGCGGCAAAGAACGTCAAGACTGCATCGGGAAAAAGGAATTAAAAAAAACGACGCTGTCGAGCTCAATTTGCACGCTATGCCGGGAGTCCTATCGGCCCAAGCCGTTTGGGCCTCGTCCACAAAATTCAGGGAAAGAAAAAGGTTGAAGGAGAAAAGAACCGCTGAATTTTGTTTACGCTTTATTATATGCCATATCGCTGGAAAATATCAATAAGAAAACAAAAAAGTTCAAAAAAATTTTATAAAAAAGGCCAGGCCGCCGATGGCAGCCTGACCTTTGGGGGCCTCATTGAGCAATGATATTCAGGAGAACGGGTACTGCTCGCAGAAGCGGTGGAGGATGGCGGAAATCTCAGCACGAGTAGCGCTGGAACCCGGCTTCAGCATCCTGGTGGAGTCGCCCTTGATGATACCTGCATTACAGGCCCATGTCATGGCGTTGATAGCGTAGCCAGAAACTGCACTGGCATCGCCGAAGGACCGGAAAGCGTTGGTGTTGCTGATGTCCACACCGGCGCTGTTTGCAACAACGTAGCGATAGAGAATCGTTACAAGCTGTTCCCGGGAAATCTTGTCTCCAGGCCCAAACGTACTGGTATTATAGCCGGTCACGTAGCCCTTAGACGCTGCCCAGGTAACGGCGTCCGTGTAGTAGGTCAGCGGAGCCACATCCTTGAAAGTGGATGCGCCGGAGACGGCGGGCTCGCCAGCCAGACGGTACAGCATCGTGGCAACCTCGCCGCGAGTGGTGGTCTGATTAGGACCAAATGCGTTGGCAGACACTCCTCGGATGACATTGCGCTGGTACAGGTAGAGCACATCCTGATAGAACCAAGAGGTCATGCCCATGTCCCGGAACGGGAGCTGGTAAGCATTGACGCCATCAAACGGGCTGTTTGGCAACGTGGGGAATGGGTCAGACGGTATGGTGGGAGTGGATGGATTTGTCGGGGTATTGGGGTCAACGTTAGTTCCCGGCATGATGGGTGTATCCGTGTTGGAGTTAATAGCCCAGAAGGAAACGTAAACTGTCACATTGGAGGTCGGGAGTATGAATTCGAATGTGGTTTCGTCAACCTTGGTCAGCTTTACGGAGAGACCCGCTGTCGTTGTCACCCGCATGGAACCCAGGTAGAACCCAGCGTCGGGCTTAGCGGTGATTGTGATTGTGGTGCCAGGGGCTGCATGCTCGTTGTTTGACTCAACCTTGCCCAAGCCGGACACGTTCAGGGTGATATCCCTGGTCATGACGGGAATGGTTGGGGTTGTTGTAGGAGTGTAAGTGGAGGTCACCAACACATCGCTGTCGGGCATGATGAAGGTAAAGGTGCCATCGAACTTCTTGCTGATGATTACGGGGCGGTTGGAGCTATCCCGCACAGTCAGGGTGTTCAATTGATAACCGGAATTGGCCGTCACGTTAAGGGTGACCTGGGTCCCGGTGGGTGCTTGACTGGGGGACGCAGTGACCACACCATTGGTCGCAGACTGGATATTGACGTGGTAGCCGGTGGGACTGGTCGTGCCTCCCTGTGTATAGGTAGCGCTGACCTCAACCTTACCAGCAGGCATCGTAAAGGAGTAGTGGTTCTCGCTGTCCTTCGTGACCGTGATGGTGTGGCCGGCATAGTCCTTGACCTGCACGGAGCTGGTAGCGTAGCCAGAATCGGGCTTGGTGGTGATTCCAATACGTGTGCCCTCAGCGGCAGATGTAGCGGAGAGCTCGGTGACGCCATTCACGCTTCTCACTACTTCGATACTGTAGGAAACCGTAGTGGCCTGCTTGAAACTGGCTCTGACAAGAACTTCCTCAGCGGGCATAGTAAACACGTAAGCATCATTCTGTGCAGACACGCCGATGGCCTTGCCGCTCTTGGTGCTAACATTGACGGATTCAACCTCATAGCCGCTGTCTGGGGTCGCCTTAATGGAAACCTGAGTGCCTTCGGCGGCTTTAACCAGGGTGGCCTCAACCTTACCGTGCGTGGTGCTGGCTACATTGACGGTGTAAGTGTTGGGTTCTATGATGGTGCGAGTAAAGGTCGCAGAGACCGTGACTTCGTCGGCAGGCATCGTGAAGGTGTATGTGCCGTTGCTTGCGGCAGTTGTGTTGATGACGCGACCCTCGGGCGTCTTTACGGATACCGTATCGGTCTTATATCCGGTGTTGGGCACGGGCGTGATAGTGACTTTGTCACCAGCAGACGCCCTGGCCAGGTCAACCCGGACTGCGCCATTGGTGCTGGTCGTGGTCTTGACGTTATAGGTAAGCGCCTTGAAGGTGACTGCCACATCCACATTGCTGGCGGGCATGGTAAAGGAGAATGCGCCATTGCCCAGGGAAGTAGCAATTACACGGGAACCATCTGCCCTGGTGATGGTCATGGACGCGAATTCATAACCAGAGGCGGGGTTGCTGGTCACGGTGACCTGTGTGCCCTGCGTTGCAGTGGTATGGCTGACCTTGGCCACGCCATGGGCGATTTCAGCCAAAGTAATAGTATACTCCACATCAGGCGTTTTGGTGGGCTGGAAAATACCAGTTACAGTGACGCCCTGCTCGGGCATCGTGAAAGAATACTGGCCGTTCGCGGCCTTTACAGCGTTGATGACCGCGCCGTTGACAGTCACGATGGTCACGCCGGAGAACTCATAACCAGAATCTGCCGTGCCCGTAATCGTCACACGGCTGCCAGGGGTGGCGGCCTCAGCGCTGAGCTCGATAGAGCCGTTACGGCTGGTGTTGACGGTGATAGGCTGGGCAGCGGCCTTGAAGGTCACTGTGATGCTGACATTGGCTTCTGGCATGGTGAATGTGCAGCCGTCAGCAGTAGTGGTGGTGTGCACCTCGTTGCCGTTGGCCCGGACGCTGATGACATCAATCTCGTATCCGGTTCTGGGCTGGGCAGTCACTGTTACGGTGGCACCGGCCTTGGCCATGTTGGAACTGGCCTGGACATACCCATTGACAGGAGCCGTGATGGACACGGAGTAATCGGGCTTAGGCTGTACGATTTCTTTGAAGGTCACAGACACCCGGACGTCGGCGGTTGGCATCGTAAATGTATAGATGCCGTCGTGATTGGTCACATTGATGGTGCTGTCGGTTTGACTGTTGCGCACAGTCACTGTATCGACCTGGTAGCCGGTATCGGCCTTGGGTGTAATGGTAATGGTGGCACCAGCGATGGCCTGATTCGTGCTGAGTGTGGCGGAACCATGGCTCAGGGCACCCAGGTTGACCTCATAACGAGGGATTGCTGCGAACTCAGCAGAAATGGTGACTGCACTGTTCGGCATGGTAAAGGTATACAGATTTTCTGCCGGATTGCTGACGGGGACGCTGGCCCCACTCGCGGTGGTTACAGTCACGGCTTTGGCCACATAACCATCTGACGGGACCGTGATAATGGACACAGTCTGGCCAGATTCGGCAGATTCAACAGATGCAGAGAGCTTTCCGTTGTTGGTCCCAGCAACCGTCACACTGTTGGTTGTGCGCTTGAAAGTAGCGGATACCGTTACGTTTTCAGTCGGCATCACGAAAGAGTGATAGCCAGTGGAGGTCATGTTGGGGGTGATAACGACGCCGGAAGCAGTCCGGATGGTCAGTTTGTCAAGCGCGTAGCCATTGTTGGGGGTGGTGTTCACATAGATGACTGCCCCCTCCTTGGCACTGCGTGGAGTGATGCTGATGGCGCCATTAGAGATAGTGCCTGGGGTAATGGTGTATGTGGGCTTAGTCACTTCGGTAAAGGACACCACCACAGTGACCGCATCGGCGGGCATTGTAAAGGAATAATTGTTGCCACTCTGGCTGCTGCCGATGATTTCGCCGGTAGAAGCCTTTGCGATGGTCACGCTGCCCACGGTATAGCCGGCATCCGGAGTCGCGGTAATGGTGACAGTGGCGCCCATGGGGGCAGACGTTCGGTCAACGCGGACTGTTCCGTTGCCGCGCACAGTGGGATGTACCCGATAGGTAGCGGGCTGGAAAGTCGCGGAGATTTCGACATCGCCACTAGGCATCACAAAGGTATACAGGCCATTCTTTTGCTCGACTTCCACCTTGACGCTCGTTGCGGCACGGATGGTGATGCTGTCCAGTGCGTACCCCTCTGCGGGTTGAGGCGTCAGAGTGACAAGTGTGCCAGCTTTACAGGCTGTACTGCTGGCAGTAATGGACCCGTTGATGCTCTTTTGGATGGTGACAGTGTAGTCTGGAGTGGACGCAATATACTCTGCGGAAACAGAAACGTCGCAACCGGGCATGATGAACATGAATTTGTTTTCATTGCCCAGACCCTCGAGTGGGGTAATTTCAACTTCGCCTTCGGCGGGGGTCACGACCAGCTTGGAGAGCTTGTAGCCCTCCTCCGGTTCTACGGTCACAACAATTGCGGTCCCCTTCACAGCAGACGTAGGCGACACAGAAATGCCGCTGCCTGTTGTAATGGCGTGGGTACTGGCCTTGAACGTAACCGTGACGGTGGCGTCGCTGTCAGGCATAGTGAAACTGAATGCGTTGGGGGCCTCCTCGGACTGAACGATATCAATGGGGGTGTTGGAAGGGCTCTCCACCACGGTGATAGAAGCAACCTCATATCCCTTCTCCGGTGTCGCAGTAACAGAAATTTCGGAACCGGGCAGTTTGTTTTCAAACACGGCTTCAACCTTACCGCCGCCCATGGTGGGTATCGTCAGGAAAAGTTCATGTTCAACAGGGATAGGCTTGAATTCGGCGGTAATTACCACATCGGACTCAGGCATGGTAAAGGTAAAAGGCACAGCGTTGGATGTGCCTACCGTAGCATTGCCCTCGTTGGCAGTGACAGAAATACTTTGCAGCATGTAGCCTTCTGCCGGAGTGGCGGTCACAGTGATGGTTTCGCCAGCAATGGACACGCCGTTCTCAGGAATAACGCTCACGGAACCATTTGTGGGTTTGATGACCGTAATGGCATACTCAGGAGGCAGAGCTTCGAAAGTGGCGTAAAGAGAAATGTTGTAGGGCTTCATCTCAAAAGTGCAGACGTTGTCTGTAAAAATACCGACACGCTCTACCACGGGCTGGTTGTTCCCGTCCATATAGCTCGCAAAGAGCTCGACGCCCTTATAGCGGCCCTGAGGCGTTGCGTCAACAGTGATGACATCACCAATCTTGGCAGAAGTCACACCATTCCGAACGCGAATGGAACCATTATCACTGGTAGTGGTGCGGACGCTGAACAGAATTGCCTTGAACGTCACATCAATAGTGACTGCATCTTCGGGCATCAGGAAGGTGTACTTCCCGTCTGCCGCAGGCCCTTCCACGTCAACCCGTTCAGCAGGGGCGTTTGTCTCGTAAACATTCACCTTGTCAAGTTCATAACCCAGGTCTGGAGTAACGCTGAAAGAGATTTCGGAATCAGGCCGGCTGTCAGCGAATTCCACTTCAACGGTTCCGTTGGGGTTCTCGACAACGCTCACTTCATGCTCAGGCGGAAGGGGTTCGCAGATGGCGATAACTTCCACATCGGTTTCGGGCATAGTGAACGTAAGGGTGAGGTGGTCATCAGCATAGCTGACGGGAACTTGATTATTGCTGCCCAGAATTTCCCGCACGTAGAAAGTAGCGTAGCGGTAACCTTCCTCCGGCGTCATCTTGACGGTAACTGTGGACCCGGCCTGTGCAGTAGTGGGAGAGATGGATACTGTACAGTGCTCGGCCTGAGCCAAAGCAACTTTGTTGATTGCGGGTGTGAAGGTCACTTCTACCGTTACGTCGCTGTCGGGCATTTTGAAGGAAATGTAGTTGTCGGAGCCGGTGTATTCAACATTGTTCCCACTTGCGTTGGTCACCTTTATAGAGGCAACCTTGTAACCCTCATCGGGTGTGATGTTGACGCCTACGCTGGCCCCAGGCATGACCCGTTGGTCCAGGGTAGTTACCGTACCATGCTCTGTTGTCGGGATAAACACTTGATTGGCGCTCTGGGTCTGAGTAAACGCAGCAGAAATGGAGACCACAGCATTAGGCATCACGAATGTGTACGTGTTTTCGCCAGTGCAGCTTGTGGGAATCGTTGTCCCGTTTGCGCTTACCGTTACCTTGTCGGTCTCAAAGCCCGTGTTCGGGGCAGTTGTGACTGTCACGATTTGGCCAGTTGTAGCAGACTCCATATCCGCAGAGACAGTACCATTTTGGGTACTGTTGTCAACCATGACCATGTAGCGCTGGCCACCGTTCACGGAAATTGTAACGGGACTCTCCGGCATAATAAAGGTGTAGGTGCCATTTTCATGTCGTTCGGTGCCTACGATTTGACCATTGGCAGTGGCTGTGACAACAAGAGAAGTTAGCTCCGCTCCCTCTGTGGCTGATGGACGGATTGTGACGTAGGTGCCACCACAGGCCCAACTGTAGCCACCCTCGATATTGGCGCTGGCCTCGTCAGAATTGTTAATGGTAATCAGGTAGGTAGGAATTTCGATACCGGGGGCACGGTTTCGGCCGCAGATGCGGCAGACATCGTCCATACCCCAAGAATGGCCCAGTGCCGGGGTCATTTCGCCACCCATAGAAATGATGGCGCCGCAGGTTTCGCATTTTTGGCCCTCAGTGTAGCCAGGGGATGTGCAGGTTGCGATTCTGCCGCTCGTGCGTACGACCTTGGCATGGGTAAAGGGAATGACCTGCTGTGGGTAAATCGCCGCGTTGCAGCTGGTACATTTGAGACCCGGTGTGATGCCGTCCTCTTCACATGGAACGGGCTCCTTGCCCTGCCCAATCGCCACGGTTTTAGGGTGGGTGCAAATTTTGAGTTTGATGTGGCCAGCATCGACCCAATCCTGGGCCCCTTTGGCCGATGCTTGGTTGCTGCAGCCTTCGATGACGATTGTCTTGGAACCCGTGGCGTTGGCCGTTGCTACTTTGTCCACAATGTACGTGGCAAAGCTGCTGTAACCGTCCAAAGACCACAAATAGTTAAATGCCGCACCATCGGTTTCCCAAAAACCAAAATCGGATGCGGTCACCGTCACCGTGGGGTTCGTGTGGTCGCTGGTGCAGGTGGCACTCACCGTCGCATAAGTGCTTGTGGCCGCAGCGACGGGAGTGACTATCAACGACATCAGCATCGAGACCGACAGCAGAAGACTGAGAATCTTACGCTTCAAAAAGAATCACGCTCCTTTCTTGGTGCAGGGCTTCGATTCACCCTGCGTCTTCCTGTTTGAAGCGGGCGGACTGAAAGGGGTTTGGTTCGTGCGTTTTATCCCCATCTGACAAGCCTTTGTCGTACAGCTTTGCTTTCCCCTATTGGGCAGGTACTTTGCAACATCCTGTCCTAAAGAAGGATACAGCTCGCGCAGGATGGAGAGCTCTTCTTCGGTCCATGGTTTTTTGTATTTGGATTGAAGGCCCAGTTTTGCTGCTCTGCAGTAGATGCTTTGCTTTGTCCGGTGAGGAAGTTGCTTTTTTACCGCAATCCCCTTTGACGGGAAATCCCTGATAAGGATAGCATCTTCTTGCTTTGTCCATCGGGACCTTCCCTTGCGGATACCCAGGGTGCGTGCCCGCATTTTGCAGGCGCTTTTAGACTTCCCGGATATTTTAGTTGAGGCGTCCGGCCCAAGGGTTGGATAATACTTTCTGAGTAAATCGTCCTCGGCTTCTGCCCAGTCGTTTTCCCTGGAAATCCCCAGGTGCGACGCATGAATGGAGCAGGCCGCCCTTGACCGGCCCGGGAGCATAGACGATACGCGCTGCCCTATAGTAGGGTAAAATTCACACAGTACCGCATTCTCCTGTTCGGTCCAGGGCATTCGCCGGGAGTGCTGGTTCATTGGTTCTGGCTTCGTGCTCAAACCGTCACCTCCTCTCGACTCTTAGATTTGCAGATAACATCGAATGTCCCGGCGGACTGAGCACTGTATGATGTGCTCCATAGCTTAGGCAGCACGCCACACCAGAGGCCGGAAATTCCAGCATGACGACAATACTCAGCGCTGCCAACCAGGTTTTACATTTGGTGGTATCCACTTTTGAGCGGGGGTTATAGCAAACCTCCTTAATCCAACCGTTTCTTTATATGCAAAACGAAAGAAAATTATCAGCAGATTTTGAAAAACTTTTTTCTCTCACTCAAAACGAAGAAAAGTCCCCATGCCAAATCGGCATGGGGAAAGTGATTTTGTGGAAATGGGGCAAGATAACATTACACATAAAACTCTTGGAAGTCTTCTAACCTCAAACAGGCCAAGCGTCGAGCAGGCGTGCGGTTTCCGCAGCCACAATCTATTGCGATGAAATGGGGAGCATGCACAATGGGGAAATGTTCTTCCATGGATTCCAAAGCTCGCATAGCATCATGTGGAGACTGTTCGCCCAAGAAATGGGCTGTTACAGTATGCCCAACAATAACCACTCTGTTGTCCTGAAAGGGAACGGGGTCGGAATAATCGGGGCGAGTCCAGATGCGGGCTTCGGTGTTGTCAGCAGGAAAAGCATGGACCAGATGGAATGATTTACTACCAACGGTAATGTTTAAATGGTCGGGCAAACTTTCCATCCATGAGAGGATTTTCCGGCGCTGCTCCGCTGTGCGTCTGTATTTCAGTGCTCGATAAGTTGTGTTTCCGCCATTATAGTCTCGCCATAAACTCATGGCTTCGGGATTGATTGGCCTGGAAAACGCATTCAGGCACATTTTCTCGTGATTGCCCAGCAGTGGAACGACGTTGACCCTGGCCATGATGTCCTCAATGATTTCAATGCCCTGAGCTCCTCGGTCAATAACATCGCCCAGGACATACAGTGTGTCCTCCGGCTGAAAATTTATTGTTTCCAGCATCTGCTGGTAACGGGGAAATTCCCCGTGGATGTCTGATATGACGTAATTCATTATTTGCGCAGGATACCCCATCCATAAACGAAGCGATGGTTGGGGAGGAATGCGCACATTCCTTTTAGCCTGCTGCCTCCTTTTTAATAGATTTCCACCCCGAAACATGGTGGTCCACATCGACAATGTTATACCAGGTTTTTATGTGCAGCACTTCTCCTGCCCTCAGAGATGTTTAACTGCACACCGTAGAGCAGTGAGCTTGTGGAGCACCCACTGATACCTATTCTTACATTCTGGAATAACGTAGTTCTTTCGAACTGAGGCTAATCAATCGAGCTTGTAACCCTTACGGCTTACAAGCCCCGTCCATAAGCGTAGCGATGGTCGGAGTTATTGACTCAGAGCTTCTCTGCTTCCTCCAACCTTGAGTAGCCGACAAAGAAATGTGTGCCCATCAATCATTATTTTCTTACCAGCAACGAATCCGAACTCATTCAGTTCTTGCCAACTCACATGGACTACCAAAACCCTGTCCGCAACCAACAAATTTATCCCATCTGGCTTCACCCATGAGATGACCTTTTTGTCCGTTCCTGATGTTGGGCCGATAGACATCTGCGGTTTGTTTGGGTGCATATTCGGCATTATTTTGTGCGAAGAAATATCTCCATATTCCATAGGGTTTTCTGGTATATTTCGAGCTACGCCCTCCAAATACAGCGACCCAAATTTAAAGATACTGTATCCCATACGGGGACCTCCTTTCTGCTTAACCTTTTTTTTATTTTAGAATCTTATATGCAAAATTCTTGAAAAATATAAAAGCAGAGCCCATCAGAACCCCGCTTTTTTATTTGTCAAAGCCTTTTGCAGTAATGAATGACTGGCAACTGCCACTCCATTGGAAATGGTCCATGGGATAAGATACTCATCCCCAAAATATCGGTCTGTCAGCTCCAATTGAGTTATATTTTTGAATGTCCGTCTTCGGTTTATATCCATACGCACCGGCTTCCCGTCTTTGAGCAGCGTATACATGCGACTTTCCTGCCCATTTGGAATGTTCGCAAAGGCACCCTCAATCCTGGGTTGCAAAATGGGATAAAAGTCCTTGCTTCCAGGCAAGTTTGTCAGGCTGAACTCCTGCCCATCCAGATTCACGTTTGGAACGAGGCCAAAAGCCGGAAGGATTTCCAAAACGGGGCGAAAACCGACATTTTTATAGTGCTTATCCGCATCGCAGTAGTCCCTGAATCTTGCCGACTCATGGCCACGAACAACGCGAATTGACGAGTCTGAAAATGCAATGTCATTGCACCAGGAGTGTATATACTGCCAATGCCAACGAGAGTTATCCTCGGTGGTCGCATTCAAGATATTGTCCCATTCGTTGAGAAATTCGGTGTCATAAACATCTCCACCATCCGGCAGCCGGCATCGAAAGCTAAATTGTCCATAGGCACCGCCGTCCATAGACTGCCACTTGGGGCAGAAACCATTTATCCTCAAGTCGTTCCAACTCACGTCAGTCAGCAGCACCCGGTCTGAAATGAGTAGATTTATCCCATCTGGTTTTATCCAGATTATTCTCTCTTCCGGCGTCGGAGTATCAAACGAGAGATGTATGGCCGATATCCCGTCATAGGCAGGAATATCCCTCATTGACCTTGGCGTACGCGGAATGTGCTGCGGCTTGTTTCCCACGAAGAGCGTTCCAAATTTGCAAATACTATATCCCATGGGAGATACACCTCCTTTTAGTAGTAGTCTCCACTGTCCTTAGAACCTGTATTCACAACCTCGATTCACCGTCTCGCTGGGTCTTTTCCCATCACGCGGCGTTGAATTTTCTTGCAATAAACACAATTATTCCTGCGAAAATTCGCCTTGCCTGACAGGAAAATCCCTCGGCCATCCGGCGATTTCGGCTGTGAATACAGATTTTTACTTATTGCGACTTTTTCGGGAAGGATTGACTGGCTATCGCTATCCCATTGGAAATAACCCAAGGAACCAGGTACTCGTCTCCATAATAGCTGTCAGCCAGAGTCAGCTTGCTTATATCCTTGACTGTGGCCCCGACGTGGATGGGCTTTCCACCTTCCAGGAACGTATACATTCTGACCTTTCTCCCAACTGGGATGTCCTTGAAGACATTTCCCTGTGCCGGCTGCAGGATTGGGCAGAAACCTTCTCCTCCGGGGAGGCTGCTCAGTTGAAAGTTTACCCCGTCCAGGTTAATATCGGTAGTAGGGGTGTCAGAGGGCAGGGGCTCAAGGGCGGGCCGGAACCCCACGTTCACGTGCCTAAACGTTGCACGGTAGTTGTACCAGTAGCGGGCCGAGGAATACCCCCGAACCGCACGATACGACACATTATAAGCTGAGATATCGGCTCCCCAAAAAAATATGTTTTCCCAATGCCAAAGAGAGTTGTCCCCAACGGTTTTATACAGAACTTTATCCCACTCGTTAGGGACGCCTTCTTCATCTCCTACCTGAAGCAGTCTGCAACGGAAGTGCTGTCCATTAAGTAAAACTGTTTTTCCTGCAACGAGGCCATCCTTATCGAGGTCTTCCCAACTTACCTTGGTCAGCAGTACACGGTCAGCAACAAGAAGATTGCTATCGATTGGTTTTATCCAGTTGATACCCTCTGATGCCAATGTCCCAAGGGAAATCGATGCCTTGC
>Ga0137306_101812_pt1 | contig 20168 bp, 19 predicted proteins | sample Inofroosms_March_FD_97187 | JGI IMG/M metagenome (GOLD analysis project Ga0137306, IMG submission 97187) | Mouse cecal microbial communities from Vienna, Austria - N-Acetylneuraminic and N-Acetylglucosamine D2O microcosms_March | ecosystem: Host-associated > Mammals > Digestive system > Large...
AATTCGCCCACGCCAAAATTTTCCGGACATTTATCCCAGTCATCCACACCCTGACTGTATACCTTGATATAGTAGTATTCATTGGTCTTTACATCATTGGAAGTATCTCCATTGCAAAAACGATCCACCAGTATCTGATACATTACGGCTCCCTTTGCCCAGTCAGGTGTGGAAAATCCAGGCACAATGGCAAAAGCATATTCCGGGCGCACCTGCGGGGTCACCCCCATCCGGTCATAATAGCAGTGAAGCATACCTGCCGCTATCTCAAAATAGTACCGGTATTCTGCTGTCTCAAGCTGCACCTGGGTGCGGTAATAGTCAAATTCTCCTCTTGTTTCTTCTTTGTCCATGGGAACCTTTCCCTGTTCCGTGCACAGCCAGACAATGTCCACATTATTTTTTGCTGTACGGAACGTAAGAGTAACTTTTTCATTCACTCCGGGTTCCGGCGGATTTCTGTAATCCCTGGTACCGTCAGAAAACAATGCATGTTTTCGCAGCAGGGGACGCATCTGCATCATATACTGTTGTCTCTGGTTCAGTTCATAAATGGAATATTTGCTCATGGTTCTACCTCTTTTTTATCATAATCGGCAATGTTTCACGAGTTTCCTACCATGGTTTTATTTCATCTGATACAGAAAATCCGAAAGATTTCCTGTTATGTAAAAAAGGCAGCTTTTTCACGGCTGCCTTTTTTAGGAGAAGGTATTTTTACTATGGGGTGTAGCAAAAACTATATAATGTATTGGGGGGTTTTTACAGTAATTATAGTACCATAAAACCTCCAATAAGTGTGCACAAACTTCACAAAAATTGCAACCTTTTTTTATAAGATTTGTACAGTACCATTTGCCTATCCCTCTGGAATTCCATAGTAATTTTGCACAATTTACCCTTCAAATAAGGCTTCAAACTCATCCCGGCTGATTTTTTCCTTTTCCAGAAGAAGATCCGCGCATTTGTGGAGAATCTTCTCATGCTCCAGCAGAATACCTCTGGATTTCTGATAGCATTCGTCAATAATGCGCTTGATTTCCTGGTCAATGACTCCGGCAATATTTTCTCCGTAAGATCTGGTATGCGCCAGATCCCTTCCGATAAACACTTCGTCGTCTTCGTTGTCGTAATTAATCAGACCCACATGCTCTGACATACCGTATTTGGTTACCATGGCTTTTGCCACACTGGTAGCCTGTTTGATATCCTGAGAAGCTCCTGTGGTAATATCATCAAAAATCAGTTCTTCCGCCACTCTGCCGCCCAGATCCACAATAATTTCCTGCAGCATCCGTCCTTTGGTGTTAAACATCTCTTCCCGCTCCGGCAGAGGCATGGTATAGCCTGCCGCTCCCACGCCGGTGGGTATGATGGATACGGAATACACCGGGCCCACATCCGGCAGCACGTGGAACAGAATGGCATGGCCTGCCTCATGGTAGGCTGTAATCCGTTTCTCCTTGTCCGTAATAATCCTGCTCCGCTTCTCCGAGCCGATTCCTACTTTTACAAAGGATTTCCGGATATCTCCCTGGATAATATATCCCCGGTCTTCTTTTGCCGCATAAATTGCCGCCTCATTCAGAAGATTCTCCAGATCCGCTCCGGTAAACCCGGCAGTAGTCTGGGCAATCTGTTTCAAATCCACATCATCGCCCAGGGGTTTGTTCTGGGCATGGACCTTAAGAATTTCTTCACGTCCGCCAATATCCGGCCTTCCCACATGAACCTTTCGGTCAAACCGGCCGGGACGCATAATGGCAGGATCCAGAATATCCACACGGTTGGTAGCCGCCATCACAATAATTCCTTCGTTGACACCAAAACCGTCCATTTCCACCAGAAGCTGGTTCAGGGTCTGCTCCCGTTCATCATGTCCGCCGCCCATTCCGGTGCCCCGGCGTCTGGCCACTGCGTCAATCTCATCAATAAATACGATACAGGGTGCATTTTTCTTGGCTTCCTCAAACAAATCACGGACACGGGACGCACCCACGCCCACAAACATCTCCACGAAATCAGAACCGGAAATGCTGAAAAAGGGCACGCCTGCCTCTCCGGCCACAGCCTTGGCCAGCAGCGTTTTACCGGTTCCCGGAGGCCCTACCAAAAGAACCCCCTTTGGAATTCTGGCTCCCAGCTTCGTATATTTTCTGGGCGCCCGCAGAAAATCCACCAGTTCTTCCAGTTCCTCTTTTTCCTCTTTCAGGCCTGCCACACTTCCAAACGTTACTTTTTTATTCTCGTCAGTGGTCATTTTGGCCCGGCTCTTGCCAAAATTCATCATTTTACTTCCGCCGCCGGAAGCCGCTGATGCGTGATTGGTCATCATAATATAGAAAACAAACAGTACAGCAAACAAAATCAGAGTGGGAAGTATGGAAATCAGCCAGTTTTCCTCCGGCATCTCCTTCACCACATAATCTGCAAAATCATAGGATTTCATGGTTTCCTGCAATGTATTGATATCCGATACATACAGCACTTTCCCGCCGCCTTTGCCGGAATCTCCTTTCAGCGTTACATCCGCCTGGCCGCTGGGTACTTCCCGGTTCTGGGAAACCACCACTGACACCACATTTTCACTTTTCAGATCCTGTTCAAACTGTGCATAAGTATACAGGCCATTCTGCCCGAAACCGGAGGAACTGTCCCGCAGAATCCAGAGTAGCGCCAGAACGGCGATGGCTGCAAGATACAATCCAAACGCCCGGTTGCGTTTCTGTGCATTCATATTTCTTATGCCTCCTCTCTCATTGACTGTCTTTTTTAATCATTTATTTCTACTACTCCCACATAGGGAAGATTTCTGTAATGCTGCATATAATCAAGGCCATAGCCCACCACGAATTCATCCGGTATCTCAAATCCGGTATAATCCACATGCACATCTGTCACCCGGCGTTCCGGCTTATCCAGTAATGTGCACAGTTTCAGGCTTTTGGGCTTCCTGCTCTTCAAATTCTCCAGTAAATAGCTTAACGTCCTGCCGGAGTCCACAATATCTTCCACCACCAGTACATGCTTTCCTTCAATGGCTTCATCCAGATCCTTGATGACTTTTACCACACCGCTGGATTTGGTGTGATTGCCATAGCTGGAAACGGACATAAAATCAAGGGAGACCGGCACCGTCAGCCTTTTTGCAAGCTGGCAGGTAAAAAACACTCCGCCTTTGAGCACGCTGACCAGATGAACTTCCTCCCCGTTATAATATTCACTGATTTCTTTTCCCATCTCACAGATTCTTTTTTCCACTTCTTCTTCTGAAATTAGCACACGAACTTTCTCACTCACAAATATTTCCTCCATATACCCGTATCTCAAGAATTCTTCTGGTGTCCTCTGTCACTTTTACATCTTCGCCAAGCCTGCTGCCTATCACCCAGATTACATGGGTTTCGTCCGTGAGAAGCAGTATACGCTCCCGCTCCGGCCCCGGTATCTTTTCATCAATGAAAAACTTTTTCAGTTTTTTTCGTCCGCCCTCCGGGCTGATGATCAGAAAATCCTTCTCCCGACGTGTTCTTAATAGCATGGTGCCTTTTATTTTATCATAGTCCAGCCATTTCGTATATATCTTTTTGGGAATTTCTTCATTTTGAAGATTATTTTCCAGCAATCGGGTGTGTATTTCATATCCCAGGAAAGAAATTTTCAAAATCCCCTCCGGCGGCAGTATCCAGGCGTCCTCCGTGCCGGATATTTCCCCGGACATTTCCTGCCGGTTTTTCAGCACCACCCCTTCATACGTCCGTTCTCCCGTGATTCCGCAGGGAAAAGAAATACTCCTGCCCGTCTGTTTCTCAAACAATTCCCGCAGATTCTGCACATGGAGTCCGGAAATATCCCTGCTGCTGCCTGCTGCTTCCGCCAGGGCCCGGTGCAGGAGGGCTTTCTGCAGAACCGGCCTTTCCTTACAGAGCTTCCCGGAAATACAGATTCCCTGTGTATCCCGGTAAATATATCTGTCTGTTATCTCTTCCGCCAGTTCCTGAATCAGCCCCTCCGCCTCTGCCGCCTGCAGGGCCGCCTGATTCATATGGGCCACCACCTGGGAGTTGATTTCTGCCAGCACCGGCAAAATCTGATGACGTATTTTATTCCTGGTATACTCCGTTGACCGGTTGGTTTTGTCCTGACAGAAAGGCTGCTTTTTTTCCGTCAGAAATCCTTCGATTTCTTTTCGCTCCACACACAGCAGGGGACGGATAATATTGCCCCGCACCGGAGGGATTCCGCACAGGCCCTTAAGCCCTGTGCCCCGCGCCAGATGAAACAGCACGGTTTCCGCACAGTCGTTCTGATTATGGGCCACTGCAATTTTGTCTGCCTCAAATTCTTCGGCTGCCTGTGCAAAAAATCCATACCGCAGAGTTCTGGCTCCTTCCTCCACTGTCATTTTATGTGCCCTGGCGTATTCCCTTGCCTGGCAATGGAATATTTTACATGGAATCCGGCGCTGTCCGCATAATTCTTCCACAAATCGGGCGTCCCGCCTGCTGTCTTCTCCCCGGATTCCATGTTCCACATGGACTGTGCACAGACGGATTTTCCCGGCCTTTGCCATCTCCTGCAGAATCAGCAGCAGACAGACGGAATCCGCGCCGCCGGATACCGCCGCCAGCACACAGTCCCCCTTTTTCACCATATGATGTTCTTCCATAAAAGCCATAATTTTCTTTTGCATCTATTTCTCCCAGATTCCCGCCACCAGCACCGTCATGTCATCCGGCACCTTTCCGGCAGTAAACAGTAAAATCCGTTCCAGTATCTGTTTGGCCATCTGGCCCGGATTGTTTGTCTCCACGGTTTCCAGAATTTCCTGCATGGTATCCTCCGGCACGGGGACATGTAAATCATCCAGAACTCCGTCTGTCACCTGCACCACAAAATCTCCGTCCTTCAGCTGCCTGCTGGTTTTCTCGATTTCAAGTTGCTGGAAGATTCCTGCCGGAAGGCTGCCGGATGAAATGCACTCTACTTCTTCTCCCCGCTTGATGAAGGTGGCGGCAGCGCCGATTTTGTAAAAATCACAGATTCCCGTGTACAAATCAATGGCTGCCAGATCCACCGTGGAAAACATCCCTTCTTCTCCCTGAATTACCATGGCGGAATTCATCATACGAATGGCTGTCTCTTTCCGGAATCCCGCTTCCAGAAACTTCTCTATTAACTCTATCACCATTTCACTTTCCTTACAAGCATTGATTCCGGAACCCATTCCGTCCGATAATGCCATGACGCATTCCCCGCCTTCCAGCTCCAGAAAGGAAAAACTGTCTCCGGACACCTGGACCCCGTCTCTGGTAAGCCTGGCTACTCCCTGCAGTGCATGATACAGGGTATCTTCCTCAAAAGTCAGAAAACTTTCTTCTTTTCCAAGCAGAGAACGGACGTATTTTCCAGGAACCATATCACGCCGCAGCCCCTGGCTGACTCCCCTGGCCAGCTCTTTTACCGGTACGCAGTTTCCCCATTTGGAGGCGGCAGTCATCTGCAGGGACAGTTTTCCGTTCTGTCTCTCATACAGATGGATTTCTCTGGCGGTAATCCCCCGCTCTTTCAATCTGTATTTTACAGCATTCAGGAGTTTATTCTCCTGCCTGCTGATATCTTTATATTCCCTGGCGCAGTCTTCCATAATATAGGCCATGGCGTCCAGCTGTTCCGCAATAATCCCCCTGTTCTCCAGCAGGCGGTTATACCAGGCCAGATTCAGTTTTGCCTTTTCAAATACCCCCACCGCTTCTTCTATGATACTGGCAGACCAGGGACAGCGGTCCGCCAGCTCCCGGTGCAGTTCTTCCTCCGCGCTGCCTCTTTTTTCCAGGGAATGAAAGAGCCGGAAAAAAAGCTCGTACATGGGACTGGTATCTTCCTGCCAGCAGATGGCGCACTGGTCGCAGGACATACAGATTTTCCCGGCAATCTCCTGCTGCATTTTTCCCATTTCCTCCGGCTCAAAATTACTTTTGAAATTTTCCATCCGGGAAAATATCTGAGACAGGCCGCTGAAGGACTGTGCATAGGTCTGGAGCTTTTCTCCATGCTCCGGCGCGGTCTGCCCGGCTCCCTGCTTCCCCTCCCCGCCGGAAAAACTCCATTCCAGGAAACCGTGAAGTATGGGCGTCAGCACCAGCACCATACCGCACACCAGTACGGATTCCAGAATCCCCATCCACACCACTGCCCGGTTGCGCACCTGCAGCAGTTCTCCCGCCAGGGTAAGCAAAAACACGCTGATTCCTGCAGCTCCTGCCCCTACACAGGTACGGCAGCTTTTGCCTGCCCATTCCACCAGCCGTATTACCACTGCTGTCACCAGAAGTATCATGGTATATTTGGCCATCGCCTGTACCGGCACAAACAACGCCATACCGAAAATACTGAAAATCAAAAGCAGCGTACGGTTCACTTCTTCCATATAGCAGGCAGTGAAAAATCCCGGTATCAGGGGATAACATCCTGCGAATGCTCCTTTTGCCGCCAGCATGGCCAGTCCGTACAATCCGATTTCTTTCCATCTCATTCCCGTTCTTTTTGCTCCGTTCATATCTCATCCTCCTTCTTGCCCGGCTTTTGTCTGTACCGGACGTGCAGGAGTTATTATAAAAAGGAGCGGCTGAAATGTTTGTCAAACCAGGGACAGGTTTTCAAAAACTTTTAGACAAAAAGCCCCTTAGAACCACTGCTTATGGCGATTCTAAGGGGCTTATGCTTTTTAGGAAATTCATGGCTGCCCTTCATCACTGTACGGACAGATTCCCCGGAAAGCTATTCATCTTCTGCTGTTTTCTCCTTGAAAATAATCTCATTGGAGTATACAAGTCCCAGTCTGGTCTTGGCCACCTGTTCTATGTATTCCCTGGTACCTACATATTTCTCATATTCTTTCAGTTCACCCTGCCGGATCTGCTCTGTCTCAAGCTGAGCCTGAAGTTCCGTTTCCTGTGTCTTATAAGATTCATTCCGCTGATATACGGATACAATCTGTACGGACATAACGCCAATCAGGGTAAAGACAATCAGTGAAATGCATATGATACTGGACTTATTCTGTTTTCTTCTTCTGCGCAGCCTGGTCCTCTCCGCACCTGACCTCCGTGCTCTTTCACGCTTTTCCATACGATAACCTTCCCCTGGCTGCAGCCGCTCCCGTTTCGGAACAATCTTTCCCGGTGAACTGCCGCCTATAATTTGCATACTCCTATTCTAACTGCTTTCCATATTTTTTTCAATTGTTTTTTGAAAAACCGCAGGACTTTTTTCGCCCTCTTTTTTGCAAATCCTGCCGGCCTTTTCAGCAAACGGGCTGTCCACACCAGAGGCCGGCTTACGGCAAACAGTATTTTTTCCAGCAGAAACACGCTTCCTTTTACCACCCAGCGGCTGAACAGCAGGTTATAGCATAACATCCCTGCCACCACTCCGCCAATCACGAATCCCCGGATATAACCGCTGTTCTCCCGGTACAGCATGGCAAACAGCGCCACCGCGCTGCCAATCCAGAACAACAGGTCCTCCGCCCCCGTCATCCAGGATTTATGGGAAACCAGCCTTCGGATAATGCGAAGCAGATCATACACAAACAACAGTATCATTCCTGTCAGGAAAGAGGCCAGCAATACGTCTGCTTCCTTTAAGATTCCTTCGCTTATCTGCATTACTTAAACAGTCTTCCCAGAAAAGATTCACCCTGTCTGGAGGCGGGCTTCATATCCGAGTAGGTTAAACTGTCGATTTTTCCTTCGATGTCGATTTCTCCCTTTTCCAGAGTCAGACGGTTTACGTGAAGATCATTCCCTTTTATCATCAGCATACCCAGCTCCGTTTCCAGAAGAATTTCTCCCACATCAAAGGAAAGCACATCTATCACTCCGTTTAACACTCCGTTCTTACGGTTGGATATTACAATCTTATGGCTGCCTCCCGCCGCTTTTTCTTCCATTCAAAAACCTCCTTCCATATTTCCGGGACTATGGATGTCCTTTTTAAATATATGAAGGAGGGATGGTTTTATGCGTATATTTACAGATATTTAAATAATTCTTTTGCTTCTTCCTTCCGGCTGGTATCCTGCACCGCCAGAACTTCCACTTTTACATTTTTTGTACCGAAACCAATGTCAATCACATCTCCCGGCTTTACATCCAGGGATGCCTTGGCCACTTTTCCGTTTACCGATACCCGTCCTGCGTCGCAGGCTTCGTTTGCCACGGTTCTGCGTTTAATCAGACGCGATACCTTTAAAAATTTATCCAGTCTCATAATTGTTTTCCTTTCCTGGTTATTATATTACTTTGCAAATAAATCTGAATGAGTTCCTGTTCGGGATGCAGTCAGTATCAGATGTTCTTTATCTTTTGCATAAATCAGAATCCAGTCCGGTAAAATATGACATTCACGAAAACCCTCATAATTTCCAGTCAATCCATGGTCCCGGTAACATTCATCCAGGTGTTCTTCGCTCAGGAGAGCATCAATTACTCTCTCCAGCAATTTCATATTATAGCCTCTCTTTTTTACACGCTTATAGTCTTTCCGAAACTGTCCGGTGGTCACTAATTTTAACATCATTCATCATCCTTTTCCCCATCCAGCTCTTCAAAAAGTTCCTGTGCACAGGAATAACTTTTTACCTGTAACTGCCCGGCCATAATAGTTTCAGTCTCTTTCATAGCCAATTCTGTTTCGGCATTATAGCGTGGCTGCTTCATTTCAAAAGGCAGACCGCCTTCCATAATAGATTTGCGCAGAAAAATGTTAATCGCATCTGTAACTGTAATTCCAAAACTGGAAAACAGTTTTTCTGCGCTGGATTTCGTTTCAGGATCAATACGAATATTAATATTTGCCGTTTTTGCCATGTGCTCCACCTCCCTGTGACTTTAACTATAGTATACACAAAATGTATTAACATTGTCAATACATTTTAACGCACGTGAGCGGATTGCGTAGCAATAGAGTTACTGTTCACACCCTGCGGGTGTTCCAGTAACGGCATCTGGCCCGGAGGGACTTTATCTCATAGGAAATCCATGAACTTTAACACTTCACAGTGACACAATATTTCCTGTAAAAGAAAACGAATTTCGTTTTACGAAATTCTGCGCCGCAAATGTATCGCCCTGGCGATATCTTTCCTTTGCATTTGCGTGCGTATCTTAATTATTATTCTATAGAAAGGCACTTTCACGCGTTAGCGTGACAAGGGCTTTCCTATAGAATAATAAAAGGGCTTTCCTGAGAAAGCCCTCCGTAATGTCATAAACTTAATTATGCGTTAATCATATCTTTTAAAGCCTTGCCTGCCTTAAACTTGGGTGCTTTGGAAGCCGGGATAACCATTTCCGCACCGCTCTGAGGATTCCTTCCGGTTCTTGCTGCTCTTTCGGAAACCTCAAAGGTACCGAATCCAACTAACTGAATTTTTTCTCCCTTTTGCAGTTCTTCCGTAACTACGTCAGTGAATGCCTTTAATGCTTTCTCTGCGTCCTTTCTGGACAACTCCGCTTTTTCAGACATGGCTGCTATCAGTTCTGCTTTGTTCATGACAATATTCCTCCTCTGGATTCTTACTTGTTTATTATGGTTCGGGTCTGTCCAGGTACACATCGCGCTTTCTCTTTTCCGATTTAAAATGAATTTGTTTTACCGCCCGATACGGGCAAAATTATCCCACTTTCAGGATGAAATACCTTTTCAGGATTACCCACACACATATTTATACTTGTTTTTATATTGTTTGTCAAGAAAAATTCCACATTTCAGAGGATTTACAGCATTTTATCAATCATGGCCAGCACTTCTTTTCCCAGTTTCTCTGATTTCACATCTGCCTCGGCAAGGGAAGCGCCTTTTACGCCATAATAGAATTTCACCTTGGGCTCGGTGCCGGAAGGTCTGACGCACACCCATGCGTCGTCTGTCAGATCATAATAGAGCACATTGGAGGAAGGAAGTCCGGTGGGCGCTTCCTGTCCCTCTGCCAGATTCCGGATGGTGCCTTTCTTATAATCTCTTGCGGAAACAACCTGGTATCCGCCGATTTCCGCCGGGGTATGTTCCCTTAAGGTATTCATGATTTCCTGAATCTTCTCCAGCCCTTCGATTCCTTTCAGGGTGATGGCCTTTACATCGTCTTTGTAGTAACCATAACGTTCATACATGGCAATCATAGCGTCCCAGAGGGTCATATTTCTGGTTTTATAGTAAGCGGCCGCTTCGCACAATGTCATGGAAGCCACTACCGCATCCTTGTCTCTCGCGTAAGTTCCGGTCAGGCAGCCATAGCTTTCTTCCATACCGAACAGGTAGGTTCCGTTTCCGGTATTTTCAAATTCCAGAATCTTCTGGCCGATAAACTTGAATCCGGTAAGCACTTCCACCAGAGCAATTCCATAGTATTTCGCAATAGCGTCCGCCATATTGGTGGATACAATAGATTTGATAAAAGCTCCGTCTGCAGGAAGCCCTCCCTGTTCCTTTCTCTGGCTGATCACGTAATCTCCAATCAGGCAGCCGGACATATTTCCGGTAAGGCTGTGGTATTCTCCGGTTTTGGAGTCCTTTACATATACTCCGAGGCGGTCTGCATCCGGGTCTGTGGCCAGAATCAGATCTGCATCTACTTCTTTTCCCAGCTTTAAGCCCAGCTGGAAGGCTTCTTCCGATTCCGGATTGGGATAGCTGACTGTGGGAAATTCTCCATCGGGCAGCTCCTGCTCCGGCACTACATATACATGCTCAAAGCCCAGCTCCTTCAGCACACGGCGCACCGGGATATTTCCGGTTCCATGGAGAGGGGAATATACAATCTTCATATCCTTTGCCACTGCGTCAATGCAGTCCTGCCGCAGAACCAGACTCTTTAACTCTTCAATATAGGGATCGTCAATATCTTTTCCAATGGTGACGTAAAGTCCCGCCTTCTGTGCCTCATCCTTGTCCATGGTCTTTACTGTGGCATAATCGGTCACTTTCTTTACCTCATCCATAATACCTTTGTCGTGGGGCGGTGTAATCTGGGCGCCGTCCTCCCAGTACACTTTGTATCCGTTATATTCCGGAGGATTATGGCTTGCAGTAATGTTGATACCTGCAATACAGCCCAGCCGGCGCACTGCATAGGACAGTTCCGGCGTAGGTCTTAAAGACTCGAATACATATGCTTTGATTCCGTTTGCAGCCAGGCACAATGCCGCTTCATCTGCAAATTCCGGTGACATTCTCCGGGAATCGTATGCGATTGCCACACCTTTGGCCTGTCCGTTTACAGAGGCAATATAATTCGCAAGGCCCTGAGTTGCTTTGCGCACCGTATAAATGTTCATACGGTTGGTACCGGCGCCGATTACGCCGCGAAGGCCTGCTGTTCCAAATTCCAGATCCATGTAAAAACGTTCTTCTATTTCCTTTTCATCCTCGGCGATTCTCTGTAATTCCGCTTTGGTCCCTTCGTCAAAATATGGGTTGTTCAACCACTCCTGGTACATTTCCTTGTGATCCATGTTAATCCTCCTCGTTTTCCTTTCTGCAGCTTTTCCTTTCTCCGGAATCAAGCTACTTTTATCATACTTCATGGAATGATATTTCTCAACTGTTTTTTGAAAAAACTGACAGTTCAGGGTAACAGTTCAGCCCAGGACTTTGCGCCTGCTGCAAAGTCTGTGAGAATGTGTAATGGTTGAGAAGAATCCGGCCTCTTTGCCGAAGGCAAACTGGAACAGGCCGGATTCAGTAACTATGAAGCCGCAGGCTGAATCGTTACAGACAGTTCAGCCTGCGGCTTCTCTGTTACATTGTTCCGTCTCCTAATTCCCGGTGCCTGAAGCATTATCGGGCGTTACATTGTTTCTGTTGTTATTGTTGTTATTGTTGCTATTATTGCTATTATTGTTATTGTTGTTATTATTGTTATTATTGTTATTATTGTTATTATTGTTATTATTGTTATTGCTGTTGGATGTTGCGATGGTCTCATCCGAACTTTTATCACTGAGCTTAATGGTCAACTCCGCAGTTTTGGAATTGACAATCAGAATTCTGCTCCATTTCTCATAACCGTCGGCCTCTGCAGTCAGACGGTGGGTTCCGTAACGCACCTCCACTGCCTTGCTGATATCTGTCAGGTTCCCGTCCAGATATACTTTCGCATTCTCCGGCTCCACTTTAAAGCGAATCTGGCAGAATTTCGGCCCCTCGCCTTTCAGTTCATCCAGATTTACCAGAGTCTCCTGATTGGCCTCCACCTGAATTTCCCGGCTCCCTCCATATCCGTCATTGGCAACCGAAAGAAGATAACTTCCCTCCGGCACCTCAATCCGCATCTGAGGCGTAATCTTCATGGAAAGGAGATTTCCGATGGTAATATAACCGCCCTGAAATACTTCCGTATTCTGCAGAGCTACGGTTCCGTGGCCTGCCATGACCTGAATGGTATAAATCTGTTTGTCCAGGCCTTTCAGGCATATGGTATCCTGTTCGCTGATGTCTGAAAGGGCAATCCTGCTGTTATTGTGAAAAATTCCCACATTGTCATCAAAGAAATATGTGGTGCCGCCCACGCTCACGGTCTGCATTTCTTTATCCAGGGTGAAATTATGCAGGTCATCATAGGAAAATACCGTGCTGGAAATCTGCACATTGGTCAGGGTCTCCCCTCTCCGCTCAATAGTTACCAGTTCTCCCGCTGAAATCTGGTCAATGGTCAGATTATCCCCGTATTTTCCTTTGATATAGGTTGCCCCCGTATAATTAAAAGGTTTCTCACGGGTGGTATCCCGGTCCTGCAGCGTCATGATTTTCCGTTCCGAATCAACGGCTGTCACGATATACAGCTTGCCGTCGTCTTTGGGGACCTCCACTTCCTCAAGGCCAAGATCCTCGTTATCCCGTCTCCCGGTATAGATTTCGCTTCCGTCCGTGATTTTCTTCTGGCCGGTTCCGCAGCCTGCCAGTATAAAAAGCAACAGCAGAATCCAGCTTATCCGGTATATTTTTTTCTTTTGCACGCTTATTCCTCCTTATATCCCCGAAAGTCCGGCCCCGCGATTCATTCCCTTTTCTCAGGGCAAATCTCCAATCAGGTGCAGAAAACTCTCCCTGGCTTCATTCTGGGAAATAAATTTATCCAGCTTCTCCAGATTTCTTCCGCATACCCAGGCTTTGCTGGTATTAAAGTAATGGTTTGCTATCTTCCAGAATTTCTCCGGATAGGCAAGGCGGATGTAAAGCTGCCGCATTTCCTGCTGGCTCAGCGCCCGTATCTTATGGTAGGCGCTCAGCATATCCATGCCCAGTCCCATATTCCAGTTGTGCTTTTCCAGAATTTTACGCATGAAATTCCCCAAATCCGACACCTGAATATCATAGGTGGCCTTTTCAAAATTCAATGCTGCAATTCCCTGCCTGGTGAACAGTACATTGTGCTGATTGTAATCCCCGTGACAGATACCGTAAATCCCTGCTCCGGCCCCGCTCTCTTTCTCCAGTTCCTGTTTCTGGATGCTGGTCACCTCCAGCGCTTCCCCGAAAAACATGTCGAAACTTTTCAGAAATGCCATCTCAAAATCATTTTTCTTTTTCCGGGAGGAAATGAAATTACGCACTTTTTTCAGTTCTCTGGTATGGCGCTCATTTTCCTCTAACAGAGTATCTTTCCGGATTTGAAGATAGCCCGGTATTTCTTCCGGAAATGTTCTCAGAATATTATGTATATCGGCAAGCTGCCGGATTGCCTTTAAAATATCGTCTCTGCTCTTCGTATCGCATTCTCTGCCTTCGTACCAGTCCCGCACCATATAGACGGTACCGTCCACGTCCCGCACTATGGTTTTGCCCTCTCCTGTCCTGACCACACAGTCAATCCGTTCTTGTCCATGTTCCTTTAAAAATTCTAACAGACCGCACAGGAAATCTGCCCTTCCTTCGGAGCCTCTGTATTCTTTTAAAATTTTCAATCCCTGATTCGTATCGCAGATCCATGCTCCTCTGCCTTTGGACGTCTGCTTTACTTCAAACGGATACTGTTCCAAAATCAGATTTTCTCGATTATACACATAAACCCCTCCACCATGATATTCACAGGCTTATTTCCTGTGTCTTTCTATCATATGTGAAAGGGTCGGATTCTATTCAGCTTTTCTTTCAGTTTTCAGCAATTCCAGCAATTTTTCTCTGGTATTGTCCTCCGGGACCTCCAGCACGTGATCCAGCAGATGTTCCAGAACATCTCCCAGCTCTTTTCCCGGCTCCATGCCCTCCTGAATCAGATCTTTCCCGTCCACGGCCAGTTCCCTTAATGTCAGGCACTGGTTTTTATCCAGAATTTCCTGATAAATCCGGCGGTATTCTTCCAGATAATCCAGCTTCTCCTTCCGCTTGTAGCGGTTTTTTGCCAGGGTATCCGCCAGCTTTACCTCAAATAAATCCGGATACTGGCGAAGCCCAACCCGGTGCATGGCCCGCCGGACTGCTGCTTCCTTCAGCTGGGGCCTGTGATCATGCCAGGCAATCAGAGCTGTCACTCTGTCTATGGTATCATTGTCAAATTTCAGCCTCCTGAGAATCTCTCCTGCCATACGTGAGCCTATATTCGGATGGCCGTAAAAATGATAGGTGCCTCCCTCATCCTGGGACTTACACACCGGCTTCGCCACATCATGAAACAGCATGGTCAGCCGGAGCACCTTGTCCGGCCGGATATTCTGAAGAGCCGCAATGGTGTGGTCCCCCACATTATAACAGTGATGGCGGTTATTCTGGGGCGTGTCCATCATGGCGTCAAATTCCGGCAGAAATACGGCGGTCATACCGGTCTCGTAAAGGGTGCGCATTTCTTCCGGATGGTCGGATACCAGCAGTTTCACCAGCTCCGTCTGGATTCGTTCGGGGCTGATGGCCCCAAGATTCTCCGCCAGGGAGGTAATCGCCTGCCTGGTCCTGTCCTCTATGGTAAATCCAAGCTGGGCCGCAAACCTTACTGCCCGCATCATCCGCAGAGCGTCCTCCCTGAACCGGTCTTCGGGATTCCCCACACAGCGGATTTTCCCTTCCTGCAAATCTCTGATACCGTCAAATACGTCAATCAGCCCTTCCCGTTCGTTATAGGCCATGGCGTTGATGGTAAAATCCCTCCGTTTCAGATCTTCAATTAAATCTGAGGTGAAGATTACTTCACTGGGATGGCGCCTGTCCTGATATTCTCCGTCTATCCGATAGGTAGTCACCTCAAACCCTTCTCTTCCTTCCAGAACCGTTACGGTTCCATGCTGAATGCCCGTATCCACGGTTTTGGGAAACAACTGTTTCACCTGCTCAGGAGAAGCAGAGGTGGTAATATCCCAGTCTCCCGGAACCCGCCCCAGAACAGAATCCCGCACGCAGCCTCCCACTGCCCAGGCCTCCCATCCTGCGTCTGTCAGGGTATCAATAATAAACTTCACTTTTCCGGGTAACTGTATTGTCATTCTCCGTCTCCTATTTGCACAAACCTGCCACTACCTGACTGATCACTTTTCCGTCTGCCTTACCCTTCAGCTCGGCCATTACTGCTTTCATAATCTGGCCTTTATTCCCGGTTGCCACAATCTCCGCAAATTTCTCCGTAATGTAAGTCCGTACCTCATCTTCTGACATAAGAGCAGGCGCATATTCCTGAATCACATCATACCGGAGCTGATATTCCGCCAGCAAATCCGTCCGCTCCGGAGGGCAGGTATCCAGCTGCTCTTTTGCTGTTTTCAGTTCCTTTAAAATCACCCGATCCACCAGAGCTTCCGGAATGGCATCCCGGCATCCCTCGTCGATGGCCGCCTTTTTTACTGCGGAAACCAGCGCGGAAATGGCGTCTTTGCGCCCCTTCTCCTTCGCCTTCATGGCTGCTATCATATCACTCTGCAATGTTTTTATTTCCATCTGTCATTCCTCCTGTCTCTATAAAACTCTCCGCACAGTAATAATCGGGCGGTAAGTTGCGTTGTCATACCCTACGATTCCGTACGCAGTTCCTTTGGCGTGGACAATCTGTCCGTTTCCCATATAAATAGCCACATGTCCTGCATAGCAGATTAAATCCCCTGCCTGAGCATTGGCATAGCTCACTTCTTTTCCCACGGAACGCTGGGAATAGGAATAGCTTGGGATGCTGATTCCAAAATGGCCATAGACATAGCTGGTAAACCCGCTGCAGTCCGCTCCTGTGTTAGGGTCTTTCCCGCCCCACACATAGGGATTTCCCACAAAGGATAACGCATAGTTCACCACAGCGCTTCCGCTTACTCCGGTGCTGAAAGCCGGATTTTTATTTCCGCCGCCTCCCGTATTATCAGCCGTACTTCCGCCGCCGCTGTTTCCGGAATTGCCGGAATTGCCGGAAGTATTGCTGTTCCTGTTGGCGGCCGCCGCTGCTGCCGCTGCCGCAGCTTCTTCCGCTTCGCGACGTTCCCGCTCAATCCGTTCATTTTCCTGAGCAATAATGGTATTCTGGGCATTGATGGTGTCCTGATATTTTGCTGCCAGCGTCCGGGCCTCCTCCATCATGCCGCTGAAATTATCCACTTCATGTTCTTTCTGGGCAATGGTAGTCTCGAAATTCTCCTTTGCCACCTGAAATTCCTGCTGCTTTACTTCCAGTGCCTGAATCTCTTCCTCCTGCTGCTGTTCTAACATGGCCACCTGGTCTTTGGTGTTCTGATACTCTGTCAGCAGTTCTCTGTCATATTTGTAAACTTCGTTGACATATTCCACCCGGTTCAGCAGGTCCGCAATGCTGCCGGATTCCAGAATACTGGTGAGCATGGTGGAATTTCCCTTTTCATACATAAAGCGAATCCGCAGCTTCATGGCCTCGTACTGGTTCTTTTCATCCACTTTGGCCTGCTCCAGGTCTGCTTTTGTCTGTTCCAGCTCGTCCTGTTTCACTGCCAGTTCTTCTTCCAGCGTGGACAGCTCTATCATAACATTAACCAGTTCCGCATCCAGCCTGTCGATTTCGCCCCGCAGCTCCTGCTGCTGTTTTTCTATCTGATTTATCTCATTCTGTTTTGACTTTAAATTCGCTTCCGCTTCCTTTTTCTTCTGTTCCGCATCTGACTTCTTGTCCGCCAGCGCTATGGAAAACTGTGAAATTCCCATGACAATTACCAGCAATACTGCCACCAGCTTCTTTGACTTCATGCAAATCTCCTTTCTGAGTAAACTCATCACGCTCAGCCTGCCGACTGGTCATGATTTTTTTGTACAAAGTGATTATAACATCATCTTCCCATGATAGCAACCGGAGAACGTTTGTATCAAAAAAGGCAGCAAAAGTTTTTCATGCTTTTGCTGCCTTTTTCGGCCTTTTCCTATCCCACTGTTTTGATAATCAGTATTTTATCCCCTCCTTTTATCTGCTCGGAAGGCAACTGGTTGGTTTTCACAATTTCTGAAATGGTGGTATAATTTTCCCTGGCAATATTCCAGAGCTGGTCGCCTTCTTTGGCAATATAGCCGATAATGCCGGGACTTTCCTGAAGTTCTTCCATATTCAGAGGTTCTTCCTCCACTTCTTTTATCTTATGAATATTCTGCTGCTCAAACACAATGCAGTTCAGGTTCAGCACTGCTTTTACTTCCACCTGGCTGCTGTCTGTCATCACCGTGGTAAGCTGGTCGATTCCTGTCTGCAAATGATAACGGCAGGACCGGTTGATTTCCGGCACCTCAATCAGATAATGGAAGGGCAGAATGTCCTTCATGGAAGCCACCGGCATCCGGTCGTCTGCTGTCACATACAGTATATTAATCTGAAGGGTCCCTTCTACCTGAATGCCTCCTTCCACAATTTCTGTCTGTTCCACCACCGCAGTCCCTTCGCTGGCACAGATTTGCAGTATGGGCTCCTGATTTTTGTCCAGACTCATTTTTTCTGCAATTTTACATTTGGAAGCGTTGCGCAGCAGCAGCTTTTCAAAGACTGCCTCCTGATAAACGGGAGTCAGTTTCTCATTTACCGCATACAAATCTGCCACTACCTGGTCTTCGCCTTCGGTAAATACCTGTATTTCCAGATCCAGCACCAGTTCCAGATGGAGCATACGTTCTTCTCCGTCATAATCGGGCTTCGCCTCCAGCTCAATTCCTGCAATATCGTACGACACATCACATACCATGTCGTCGCTGCAGCCATTGCAGTCAATCATCCCGTTAAACGGAAGGGCTGTCTCTATCCACTGTAAATGTTCTTCTTCCTCCTCCCCTTCATATAAGACAAATGCAAGGGCCTCTCCCTTAATGTTAAGCTGACTGTCCATCAGGCGCATTTCCACACTGCGGAGCTGGACGCTTTTCCACAAAACCTGCCGGATATTCGGCTTGTTGGAGGGCAGCAGAATTTCTTCTTTAAAGCGCCAGGTATCCTTTTTGGCCAGAAACAGTTCCATGGCCGAAAGGGTCTGTTCCAGAAGCTGGATGCCGCCTTCCCGTTCTGCTCCTGTTATAATTTCCTCATCGTAAATCTCATCAATTTCCGCCTCCAGCGCCACCAGCGCCTTTACGCTGAGCTTTCTGGAATTGATAATGCCAATGGACAAATCTTCCATTTCCCACCGCATTTTGGCTGTATCATACTCGTTGGCCCCGTCAATGGCAAGGCTCTCCTGAAATGGAATTTCCCCGCTCATACTGTTAATCCGGCCTTCTTCCTGGTCGCTTCGGTATAACAGGGAAAATTTCAGAACGCCTTTCAGCCACACATGGTCCTGGGTGATGGTGGTTTCATCCAGCCGGATTTCTCCCTTATCCAGAATAATCCGTATCAGATCCGGTTTTGTGTCCGGCACATTGAAATCATCATCCAGGGTAATCTGTGTGGCAGCTTTTCCTTTTTCCCGATTCATATGTATATATTTTTTTGATAATTCCACAATAAAAACTCTCCAATCCTGAATATTTGTACATTTTATTCCGAATTGAAGAGTTTTATTCATTTTCCTTGTATTAACACAATTTCATTCTTATGTCTCTTGTCAGGACATCCGCATAGCTGAAAGAAAGTAACTGGGGTGGATTTTTCTCATTTTCATCGTCAACCAGTATGGTAAAAACAGAAGGATACGCTCCTTTGATCACACCTTCCTGAATGTCAACCCGGTTTCGGCCTCTGTCCAACTGAATCATGACCTTGTTACCCAACTGTCCTGAAACAGATGCACGAACTTTGTTAATATCTGCCTGTTGTACTGCCATTCTTTCCACCTCTATTCTGTTTATTCCCATGGACACTGAGCCAGGCAGGAACCTGTCTCTTCTATGGTACACTTGTTTAGTATATCACTATGTTAAAATATTGTCAAAGGGAAATATAGCCTGGATTTCGACAATTTCCGGGAATTCCTGATTTATCTTTTCATCAGAACATATATTTGGTATAATTGGCCTTGAGGAGGGGCCCGGCCTGCCGGGAGGAGTCCTGAAGGCTTGACAGGAGGGGCCTGGCCTGCCGGGAGGAGTCCTGAAGGCTTGACAGGAGGGGCCCGGCCCCTCAGGAGGAATATTTATGGAACAGAGACTTATTTTTCATATTGATGTAAATTCCGCTTACCTTTCCTGGTCGGCGGTGGAAAAGTTAAAGAATGGCTCTCCGCTGGATTTGCGGGAAATTCCTGCCATTATCGGCGGCGACATGGCCAGCCGCCACGGAGTGGTTCTGGCAAAATCCATTCCTGCAAAAGCATACGGTATTTCCACAGGGGAACCTGTGGCTTACGCGCTCCGGAAATGCCCCGGCCTTCTGCTGGAGCCGCCGGATCACAACCTGTATGCCGCCTGCAGCCAGAGGCTGATGGAACTCCTGGTAACGTTCTGCCCGGCCATTGAACAGGTCAGTATTGACGAATGCTATATGGATTATACCCCCATTGCAAAAAAATATACCGCCCCTGAGGAGGCGGCCCGGCAGATCAAGGATCTGGTGCGTGATACCCTGGGCTTTACGGTCAACGTGGGCATATCTGACCGCAAGGTACTGGCCAAGATGGCCTCCGACTTCAAAAAGCCCGACCTGGTCCATACTCTGTATGTCCGGGAAATCCCTGATAAGATGTGGCCCCTGCCCGTGTCCTCCCTGTTTCTCTGCGGTCAGTCCAGTGTAGAAACCCTGCGCAAGCTGGGCATATTGA
>Ga0137306_101820_pt1 | contig 20107 bp, 26 predicted proteins | sample Inofroosms_March_FD_97187 | JGI IMG/M metagenome (GOLD analysis project Ga0137306, IMG submission 97187) | Mouse cecal microbial communities from Vienna, Austria - N-Acetylneuraminic and N-Acetylglucosamine D2O microcosms_March | ecosystem: Host-associated > Mammals > Digestive system > Large...
GGATTTCAAAACCGCCCTTTTCTGCGAGTTCGATAAGTACGCCGCAGAAAGCTATTGCGCCATTCACGGTGTCGATTCGACAGCCAACATCGGTGATATCACACAGGCCGACGAGAAAGCTGTTCCAGATTTTAACACCATGTTTGGTGGAAGCCCGTGCCAGGACTTCAGCATAGCGGGCAAACAGGGGGGGGGCTGCATGGACTTGTAAACACTGCGGTCATGTGTACAACCCTCTGGAAGCTCACTACGATCAGCGTGACCATTGCCCTAAGTGTGGTTCAACCGAGATTGAGAAGACTCGTTCTTCTTTGCTCGTCGAATGGTTGCGCTTCCTGAGAGAAAAGAAGCCCCGCTTTGCCATCTATGAAAATGTCAAAAACATTACTGGTTCCCGCTTCCGCACCACTTTCGACCTCTTTGTAAAAGAGTTGGAAGACTACGGCTACAATGTCTATTGGCAGGTGCTGAACGCAAAACACTATGGTATTCCTCAAAACCGAGAGCGTGTGTATTGTGTCATCGTCCGCAAGGATCTGGACAACGGAAAATTCAAGTTTCCCACGCCGATTCCGCTGAAAAAGGCGCTGGTCGATATGCTTGACGACCATGTTGACGAGCGCTATTACCTATCTGACGATAAAGTAGCTGCCATGATTACCCCCCCCCCGCTCAAACCAATCAGTAACACCGTCAGAGCCGGAGGTCGAGGCTCCACAGACAGGCACTCATGGGATTTGCTCTCTTTCCGGCGTGAAACTGAGTAAGAAAGGAAGCAAGTTTGAAGGGTACTGCGATACAGCCTTGGCACTGCTGGCCCGCGATTACAAAGGCTTTGGGAACCAGCAAATGACAGGAGTGATGGAGAAGAATGAATGACTTGGTAGCGGCACGATTCGCACCATTGACGGGGGGGGGACAAGAGAGTGATTGAGAACGATATTACAATGATTGGTGGTCTTCAGAAACACCAATCTCCCCGGTCGGACGGGATTTGCCCGTGTGTAAACAGTGCGGCACGGATGGGTGGCGGACAAACGCCTATCGCGATCCGTCCAGGGTTTCGGGTGAGAAAGCTCACCCAGCGAGAGTGTTGGCGGCTTATGGGCTTCACAGACGAAGACTTCGCTAAGGCACAAACCGCAATGAATCAGAACCTATACAGTGGCAATGACCGTAGCGGCTCTCAGCTTTACAAGCAGGCCGGAAATTCCATTGTGGTGGATGTGCTTTGTGCCATTATGGGAGAACTGTGTGAAGCTATGCCGTATCTTTTTGAAGATATGGTGGTAGGATCTTTTTTCTCTGGTATTGGCGCTTTTGAAAAGGCGCTTGCCAGTTTTGATAAATCGCCTAATAGCGACGAACAAAATCGGGCTATCGAAAGTGACGATCTCCACCAGCTTGGATATATCAACGACTACAACGGAGATGCTAACCGCATTTACGATGGAAGTACCGTGGCCCGTGCCCTGAAAGCCGAAGCTGGTGGGGGGGGGTGCAAAAACGGGCTGGTATCAGCTTCCTAATAGAAAGGATGAGATCCTTTGAGCATCGTAATTATGAATCGTCGTGAAGCCTACAATGAGATTAAACCGAAACGGGAAAGCCGTAAGGATATGATCCTGGAGGTGCTAAAGAATGGCGATCCTGGGGGTATGACGGCGGAAGAGATTGCCCAGCAGCTTCTTCACGACGGAAAGATTTCTCACATTGACCCTAACTTTACTCGTCCTCGTTTGACAGAGTTGAAAGAGGATGGTGTAGTAGAGGTGGTCGGCAAACGCCGGAGTCAGATCACCACTCGCAATACTGCCGTTTGGAAAGTGGTTAAGCATTGATGTTGGGAGAATACACCTGTTTGGACTGTGGGGCGACTTTCGATGAACCCAAGAGATGGGAAGAACGTCACGGATTGGACACGCCACCATATGAGCAATTCAGCGGTTGCCCAGTCTGCGATGGGGCATATGCGTCAACAATCGTGTGCGACGGCTGTGGCGAAGCAATTACCGGCGAATATGTACGAATCGAATCAAGCGGTGAGTGCTATTGCGACTCATGCTTTATGCTCAAATCGTTTGGTGACGATTAAAAATCTCGGTTAACAACAAACAAAATCAAGGAGGATAGTATGGCAAATGAAGAAATCAAAGACCTAAACCTTGTCCAGAAGTTGGCGGGTATCCGCAAGATGGTTGAGGTTATCCGTAAGAACAAATCGGGCTACAACTACAAGTATGTGTCCGAGGATGAGATTCTGGCCCGTGTGACAGCCGGCATGGATAAATACCATGTTCTGTTGTATCCCGGCATTGTCCCGCAGACGGCGGAGGTAAGCCCGTACAACTACACCAAGATCAAGAATGCCAAAGATGGCAAGAAGATCGAAGAGAGCGTCAACGAGGTGCTGGTTAAGGCCGACATGACCTTTACATGGATCAACTTGGACAATCCGGAAGACACACTGGTGGTGCCGTGGGTAATTGTCGGTCAGCAGAGCGACGCCAGCCAAGCGGTCGGCAGCGGTCTTAGCTATCTCCACCGCTACTTCCTGCTGAAGTTTTTCCAGATCGCTACACCTGACGACGACCCCGACAACTGGCGGAGTAAGAAGCTACAGGCCGCTGAGGAAGAGGAGCGGGCAGTCGTTTCCGCCATGATTGACGAAATCGACGAGCTTATTTCCAACTACCTCAACAGCTTCCAGGACGAGGAGAAACTGAAAGACGCCCGCACTAAGCTAACTGCCGTGGTGAAGAAACACGTCAAGGACGAAAAGGGCAAGCCGTCCGGCAACTACCGGATTGTTACCAACATGAAGACCGCCACTGATGTTTTGGAAGCGGTTAAGAAATTTGTAGGAGGCAATGGAGCATGAATAGTATCATCATTAAAGGCCGACTGACCAAAGATCCTGAACTGCGCTACACCCAGAGTGACACCGCTGTGTGTACGGTGAATGTTGCCGTAGATCGCCCCTATTCTAAAGATAAGGAGACGGATTTCTTTACTGTTGTGTTCTGGCGGCAGACTGCCGAGTTTGTGTCCAAGTATTTTTCCAAAGGGCAGGAAATCTTGGTGCAAGGTGAGATGCAGAGCCGCAAATACGAGGACAAAGAGGGCAACAACCGCATTGCATGGGAGATTAAGGCCGACCGTGTAGAGTTCTGTGGTAGCAAGGGGCAAGGTGAGGAAAATGCCTCTGCGCCCGCCACCAAGGGTAAATCTACAAAGAAAGCACCTCCTCCCACCGCCGAGAGTGAGGTAGAATCCGGTGAGACTGAGGATGACGGTGAGCTTCCGTTCTAAGGAGGAACTAAATGCGATATGACCTAACGATTGAGGCGATGGAGTGGAGCTATTCGAGGCTGTCCGCCTTTGAGGACTGCCCTTATCTATGGCTCCAACGGTACATCTATGAAATACCAGGTCAGTCGAAGTTCTTCGCTCAATATGGAAGCCTGATGCACTCTATTCTTCAGCAATATCTGACTGGTATGCTGCATAAGGAAGAGCTTACACCTTACTACCTTTCCCATTTTACAACTGACATCACAGATAAAGCTCCATTACACAAGATTCATATGGGTTATCTGGAGCAGGGACGGCAGTACCTTAAAACGCTGTCGTTCCCTGCCCGAAAAGTAATAAAGGTAGAGGACAAGATGCAATTCCAATTTGCCGGGCATTCGTTTATAGGCTTTCTGGATCTGTTGTCTGAGGATGAGAGCGGTAAGCTGTACATTACCGATCACAAATCCAGAGCATTGAAGCCTCGCTCCAACAGGGCGAAGCCCACCCTCGGAGATGTTGAATTGGATAAGTACCTACGGCAGCTCTATATCTACGCCAGTGCGGTCTATCAGTTATATGGCCGATATCCCGACTATCTCGAATTTAACTGTTTTCGGACTGGCACATGGATTTGTGAACCATTTAGAAAAGAGCGGTTAGACGAGGTGGAAATGTGGGCAGCAAAGCTGATTGCCAAAATCACAGCGACTGACGACTGGTATGCTAACTTGGATTTTTGGTTTTGTAAACACCTCTGTGATGTAGCTGTGGAGTGTGAGTACGAAGAATTTCTATGATGAAAGTTAAGTTTCATTCACAAACAGAAAGCGAGGATTGCAATATGAATTTTTACATTTCGGCAGAAGAGCTTGCCCAGCGTAAGCACATCAACTTCAGTGTGGATCTGGATGAGAGCGGCCTGCTCATTTCCAGCTGCCCGCAGGAGATTGTTACACCTACCCTTGTCCAACAGCCTGCCGCTGGGCTTTTGACAGATTTGAACCACCTGACATGGGGTGAGCTGGATGCTATTGGGCGGAGTAAGAAAGCGCGACAGCAAATCGCGGTTGGTGCAGTAAAGACCGATCACATGAAGAACGGCTTCGCCGCAGAGTATCGCATCATCGGTTTCGACCACGACGATCTGGCGGATGGTTCCGGCAAAGCTCCATTCTCTTGGGAGGCCGTTCGGATTTATAAGGAGCGGCGTCCTTGGAATAGTGAATGCACTAACGAGGGCGGCTGGGACAAAAGTGAGCTTCGGCAGTGGCTTAATTCGGAGTTCTTGGCACTTTGCTCCGATGAACTACAGGCTGTTATTCGCCCCGTGGTCAAACTTACCTCTGCTGGTGGGCGTAGCAAGGAGATTGTCAAAAGCGTTGATCGTATCTTCATTCTCAGCGAGAAAGAGGTTTACGGTCGTGTAGCCTACTCTGTTCCGGGCGAGGGTAGCTGGTACGAATATTACCGCTTGGAGGATGTGCCTTACTTCGCTCTTGATGAAGATGGCGACCCCTGCTCCAGCGGGTTGCGTTCCCCCTATTACGGCGGCACCAGCTGTTTCTGTTATGTGAGCGGCAACGGCTACATCAGCTACGGCACTGCTTCCTGGTCGGCGGGTGTGCGCCCCGGCTTTAGCTTCTAATCTCCGATCGGTAAAGTCAAGCCCACGAAAGTGGGCTGACTTGCCGAACGAATCGAGGTGATTTTATCTGTGCAGATTGACCGCGACGCAATTATGCAGGCAAAAGAAAAGCTCGGTGACGATAATGCCCGAATCATCGTGGAGGAGCTTGGCATAACCGATTATGATGTGCGGGATATGAAATGCTGTTGCCCGTTCCACCAAGAAGATCACGCTTCGTTTATCTATAATAAAAAGGCGTTCAATTTTCGGTGCTTTGGTGCGTGTTCACGTAGCTATGACATTTTGGATGTGCTGATGTACAAAGGGATGACCTATGCTCAAGCGTGTCGTAAGCTCTTTGAATTGGCTGGCATATCCTACTCATTCGGAGAGTTGGGAGTAAAAACACGACGGCAATACCAGTACCCAAAAGAGGTCGTGTGTGATGATAAGACTCAGGTTTACGAATACTTCAAAAAACGCAAAATTAGCCCTCATACGATAGATTATGCTGATGTAAGACAGGACGGTGAGGGGAATGCCGTTTTTAACTACTACGACACCAACGATGTGTTGACAATGGTGAAATATCGTCCGTCCAGAAAAGTCAAAAAGGGTGAAAACAAATGTTGGTGCCAAAAAGGAGCAGACACCACACCACTTCTTTTCAACATGAATCGGATCAACACTACAGTCCCATTGTTGATTTGCGAGGGAGAGCCAGATTGCCTTTCAGCAATCGAAGCAGGTTTCACAAATGCAGTTTCTGTTCCGCTTGGCAGCACCAACTTCCACTGGATTGAAGAGAACTGGGATTTTCTTGAACAATTCAGTTCTATCGTAATTTGTTCTGATAATGACGAAGCTGGCCTCAAAATGCAAAAGGAATGTATCTATCGGCTGGGAAGCTGGCGGACAAAAGTTGTAGAAGTTCCTCAACTCTATGTTGACGAAACGACAAATCAGCGATATTCCGTTAATGATCTCAATGAAGTGCTTTACTACTTCGGTAAAGAGAAAGTTATGGAGATCATATTGGACGCCAAAGACTCCCCTGTTCCGGGCGTAGTTGATTTCGCTGATATTGAAGACATTGACCTTGATGCTCTTGACGGCATCCCGACCGGACTTCCCAATCTTGACCGATACCTGATGAAACTATTCTATGGAACGCTGAACATTGTAACCGGCATTAACGGCAGCGGTAAATCATCCTTCTTAAATCAAGTGATATGCCAATGCTTAGATCGAGGCGAAAACGCATACCTCTTTTCCGGTGAATTGCCTAACTTCCAGGCAAAGAACTGGCTCAACTTTATTTTCGCAGGCCAACGGAACGTGAAGGAATGTCAATATAATGATTCTGTCTTCTATAAAGTGACACCAGAAGCAAAAAGAGCAATCAGCGAATTTTACCGTGGTCGGCTCTATATTCGGCAAGACGGTGAATCCAACAAATCAGCAGATCTCTTAAAATCCATGGAGGATTCGGTGAGGAAATACGGCACAAAACTGTTGATTCTCGATAATCTGACAGCTATCAATTTGGAAAGCAATGACAACAACAAGTACGATAAGCAGGCGGATTTCATTATGGATTTGATTGCGTTTGCTGTAAAGTTCAATGTCGTTGTAATCCTGGTTGTCCATCCACATAAAATCGACATGATGCGGCGGTTAAGCAAAATGGATGTGCAAGGTATTTCAGCTATTATTGACCTTGCTCATCGTATCATTAGCCTTTACCGTGTACAGGAGTCAGATCGTCAAGGCGTTCCCAAAATGAATGGGAGCGGATGGAAGGTAAAACCCATTAAAGCGGATGTCATTTTTGATATTCTGAAAGACCGACTAACGGGCTATGAAAGTCGTAGTATCGAAACCTTTTACGATCGTCCGTCTAAGCGGTTCTTCACAACCGAGGCAGAGCTTGACTACCAATACGCATGGGATAAACGGAAATATACTACGCCACTTCCGTTCCCACCCCAGCAACTGGTAGAGGATGATAGCGAAGACGAGGTGTTTGGCAGAGTGAGTAACCAATAATCAGCACGAAGCCACGTACCGAAAAAACGGGATCGCCAATCTATTGTATGATGATTCCCGTTGACGATACGCTTGTGGCTCGTGAAATAGGAGTAATCAAAATGGGAAACAAAAACTATACAGTATATCACCTGCATACTCAGCTATCCTTGTTGGATAGCACCACCAAGCATTCAGATTACATTGCTCGTGCGGTAGAACTGGGGCAGACCGCTATTGCATTTACGGAGCACGGTCATATCTATCAGTGGGTTGAGAAGAAGATGGCCTGCGAGAAAGCTGGGCTGAAATATCTTCATGGCTGCGAAGTTTATTTGACGGAAGCGCTTTTGGTGCCACCTGACCCCAGCGAGGTGCGCCGCCAGGTTATGGAGGAGGTTTGGCAGCGTGAGAAGGAATATGACGAACTGCGGGAAGCTCCGAAAAAGTTAGAGGCATACCTTGAGATGTTGCAAAAAAACCCAGAGGGTAAAGCGTACTATGACCGCTTTTGTGACGATTTGGATGCCCTACATGAAAATGAAGCCAAAGAACCAGAGCCTTTCGATACCGCAAATTATATTAGCTGGCGCACCGATGAGCTGACCAAGGCTGGGATGCACAAGGTTCGTGATAACTTCCATACCATCCTAATTGCCTGACACTATGCCGGTCTACAGGAAATGAATGAGTTGATTAGCCGCTCTACTCACAGCGATCACTTCTATTATAAGCCTCGAATTACGTTTGAGGAGTTTCTTAGCCTCTCCAATAATGTTATCAAAATCAGTGCTTGTCTTGCTTCTCCGCTCAATAAGATGAGCATTACCCACCCTATGTACGAGCGGTTACTGCGGCACTATGACTATTTGGAAATCCAGGCGCATGATCATCCAGAGCAAATCGCTTATAACCGCCATTTGGCCGATTTGTCCCAGCGCTATAACATCCCTTTGATTGCTGGTACTGACACGCACAGTATTGACAAATACAAAGCTGAGTGTCGGAGCATTCTTCAGCTGGCGAAACATATCGAGTTTGCAGACGAGGACAGTTTTGACCTCACCTACAAAAGCTATGATGAGCTGGTTGCAATGTTTGCCAAACAGGATGCTATTCCTGCAACACTCTATCTTGAAGCAATCGAAAACACCAATCGCATGGCTGATTCCGTAGAACCCTTTGAATTGGATATCTCTTTCAAATATCCCCCGCTGTACGGAGATCGTGATAAACAAGTGCTACATGAAACGATTGAACGCAATTTTCAAGCAAAGATTGCTGATGGCGCAATTACCCCAGAGCAGATAGCGCCATTCCGAGAAGCTATTGAGGAGGAGTTGCGGGTCTTTGAAAAGATTGATATGTCAGGTTTTATGCTGTTCATGGGCGAAATGGTGACGTGGTGCAAGGAGAATGGTATTCCGATTGGGCCGAACCGTGGTTCGTGCGGTGGCTCCCGTGTTGCTTATGTTACCAACACAACCGATTTGAACCCTGAAAAGTGGCATACGGTGTTCAGTCGTTTTTGTAACGAGGATCGTAAAGAGATTGGCGATATTGATATCGACGTATCTCCGTCTCAGCGCGATCAGGTGTATGACTATATTATCAATCGGTTTGGACAAGACCGAACCGCATTCATCCTTGCTATTGGCACTATCAAATCTAAAGGGTGCATTGACGAGATATGCCGAGCCTTGGGCGTTATGTGGAACAAAGAGCACCAACACAATTTGAAAGAGATCAAGCAGCAGATCGCAGAGGCTAAAGAACAAGGAAACGATCAGCTGGCACAGCAGCTTATCAAAGAGCTGGATCACTTGAAAAAGGAAAACGAAAGGATATTTGCAAAGAATCCTTGGGTTGGCAAAATTAACGCCACAATCAAAGATGAATATAGCGCGGCAGAACAGCGAGCACTTAGTTTAGCAGAGGGCAAGAGTAAAGAAGAAGCTAAACAAATCATGAGAGATGAGACTGCTGAAGTACGTAAAAAGTATTCAGATGTCTTTTACTACTATGACGGTCTGCTTGATGTGGCAATCTCGCAATCCATGCACCCTGCCGGCATTGTGGCAAGTCCTATTACACTCCGAGATAATTATGGCACTTTCATTTCAGAGGGCAAAGAGATCTTGCAGATTGACATGGAGTGCGTGCATGAAGTCAGCCTGGTCAAGTACGATATCTTAGGGCTGAAGAATATCGAGATCATCAAGGATGCCTATGAACTGCTGGGAAAACCTTATCCTAAGTCTCACGAAATCAACTGGGATGATGAGGCAGTTTGGAAAGATATGTTGCGTTCCCCTATCGGTATCTTCCAGTTTGAAGGAGACTTTGCTTTCCAAATGCTCAAGCAGTATGCGCCTCATAGCATTTTTGATATGAGTCTTGTAACGGCAGCACTTCGTCCTTCTGGTGCTTCTTACCGTGACGATCTTATGCAGCATAAGCCACACAAAAACCCCTCCCCAATTATTGATGAACTTCTGGCGGACAACAATGGCTATCTAATCTACCAAGAGGATGTTATCAAGTTTCTACAACAGATTTGTGGTTATTCTGGCTCTGATGCAGATAACACGCGAAGGATGATTGCTCGGAAGGTGCCAGAGGACTTGGAGAAGGAACTGCCCAACATTCTGAACGGATATTGTAGTAAATCCCCTCAGCCAAGAGAAGTTGCAGAGCAGGAGGCAAAAGAGTTTCTGCAAATTATCAGTGACGCTTCCAGCTATATGTTCGGTTATAACCATTCAGTTGGCTACTGCATGATCGGATATCTCTGTGCGTATCTGCGCTACTACCATCCGTATGAGTTCATCACAGCCTACCTTAACAACGCCAACAACGATGAAGATGTAAAAAACGGTAATGAGCTGGCGCTTTTATACGGGATCAAAATTGTTCCACCGCGCTTTGGACTCTCCAAGGACAAATACTTACTCAATAAAGAAGAGAAGGTCATTGCCAAGGGGATTAGCTCTGTGAAATATATGAATGCAGATGTTGCCAACGAGTTGTATGCTTTGGCTGAGACTGGAAAACCCAAATCCTTTATGGAGCTACTACAACTGATGAATGAAAAAACACATCTGGATACGCGGCAGCGGGACATCTTAATCAAGATCGACTACTTTATCGAATATGGCAACGCCAAAGAATTATTGCGGATGGTAGATCTGTTTTCTTTCTTCAAAAATGGCACTATGAAAAAAGTCCTCAAAGAGAAGTTGACGCCAAATCTGGAACCTATCGTTGCTCAATATGCTACTGGACTTTCAAAAAATGGAGCAGAGGCGAAAAGCTACACTTTTACAGATATGCCAGGGTTGCTTCTCCATCTGGAGGGTGTGGTAAGAGATATGCACATTCCGGACTTTGACCTAAAAAGCAAAATGCAAGACCAGATGGAGAACCTGGGCTATATTGATTTGACAACGGACAAAAAAGAAGACCGACGCAAACTTATCATTTTGGAAGTATTTCCACTGAAGAGCAAGGCAAGTAAAGAAATCTGGGGATATGCGCTCCAAACAAGATCTATTGGGAGTGGTAAAACCTCCAGACTGACGGTACGCAGCAGACTCTTTGAAAAGAGGCCATTGAAGCGTCTTGATGTAATCTACGCCAGCGATGTAAGGCAAGAGCGCTCTGGATACTGGTATCTGATTGGTTACGACTATGTAATTTAGCCGTATTCAATATATCAAAGCAACGAATAAAATCAAGGAGGAACGAGTATGAAGATTATCAAAGCGGGATTTCATATCCTTTCGCCTGCCAATGGGGCAGAGATTTTGAAATCCATTGAGCAGGCCGGACGAGTCTGCTACAAATCCGAAGACAAGATCACAGACGGCAGCGCCGAGAAATTTGTTGCTGGGATTATCAAGCGTGGTCATGAGGCGGTGCTGGAGCATGAATCCATTCGAGTTAAGTTCATCGTTGATCGTGGCGTATCCCATGAGATTGTACGTAATCGGCTGGCGGCGTATTGCCAGGAAAGTACCCGTTACTGCAACTACTCTAAGGATGGTTTTGGAAACGAGATTACTGTTATTGAGCCTTGTTTCTTGGAGCATGACACTCCGCAATGGGTAGCATGGGAGTCTGCTATGAAAAACGCAGAGTTCTTCTATTTTAGGATGCTGGATCTCGGCTGTTCTCCCCAAGAAGCCCGTAGTGTTCTCCCTAACAGTCTCAAAACTGAGGTAGTTATGACAGCCAATATCCGTGAGTGGCGGCATTTCTTTAAGCTCCGGACTTCGCTGGCAGCGCATCCGCAAATGCGTGAGGTTGCAATTTCTCTCCTTCAAGAGTTCCAGCGGTTGATTCCTGTGCTCTTTGATGATATTGAGGTGGCCGCATGAAAGTGATTTGCATTTCCGGCAAAGCGCAGCATGGCAAGGACACTACCGCCACTATGTTGAAAGAGATGTTGGAGAAAAATGGCAAGAACGTCATAATTGCTCATTTTGCAGACCTCCTCAAATACATCTGCAAGACCTATTTCGGTTGGGATGGGCAGAAAGACGAGCGTGGTCGGCACATTCTCCAATATGTCGGAACCGATGTGATTCGAGCAAAATCCCCTAACTACTGGGCCGATTTCATTGTCAACTTCTTTTCCATGTTCCAAGACGAATGGGACTATGTGATTTTGCCTGACTGCCGTTTCCCGAATGAATACGAGTTGTTCAAATACAGTGGCATTGATACGGTTTTGGTGAGGGTGGTACGTCCCAATTTCGTCTCCCCGCTGACACCGGAGCAGCAAGCTCACAAATCTGAAACAGCGTTGGATGACTACCACTTTGATTACGTCATCCAAAACGATGAGGATTTGGATAAGCTGCGTGTTACGGTTGCCATTCTTATCACAGAATTGGAATCACCGCCTACACCTCTGACGATCCTTTTTGACGCCGATGATGTGGCGGAAAATTTGCTGAACTGCTGGGTTGATCTGCTGAATGAGCGGTATGGCACATCGGTTGCCTTTGAGGATGTTAAGGATTGGGATATGACGATAGCATTCCCCACTCTGACAAAACAGCAAGTATTTGGCGTTTTGTTGGACGATGAACTGTGGCACAGACTGGAACCTATGCCTGGTAGCCAGTGTGTTCTCCAGAAATGGTATGACCAAGGACACCAGCTTTATATGGTGACTGCCTCAGACTACCGCACTTGCAAGGTAAAAGTAGAACGAATTTTGCAGATGTTCCCGTTCCTCGATTGGGAGCATATCATCTTGGCCTCAAATAAGCAGATGGTGCATGGCGACATTCTGATCGACGACGGTATCCACAATCTTGTCAACGGCGACTACTTCAAAATCCTGTTTAACCGTCCGCATAATTGTGGTCTGGATGTGGAGAAATACGACATTCATCGTGCGGAAACATGGGATGATGTTGACGCCTTAGTACAGCAGTATGCAGAAAGAAGGAAGATTGAATGATTGTTCTTTTTTCAACAGGATGCCCGAAGTGCTCGATTCTGAAAAAGAAATTGGAGCAAAAAGGAATCGTTTACCAAGAAAATAACTCTGTCGAGGAGATGTTGGGACTTGGGATTACTCAGGTGCCAGTTCTAAAAATTGGAAGTAGGCTCCTTGAGTTTGCGGATGCAAATGACTGGGTTAATAAACAGGAGAGTGCAGAATGAACATCAACATCGAGCTAAAAAAGAATTTTATTAACGCATACAACAGAATGCAGAATGACTATGGAGAAGAAATGGCAAAAATCAACGGCTTCTCTACCGGTCAGTTAAGCTATACCGACTTTATTGACAACTTTATTGATTCGGACACTGTGGCTGATGCTTCAGTAGACGGCAACGCCAATGTCGGTCAAAAAGATATTGTCACTTTGATCAACGAAATGCCTAAGCCACATCAGAAACTATTGGCATTCAATAAGATTTACTACGAGATCAACAAAAAGTATGGATTCAGAGTGGCGAATGAGTGGTTACGCTGTGAATGGGATGGTCATTTGTACCTTCATGACGCAAATACCTCCACATTTGTCCATTACTGCTTTGCATATGACTTGAAGAGTCTGGCAGAACGTGGGCTGTATTTTATTGAAAACTTCAACGCCGAGCCGCCCCAGCATCTTGAAACATTCGTGGATTTTGTCAAGGAGTTTGTTAGCTGGACGTGTAACCGTAGTTCTGGAGCTGTTGGCCTGCCCAACCTGATTCCCTATATGTACTACTTCTGGAAGAAGGATTGCGCCGAAAATCTGTATACAGACTGCAATCGAGCTGCCCAACAGGAGATTCAGCGCTTGATTTACGCATTAAACCAGCCGTTCCTTCGTGGTGGTATCCAGTCTGCATTTACTAACACCAGTATCTTCGACAGACCTTATTTAGAAGCTCTGTTCGGCGGAGCAGAGTTTCCTGACGGTTCTTTTATGATTGACGAAATTGACGGGATCATGGAGTTCCAGAAAGTATTTCTTGAAACCATGGCAAAGATTCGTTCCAAGAACATGATGACATTTCCTGTCAACTCCATTTCTCTACTTCGCGTTGACGGAAAGTTCGTGGACGAAGATTTTGCTAAATATGCTTGTGCTCACAATATAAAGTGGAACGACAGCAATCTATTTATCGACGATTCTGTCACCAGTTTATCTAACTGCTGCCGTTTGAAAAACAACATTGAGGACTTAGGTTACTTTAACTCTATCGGTGGCACTGCGCTCAAGGTTGGCTCCGTTAAAGTTAGTACCATCAATTTGGCTCGTCTGGCTTTGGAGAATAAAACAGAGGACGAGTATTTGGTAGCACTTAAAGAAATGGTCGTACTAAATCTAAAAGTGCTTGATTGCGTCCGAAATATCATCAAACGAAACGTGGATAAAGGGCTGCTCCGTAACTTCTCTCTTGGTATTGTAGATTTTGAGCATCTTTACAACACCATTGGTTTTATCGGTATCTACGAAACGATGAAAACCTTTGGCTATGTCCGCAAGGATACTCTTGGCAATACGTATTACACTGAGAATGCAGAGAGATTTGGCAAAAAAATCTTTGAAGTGATTCACAATACCAAGGCTGAGTTCGCAAAGGCAGTTGATTATCAAATCAACTGTGAACAAATTCCTGGTGAAACTGCAGCTGCCAAACTGATGAAGAAGGATCTCTTCTTCTATCCCGATGCCACCGTGACCGATTTGCCCCTCTATGGCAATCAATTCATTCCTCTTGGGATTAAGACCACTATGCAAGAGCGTATTCGTATCGCTTCCATGTTTGACGGATTCTGCAACGGCGGCAGTATTCTTCATGTCAATATTGAAGCTCCGTTCAACACCTTCGAGCAAGCATGGGATATGCTTAACTACATTGCTGATCAAGGTGTGACTTACTTTGCGTTTAACACAAAAATCCAGGTTTGTAAAAACAACCACGCATTTTTCGGCAAGGTTTGTCCTGAATGCGGGGAACCTGTTGCAACAGAATACACCCGTATTGTAGGATTTTATGTTCCTATCACAACCTATTCTAAGGAACGTAAGGCAGAGTATCAGATGAGGGAGTGGGAAAAAGTTGCTGATTAAAGGATTGGTGGACGAAGATTTCGTCAATTACAAAAAACCGTCCATGTTTATCATCTTTCCCTACTGCACTTTCAAATGTGAGAAGGAGGCCAAGGTTTGCTGTTGCCAGAACAGCAACCTTGCCCATTCTCCTATAATTAAGGTGGGGGTCGAAGACATTATCCAACGCTATATTTCCAACCCTATCAGCAAAGCTATTGTTTGTGGTGGTATGGAACCTATGGACACCTTTGATTCTTTGTTAGAGTTATTATGTAGGTTTCGTAATGAAAGCAGCGACGATTTTGTAATCTACACAGGATATACCAGAGATGAATGTACAGAAAAAGGATGGCTTAATTCATTAGCTAACTTTCCGAATGTTATCATTAAATTTGGACGTTACATTCCTAATCAATCCAGGAAGTATGACACTGTACTGGGAACAACACTGGCAAGTGACAACCAATATGCAGAAAGGATTTCATAATGAAAATACGTTTGAATCCTGATCAGAAATATGTAAAAGAGATTAGAAGACAACTCAAAGAAAACTCAGGCTATTGTCCGTGCTCTCTGCTAAAAAGTGAAGATACGAAATGTATGTGCAAGGAGTTTCGTGAAATGGAAAGTGGTATGTGTCATTGCGGTTTATACATCAAGGAGGATGATTTGAAATGAATGGAAAGTTGGAGTTTCGTTGTTCTAAGTGCGGGAAACTGCTGAACGGTGCAACCCTGGATTACAGTCAAAAATGGTTGTGCAGTAAATGTGCAGCAGATCAAACTGATGTTTTGTATTGTGAGCGCGGCTGCAAAGTCAGGGCTGTTGATCTGGACGCCGGCATGAGTGGAGATTCCAAACAGGCGCATCAATTTCTGACTGAGGGAGAAGTTTATGAGGTAGAAAGCCTCAATGTAGGTGGCTGGATTTCCCATATTGTACTGAAAGAAATCCCTGGTCAGCGTTTTAATACCGTACACTTCGTTCGGTGTGAATGAGGTAGCAATATGCAAAGAGATAGACCTTTGACCGGTTGTGCAGTCTGCCCTGTTAAGGAATGTGACACTATGTATCGAGGATCGCGCTGCTCTGTTTATCGGGATAGGGTAGGTGTGGATTTCGACCCCCAAACCAATGCGGAAACACTTGTAACTCTGGAAGAGGATAAACTGCGGGAAACTTTAATTGAGTATTTCTGCCAGTGGGCGAGTTGTGGTGACAGTTATATCTTCGATTTGACCAGGGTAAAAGAAGCATTTGCTATCGGCACAATGAGCTTTGACGACTTTGTGGAGTGGGATGAAAGCCGAGTAGCGGAGCTGGTGGACGAATTTATTGCATGGCTAAAAGAGCCAGCACAAAAACAGAAAGGGTGATGAAAATGCTTATCGTTAATTTATATGGCGCTCCTGGAGCGGGTAAATCCACCGGAGCAGCTTATGTCTTTTCTCAGCTGAAAATGCGTGGAATCAATGCTGAGTTGGTAACGGAATTTGCTAAGGATAAGGTGTGGGAGGAAAGTAAAGCTGTTTTCCAGAATCAGGCGTACATCTTTGGTAAGCAATATTTCCGCATCAGTCGCGTTCAAGACAAGGTGGATGTGGTTATTACTGACTCCCCCATCCTGCTGTCTCCGTTCTACGCCAACGATCCTGTTCTGGGTGAGGAGTTCGATCGGTTGGTCACAAAGGTTTCTGAGTCATACGACTCTATGAATGTCTTTATCAATCGCACTAAACCTTATAACGGTGCTGGTCGTTTCCAGACTGAAGCAGAGAGTGATGCGCTTTCTCGTGATCTTCATGAATTTCTTGTAGGCCACGGTGTCGCCTGTCGGCATTATAGTGGTGATATCGAAGGGTACGATGTGTTAGTAACCGACATTTTAAGTAAGCTCAATTCAAAGAAAACGGAGGGTTAAGATATGTCGATGGTTCATGTATGTGATGCCTGCGGAAAAGTCATTCAGCATCCGCATGATCAAAAAATGCGGGAGTTCACGTTGAATACCAGTTATGATTATGGGACTGTTCTTACGAATCCCACTGTAGAACGTAAGGAAATCCATCTATGCGATAACTGCTTTCACGCTCTCTATCTCATTGCTGAGGGAGCAAAAATGCCTGGACAACCCGAACAGCCTATCGGACAGACAATCAAGGTCAAATACCTAAGCGATAAAATTGAGAAATTGGACTATATCGCCAGCAAGTCTGATTGGATTGATTTACGGGCCGCTGAAAATGTGGATCTGAAAGCCGGCGACTTTAAGTTGATTTCGCTGGGTGTGGCGATGCAGCTCCCCAAGGGATATGAGGCGCACATCATTCCCCGCAGCTCAACTTTCAAAAATTTCGGTGTTATTCAGGCCAACCACATGGGGATGGTGGATGAAAGTTATTGTGGAGACAACGATCAATGGTATTTCCCGGCCATTGCTATGCGTGATACCTCAATCAAGGTTGGCGACCGCATTTGTCAGTTCCGCATTGTGGAGCACCAGCCTCAGATCTCTTTTGAAGCCGTAGAAACGCTGGGTAATGAAGATCGCGGCGGTATTGGCTCTACAGGAACGAGGTAAGCAAATGGCAAAGAAGCAGTTTGTACGTGGTTCCTGGTTGCTCGAAAAGAATGTTGCTGACAGTAATGCTTACTGTAAAACACATAAGGCTGCTATCGACAGCATAATTGCATGGGCGAACACACTAAACATTTATGTAGGCTTTGGATTATCTGAAGATAAGACGTTCCTATGTGAATATGAAGTGTTTGGCGATACGAAAGCTATGTGCAAAGGTGTCGCAAGCGAGCTGAAAGCAAAGCTCAAGCCAGAATGGAAAGGTGTTAGCCTTGGATACCAAACATTTGGGTTTACATTGAGGTGATGATATGACCGTATATGAATATCTTATCAAACTACCCCGTCCTCTCTTCGAGGCCACACTACTTGGTCTTATGGGGATTCCGCTCAATCCTGAGAAAGAGGCATGGTTTCACGAGTGGATGGATCGCCCCTATGATGTGTTTCCGTCTTGTAATCTTTCCAGTTTGCAAAGTGAAGCCGTTGTTCCGCTCGACCACATGACCATGTTGCTGGGCAAGACGGCATCTACACTTCCAGCAGAAAAGCAGGAGCAGTTGAGATCCGCTATGAAGAACTACTGCGAGATTTGCGATTATATCAACGACCATCTGGCAAGACAACAAGCCAGCGATTATTAGAACATGGAGAAATGCGGAAATGAGATTGATTGATGCAGACGCTTTAGAGGATGCGCTTGGATCATCTGATCGTGATATTTACTGTAAAGAGTGGATACGAGACGCACCTACCATTGAAATCACGTCTAACGATGGCTGGATAGCTGTAAATGAAAGACTGCCAGTTGAGGATGATTTGGTACTTATTCTGTGTAAAAACAAAGCAATATTCGTTGGGGCGTGTTTCAGGATAAGCTATGAGAATGAACCACGGTGGAGAATCAAAACGGCTCTTAACTCAACTAAGCTATTAAATAAGGGATGTGTCACGCATTGGATGCCTCTGCCGAAGCCACCAGAAGATACTACAAAACAATAACATTCCACGATGGAGGTAAAAATGGACATAAAGTATCGCAGGTTTGCAATCGGAACAAAAGAGCGCCCTACAGTGTTTTTAATGAAAAGCGGCGAAGTCAGTGAGGACGCTGAGGATGCTCAACTATTTGAAACGATTGAGGAAGCAAATGCCGAAATCCAAAAATGTGACGAACCTGAACTCTTCAAATTGTACGATGTTGAAATAAGCGTTCAGGGCATATGAAAGACTGGTTTTATTCAGAAAGCGAACTGCTTTATTTCTTTCAGTAAATAACGAATAAAATCAAAGAATGTGAGGGAAAGAATATGAATAACAAACGACGATCCGGCCTTGTGCCGGTGAAAAAGATAACGGTGCTCTTTCTTGTAGCGCTGGTCGGCTTCACAATTTTGGGCGTTGGGGTAAAAGCTCTTGCTCCTTTACTGATCACCGACCAAATTGAAGTTGTCGGCTATCAAGATGGTGTGGATTATTACCGCCAGATGCGAGAGTGCGCCAAAGACGGTAGTAAGTACGCCATGCTTGTTGGGGAGATTTATGAAGAGCAAAGAAATTTCAAGATAGATCGGCTAAACCTGCCGTATGAGAAAACCGAACTCTTTATAGATAACCGCACCGGCGAAGAGGTACTTAAAGCGATAGATGATGATCCCCCCCCCACTGCAAAGAAGATTGAACGACTGAAATCTGAGTATGATGTAGCTGGTCAGGTTTATGAATATCTAAACACACAGGGTATGTCAGATATTGTGATTGCCGGCATCCTTGGCAACATGATGACCGAGTGCGGCGGTCAAACCTTGGATTTGCAGTGGGATATTTATGGGTATGATGGCAGCTATTACTACGGCCTATGCCAGTGGAGCCTTTATTATAACCCTTCGGTTGACGGTGCAGATATCACCGGCCAGCTTGATTACTTAATGAGCAACATTCGTACCAATATGGATTACTTCGGCGGAGACTATGATGAGTTTTGCGCTATTGCCGACCCAGGCGACGCAGCCAAATATTTTTGCAGTTACTATGAGCGCGGCGCTGGCAAATCTACACGCGCCACCAACGCCGAAACCGCTTTTAAGTGGATACAAGCAGAATAACCAAAGAGAGGGTGATTTGCTGTGAGCATTTCTCTTGACACCGTTATCAACGGTGATTGCCTAGAAATAATGTCCCAAATTGATACCGGAAGCATTGATATGATTCTTTGCGATTTACCTTACGGAGCGACACAGAACAAGTGGGATGTGGTGATCTCTCCCAATCTGCTCTGGCAACAGTACGAGCGCATTATCAAACCTAATGGCGCGATTCTTCTCTTCGGACAGGATAAGTTTACCGCCACAATGATGCTATCCAATCCTAAACTTCACCGTTACAACATCATATGGGATAAGGTCTTGAAGAGCGGATTTCTGAACGCTAAGAAAATGCCGCTTCGAGAGCATGAGGATATTATGGTATTCTATAAGTCTCCACCGACATACAATCCTCAGATGGAGAAAGGCGAAAAGAATCATAGCAAGGGTAAGGCTGTGGGCAAACAAGTTGAAGACATTCATTCCAATCGGAGTTATGGCAACTATATTTGCGTCCAGTCAGAGGACACCGATATGAAGTATCCTGCGTCGATTTGGCGGTTCCCGAAGCCACACCCCTCTGTTGCGCTCCACTCTACCGAAAAACCCATAGAGCTACTGCGATATGCTATCCGTACTTACACGCTGCAGGGGGAGGTAGTTCTGGACAACTGCTGTGGCACTGGCTCAACACTGATTGCGGCGAAGCTGGAGGGGCGGCATTATATCGGAATTGATAACGGTGTGTGCGACAAGAAGAAAAGCCCGTATTATGGAGTGCCTTGGGCTGAGGTTGCCCAGCGGAGACTGGAGGAAATCAATGGATCTAAATATGAATCAGCGTGACCTCGAACTGTGGGAGCAAGGTAAACTGAAAGCGTTTGCCGTCCCGCAGGGGGTAGACGACCTTAGCGTGGGTCAA
>Ga0137306_101821_pt1 | contig 20093 bp, 17 predicted proteins | sample Inofroosms_March_FD_97187 | JGI IMG/M metagenome (GOLD analysis project Ga0137306, IMG submission 97187) | Mouse cecal microbial communities from Vienna, Austria - N-Acetylneuraminic and N-Acetylglucosamine D2O microcosms_March | ecosystem: Host-associated > Mammals > Digestive system > Large...
CAGTTTAACGCTCTCCAAAACCGCACCCTTATCCTCCACACCGGTAAGCATAATCACCGGTATATTTTTCCCTTCCTCCATACTGCGTATTTTCCGCAATGTCTCAATGCCGTCCTGCTGCATCATATGAATATCCAGCAGAATCAGATCAGGCTTCTCCAGTTCCAGATATCTCAAAGCCCGTACCCCTGAATTAATCGTAACTACATCATAATCATTCCGCAGAATACTGGAAATCCGCGTTAAGATAATGACATCGTCATCCACTGCCAAAATGCGTTTTTTTAAATCGCCCTCTACCTGGCTCATTTGCCTTCTTCCTCCTTTTCCAATATACTAAGCAGTTGGCTTAACAGATCTTCCGCATTGTCATCCTCATATAATCTGAGCTGTTCCCGTATCTCCAAAATGTGCGCCTCCATGTCCTCAGGCAGTTCATGTTCCAGTATCGTCTCCACTCTTTCCGCGCACTCCCGAGACCGGAAATGTTTCAATTCTTCCAGAGCTGCCGCCGCTTCTTCCTTAAGCTCCTCTATGGTCAGGCAGGGAAGCTTTTCCTTCCTTCCGTTCTCCTGTCTGCGCCGTTCCAGAAACTGTCCGATATTCGCAAGAAGCGTCTCATATTCCGCCAGCAGCACAGGAAACTGACTGTCAATTGCATCCCTGTCCCCCTGAGCAGCAGCAAACTCCTGGGCGCGGGCCAAAGCAGAAACCTCCATAGCCCCGATATTAGCCGAAGCGCTTTTCAGTCCATGTACCTCAATCTGATAGCGCAGAAGATCCGATTCCACAAAGTCACACATAAGCTCTGTTTTGCGTTTGCCGTCTATAAAATAGAGATCCAGCAGCTCAACAAAGCCGTTTTCATCACCGGAATAATACTGCATGGCCGCATCCATATCCACCCCGTCGATCCGGAAAGCCGCCGGGTCCAGCGGTCTGGCTTCTTCTTCCATGGCTTCCGCCTGTCTGTACTTCTCCGGTACCCAGCGCAGCAAAAGCCGGTTCAATTCTTTCCGGTCAAGGGGTTTCGCGATAAAGTCCTGAAAACCGTGTTCCAGAAAATATTCCCGCATGCCTTCCATGGCATTGGCTGTCAGTGCAACCATAACAGGAGCGGTCCCGTTCTCGCCGCAGTCCATGCGGATAATCTCCGCCGCCTCAACACCGTCCATGTCAGGCATCATATGATCCATAAAAATAATATCGTACCAGCCGGTGCGCACCAGCTCAATGGCCTCAGGCCCGCTCTCCGCCTCAGTCAGATCAAAGGAATAGCTTTTCAAAAAGCTTCTGGCCACCTTGCGGTTAATCACATTGTCATCGACAATCAGCACTTTCATGCCGGGCGCGGTAAACATATCCGTAACTTTTTGCTCCGCCTGCGGAATCTCCGGCATCTCTGAAACCGGCCTGCTGTCCACAATTTTCTGGGGAATCGTCACCGTAAACGTGGTGCCCAGCCCATAGGTACTTTCCACATCAATCGTACCGCCCATCAGTTCCACCAAATTTTTCACAATGGCAAGCCCCAGCCCGGAACCCTCCACGCTTCTGTTTTTCTTGGAATCCACCTGCCGGAAATCCTCGAAAATATTCGGAAGATCTTCCTCCCGAATGCCGCGGCCGGTATCCTCCACACAGAACGTGAGCAGCTCCTCATCCGGGTTCGTTCCGGGCTTTCCGGTAATATACGCGCGCACGTACCCTTTTGTCGTAAATTTGATCGCATTGCTGAGTATATTAAGCAGAATCTGTTTGATTCTGCCGTCGTCGCCGTTATAACGGCAGGGGATCGTCCCGTCGCACTCATATTTCAGAATCAGTCCCTGCTGGGAAGCGGCCATATCCATCATTCCCATGAGGTCATCGGCCATCACTTTTATGTAGTAATTGACATTCACCAGTTCCATTTTGCCCGCTTCCACTTTGGACAGGTCCAAAATATCATTGATGATTGTCAGCAGATTTTTTGCCGCGGACTGTACGTCCTTGGCATAGCCGTAGATCTCCGTATCTCCGCATTCCTCCATGATAATATCATTCAGTCCGATAATGGCATTCATCGGCGTCCGTATCTCATGGGACATATTTGCAAGGAATTCGCTTTTCGCGATACTGGCCTTTTCTGCCTGACGGCGCACCCGCTTGATCTCATTGATATAAGCCCTCATATCGGTCATATCCAGAATCAGAATCACGCAGCCCCTGATCCGGCCGTTCTCATCCATAATATGCTTGCTGTGGCTTTCGTAATGCTGCTCCCTGATCGAAAAACTCTGAGGAACATCATTGTTCAGCATTTCTTCCCGGAAACCTTCCACTACCCGGATGTTCTCTCCCGGCTTATGAGCGGACAGATCGGTGAAAATCATCGCCGCCGCTCTGTTATAGCTGACCAGCCGATCATGGTTATCCAGAGCGATCACACCGTCGCCCATACTTTCCAGAACCTTCTCCGCTGCCACATGGCGAAAATCATAATTACGGCGGCTCCAGACCACGATGACCACCAAGGACATGGAAATCGTAAGCGTCACCGGTGTAAAGTCAAATTCATTCATCAGCTTAAACACATAGGCCACCAGCATCGTGACAGGCAATGTGGAAATGGCAAAAATCATCCGATATTGCCGGTTAACCTGCCGGTCCGTGCATGAGCGGACCGCTTTTGTCAGGGTATATATGCAAAGCACATATGGAATAATAATGTGGGCAATCGTAAAAAACACATACAGCGGACCATAACTGAGACTGATATGGTAAAATCCGCCCGCGCCCGGCACCCACCGGACTTCACGATAGAAAAGACCCTGCCAGTTAAAAATCACCGCGGGAAGAGATAGAAAACTGATTGCGCCAAGTATTCTTAAAAGCACCTTCGGCGGTTTTGCAGAGCAGTAAATATAAATAAACCAGCAGTAACACAGCGGCGTAAAAGCGGAACCCACTTTTTCCATAATCACCGCCGTCATCGCCGCTTCCACCGCAGGCGCAGTCAATTCCAGTAAATAACCTATATTCTGTACCAGAGAACCACACATAATCATAATCAGCAGCTTCTGCTCTCTGGCCCCGTCTCCGTTCAGTAAAAGGAATAAAGCTATGGCTGTCAGACAGATGCCAAAACACTCTAATGCAATGACAAAATTTACCATTCTCCCTGTCCCCTCCGTATACGTTCTAACAATCTGCGGCTGCTGCCCTCAGATACGAAATACTGAAAATACAATATTATAATTTCCAGTCCATGTCAAGATGTACCTGTTGATTTCGACAAAAATTGTTACTGTTCACTTCGTGACCAGCAACATGCTTCGCGATGCACAGAAATGATGCATTCTGCATCATTTCGCGCTTGCAGCATAACTCGGGATTTCATACATTACATGCATAAAACACCTCGCGGAATAGTGTCACCTGAACAGTAACCAAAAATTTCTTAGTACATCGTCATAATCTCCCGTATCACCAGATACCCTGCCGGTCCCAGCAGCATTCCCCAGACGCCGAACAGGCTCAGCCCCACATAGATGGCGATCAGCGTTTCCAGCCCGGTGATGCCAAGCTGAGTGCCCATCAGACGGGCCTCGGCGAATTCTCTGAAAAAATAGCAGATGCCGTAGATGACCATCAGTCCCGCCGCCGTCACATACTGTCTCTGAAACAGGCAGACGACAGCCCAGGGAATCAGCGCCGTTCCGGTTCCCAGAATCGGCAGCACGTCCACGAAGCCCAGAGCCACGCCCACAGCCACCGGATAGGGATTTCCCAGAATCCACAGACCCAGAATGCAGACGCCGATTACCACGACCATAATCAGAAGCTGGCTTTTAAAATACGCCCCGCCGGCCAGAGACAGCCTCCGGCACAGCGCCGTCACCTCCGTGCCGAAAGTAGAGGCCTGCTGCCGCCGTTTCAGCTCGTCCATCTCCGTAACCGACAGCACGCAGGCAATCACCGACACCGTAAAGACGGCCCCCGCTTTCAGCACCCACTTAACCACCGGCACCGATGCGCCCGCCATCACAGGCATCAGCTTTTCCTCAATCTGCATATGCACAAAGCCTCTGGCCTGCTCCGTGGCGCTGATCAGAATGCCTTTGGGCAGAGACAGCGCCTGCTCCGCCTGATTGCAGCAGGAAAACAGGGCAGTCTCCATGCCCTTTAACAGATCGGGAAGCCTCTCCGACAAAATCCTGATCTGCCAGATCAGCCTGCCCCCCAGACTATACAGCACAATCCCTGCCGCCGCCGCTTCCAGCGTCAGCAAAACGCCGGCACTTACCGCCTCCGGTATCCGCACATGCTTTTTCAGCCACCGGGTTGTCCGCCGCATCTTCACCGCCAGAAACCATCCGATGCAAAACGGCAGCACCACCGGCAGCACAAACCGGAATCCCAGATACACAAAGGCCGCCGCCAGAATAAAAATGCCGCCTCTTACCAGTTTCTCTCTTTTAATTTCGCCCATAATAAAAATCACCCTCTGCTGTTTATGATAGACAGCATGGGTGACTTTATTCGCAATTGTATTATCCAATTTTTTCCTGTATGTCCTTACACCTTAAACCGATACCCCACCCCCCAGATCGTCTCAATATACTGGGGTTTCGCCGTATTAAACTCAATCTTCTCCCGGATTTTCTTGATATGCACCGTAACCGTGGCAATATCGCCCACGGACTCCATATCCCAGATCTTGTTAAACAGCTCCTCTTTCGTATAAACATGGTTCGGATTCTGTGCCAGAAATGTCAGCAGGTCAAATTCCTTCGTGGTAAACTGCTTTTCTTCCCCGTTAATATAAACCCGGCGGGCAGTCTTGTCGATTTTCAGGCCCCGGATCTCAATAATCTCATTCTCAATCACCGTGCTGCCGATCAGCCGCTCATACCGGGCCAGATGGGCTTTCACCCTGGCCACCAGCTCGCTGGGGCTGAACGGCTTGGTAATATAATCGTCGGCGCCAAGTCCCAGCCCTCTGATTTTGTCGATATCGTCTTTCTTGGCGGACACCATTAAAATCGGCGTATTTTTATTTTTCCGGATTCGCTTGCAGATCTCAAAACCGTCCGTCTCCGGCAGCATCAGATCCAGAATAAACAGATCAAAATCCTCTTTCATGGCCCGCTCCAGCCCTCTGTTGCCCGACGTCTCGATCTCCACGTCAAAACCGCTCAGCTCCAGATAATCCTTCTCCAGCTCCGCAATCGCCTCTTCATCTTCGATAATCAATAATTTACTCATAAATGACCTCCTGGTATTTTCTCAACACAAAATGCATCACCGTTCCCGTGGATTCCCTGCTGGTAGCCCAGATCCGGCCTCCGTGGTCCTCGATAATCTTCCGGACGATGGATAGCCCGATCCCGCTGCCTCCCTGAGAAGAATTCCTGGAAGAATCCGTCCGGTAAAACCTGTCGAATATATAGGGCAGATCCTTCTGTGCAATGCCTTTGCCGTTATCTTCGATCTCCACCTGAATAAAATCGCCTCTGTCCTTAATCCGGATATTAATAATTCCCCGGCGCTTGTCCAGATATTTGACGGAATTGCTGATAATGTTGTTGATCACCCGCTTCATCTGCTCCGCATCGGCGATCACCAGCGTGTCGTCCTCACAGTAATTAAAATATCCCAGCTCTATATTTTTCGCCTCCAGCTCAATGCCCACCTCGTCGATACAGTCCTTGAAATAGCTGGCTACATTGATCTTGGTAAACACATAGGGAACCCGGTTGGTATCAATCTTGCTGTAAAAAGTCAGCTCGTCGATCAGCTTGTCCATATCATTGGCCTTATTATAGATAGTCCTGATATATTTGTCCAGCTTTTCCGGGGAGGAGGCCACGCCGTCCATAATCCCTTCCACATATCCCTTGATGGCCGTGATCGGCGTCTTTAGGTCATGGGAAATATTGCTGAGCAGTTCCTTTGTCTCATTGTCATACTGGATCTTTTCCTCGGCGGACTCTTTCAGCCGCAGCCGCATCTCCTCAAAATCCATGCAGAGCTGGCCGATCTCGTCCCTGGTGTCCTGTACCTCCAGCTCAAAGTCCATGTTCCCTTCCTTGATCTCTCTGGTGGCTTTCTGCAGCAGGCCCAGTGGCTGTATAATAGACCGGTAAATCCAGGTGGTCAGCACCACCGCCGTAAGCAAAAGAATAATCACCACCGCAATCAGCATCTCCGATGCCAGGGCCTTTACCTCCGGCAGCGTAATGCTCATGGAGGTGATAATAAAAATCGTACCTGCCGCACCGTCGGAAAACCGCAGATCATGCTGCTTTAACAGACATTTGGTATCCCGCCCCGTATAGATGCCGCCGTCGCTGAAACGGGTAACTTCCCCGTACTCCGGCAATTGGCCCAGCAGCTTCAGCGGAATCGTCTCAATGCCGCAGAATATCATGTCCGCATTCCGGCGCACCGCCAGATAAGAATGCCGCTCCATCAGCTTTCCGTTCCACTCCTCCAGACGCTCCCTGTCAAGAAACTGATCCGGATCTTCGGCCACGGCCGCCTCGATCTGCTTCTGAACCGGCTCCGTCATGGAATCAAAAAACTGAATCGACGTGCCGTAAAACAGCTCCTGCAGGTTTTCCACGCCGTAGGTCTGTTCCACCGCTCTCATCTGATAGCTGTTCATCCCGGCCAGAAACACACTGAACAGCAGCACCGGAACCAGTATAATAATAAAAAAAGCCATCAGCAGCCTGTTTTTCAGCCTCATCTTCCAACACCCTCTCGGATCATCCGTAAAAATCAGCGTATCTTCATGCTTTTATATCATGTCCGCCAGTCCGATCCCGCTTCGTCAAATGTTTTCCGTCTTCTATTTTATAGTATACCATGTCCTGGAAGAAATAAGTAGAAACTGCGGATAAATATTATAAATTTTTCGTAAAAGAACATTTCTGTGATAAAGCAGGGGATCAAAAAACGGAAGCTGCCGCCCACCTGCCGATGGCACGGCCCTTCCGCTTTTTTTCAGCCCTCAATTTAATTCAATCTCACTCAGCACCTGTCCGCCCACCTGGAACAGACGGCTTCTGCTGATGGAAATACACTTTGAAATCGTCCCGTTCAGACTGCCCTGATAGATCTGCGCGCCGCCCATATCATAGATCACACAGTTGGTATCATTATAGAGCAGCAGGTAATCGCCGGAAAACTCCACCTGGTTATAAGCCATGGCCACCGGCTTCACAAACAGTTCCTGTCCCGCCGCATTGTAGACGTAAAGCTGCCTTGTGCCGTCGGAACCGTCTCCTTCCACCACCACGCCCGCATGGGAATCGCTGTGAAACACACTTAAAATATTTCTTCCGTCATAGGTAACGCTCTGAGCCAGCTCCGGGGAAAGCGCATTTTTCAGAGAGTAGAAATCCACCCGGTCGTCCGCAAAAGCACAGGCATGTTCATTTCCAAGAAAGGTAACTTCTCCCACCATGGCATTGTGATATTCCATAAAAATACCCACCACACGGTCCTGACGGTTCTTTCCCACTTCAAAATTATAAAAGACCACCTTGTTCATCATGGAACCGGCGTCCATATAAATATAGGCCACGGCCAGCTGCTGGCCGTCGGGAGAAATGCCTATGTCCATGGGATATCCGTATTCCTCGATCAGCGTTTTCAGCTCAATATCCAGCGCCGTTCCGTTTTTGTCATAAAATACGATCTGGTTCGACCGGGTATTTTCCAGGATTGCGGCCACCACGCCCTGGGAAGCCACCTGTACTCTGGTAATCGGCCAGTTGGTGGTCACGTTTCCCACACAGCCGGAAGCGTCGCATATGTATATGGTATACCCCTGCTGATCGGCAAATACCGCATAGCCGCCGCTGATATCGACGATGGGTTTTTTCATCTCAAAGGACTGATTCCATACCACCTCTCCCGTCCTGTCATAACAGACTGCCCCGTCCCGGCCATATCTCAGAATATACCCTCCAAACCCAGTATAACTCGCCATACTGCCGCCCTCTAACGATTTCTGCCACAGCACGGAATGTCCGCTGAACGTCTTACTGCCCTGATAGAGCCAGAATACCAGACCACAGACTGCCAGACTGGCCGCCAGCAGCAGAATCCCGACAATTTTTTTTCGATGATAATAAAACAGGCTCCGATCAAGCGCTTCCGTATCGGTTCCGGAAACCATGGTCGGTCCTGACACGCCTTTGCCTTCCGTTTCCTCCCAGGAATCACCCCGTATGATCTGCCTTCTTAAAATGGATTTTCTTTTTTCGCGAAAGTAATCATTTGTACCGGCCATAAACTGCCTTCCTCTGCCTCTGCGGGTCATGTTTCTCTCAAACAATACTGTTTCAATCCAAATCAATCGTATCTAGTATATATTATTTTACCGAATAATGCTACCCGGTTTTACGGCAAAACCAAAACTTGTCCCGCAAACAGAAAATCCGGATTGTTAATTTCATTTTTTTCACAGATTTCATGGATCATATCTTCATTTCCGTAAACGCTGATGCTGATTTTCTGCAGCGTGTCCCCCTGTTTTACCTGATAAGTATCCGGCACGGAAGCCTGCGCCTGCGTTTCCGGGGGATTCGTTTCCTCCGCCTGTGTTTCCTCGGCTTGTGTTTCCTCCGGCTGCGTTTCTTCCGGAGGCGCTTCTGTCTCCTGGGCGGAGTCCTGACCGGAAGGGTCGGCTTCCCCGTCCCCGCTTTGTTCCGTCTGTCCGTTCTCTCCCGACTGCCCGTTTTCCGTCGACCGGTCATTTTCTCCTGTCTGCCCGTTTTCTTCCGGCGGGCTGGTTTCCGCCGGCTGTCCGGCTGTCGGTTCCGCCCTTTCCGTCTCCTGGGTAGGCGCAAGATTCGCCGGATGTTCACGAACCACGACTGCCGACGGCGGCAGGCTGGTTTCACTGCCGGACGATGTCTGTGTATCCGGCCGGCCGTTTACCACCGCCGAAGTCTGCATATCCTGCCTTCCGTAAAACGCCATAACACCCATCACAAACACGCAGACCAGAGAAGCGGCATGAACGAAATTATAATTCTTCTTCGGCCCCTGCTTTGGAACCGCCGGCTTTTTCTCCTGCATGATTCTCCGGTAATTGTCAATCAGCTCCTCTTTCGGCTCCTCCGGCTCCGCCTTAAAATGAGGGGAAGAAAGGATCATATATTCCTGCATCTCCTCATTCCGCTCATAGTAAATATGGTAGCCTTTCAGCCGCTCCAGCCCCCGGATCGGGCAGACATAAAAATCCGCCTCCTGGTCTTTATGCCAGAACAGCACCTGATATTCTTTCTGAAAATACCGGCGGAATATCAGCTCCGCCTTTTCCCCTGAGGTTTCCTGCCCGTCGCTGTCGCACAAAAACCAGCCCCAGACTTCGGTGCCGGGAAATCTCTGGCTGATGGTTTCTTCCAGCCGGGCCTGTCCGCTTTCGCCGGACAGTTCTTCCTCGGATACCTCCATTGCGCCGCTCAGAAACAGATAAACGGATTGTTCCGCCCGCTCTTTTTTTCCAAGCAGAATCCCGTATTTCCCCTCTGCGCTTCCCTGAGCTTTCAGGCGGTGAATATACGTCACCACATAGTCTTCCACATAAACTTTAATCCAGTCCTCTATCCCGCCGATCTGGCGGATATTTTTCGGTATCTTCTGAACTTCCATTCAGCCTGTCCTCCATCCTGTCCATTTGCATCATGTGTCTCATTATACGACCGGACGGATGCATAAGCTGTCATTTTCTGTCTGAGGCGGCAAAAAAGTTTTTGACAGGAATCCCACTGTTTCGATCCCCCGGCAGATACAGTCGGCCAGCTCCATCACCACGGACAGACGGGTGTTCTGCAAAAGCAGCGGTTCAAACCTCCCCTGGCTTCCCACAATGCCGGTAATGGAAATATGACCCACCGCGGACAGATCCTTGCTGACGCCAAGCCCCGGCTTCATCGCGCCTTTCGACAGCGTGATGCAGCCCACATGCTCTCTGGAGCCTATGGAAGCGTCGATGGCCACCACCACGGCGTCCCGGTATTTCTGTTCGATCAGCTCGATGATCTCTTCCAGATTCACCGCATGGACCGGCTGCCGAAGGGTTCCCAGTACGTCCGGACAGCCGCAGGCCGCCCTCTGCCTGTCCGACCCGCCCGGCCCTTTGTACCGTCCGGGCAGGCAGCTCCCCTCCCGGCAGGTCAGCATATGGCCGATCAGAGGCCCCAGGCTGTCTCCCGTGGAACGGTCGCTGCCGATACACAGATATAAAACCCTTTTTTTGCGTTTCTCCTCCCGGATCTCCGAAACCAGCCGGGCAAGCTGACCGCCAAAGGCTTCCGGGGAAAATGCTTCGTCGGCCCGATAATACATAATCGCATTCTGTTTCAAAGAATTCACCTGACTCTTTCCGGTATCACAGGAAACGAATCGAAGTTCCCTGTGATACAACCTCGTTCTGCCATTAATTATTCCCCAAATTAATGGGTGTATACCAGTAACCCCTTTTTCCGCCGGGCAGATAATTGGTAAATCCGAACATGGAGGCCATCACCCGCTCTCTGTCGCTGCAGCAGCCGGGTACGCCCAGATAATACTGATGGGGCGTCGTCCCCCTGTAACAGGCCAGAATCAGATGGTGGTGGCGGTAATAGCCGTGAAGCAGAAAGCTGTTATTGCCGTACACCCAGTTTTCCCTGGGAAGCCTTCCGATATCTCTGGGCATGATTTTCAGTATCTCCCAGTCGCTGCCCAGGCCGTTAATCATCAGTTTCGGATAGAAGGAAACCAGTTTCATCCACAGACTTTTCGGCGGTTCCTGATACATATCGCTCCAGATACACTGGTCCGGACAGGGACAGCCCGGCTTTCGCCCCGCCCCGGCCCTGGCCCGCACTTCGGACGGACAGCACTCCTGTTCTGTTTCCTTCCGCGCCTCAGACGGACTCTGCCGGCTGTTTCTGTCTGTCCCCGGCGGCTCCTGTATGCAGTCCCTGACCGTCTCCGGCTGTTCCCGTATGCAGTCTCTGGCCGCCTCCGGCCGTTCCTGTATGCAGTCTCTGGCCATCTCCGGCCGTTCCTGTATGCAGTCTCTGGCCGTCTCCGGCCGTTCCTGTACGCAGTCTCTAACCGTCTCCGGCTGTTCCTGCCCGGTTTCCAGCGGTCCGCGCCGGATTTCCTGCTCTTTTTCAGCATCCGGCCGTTCCTGTACGTCCTCGAATTTTTCCGGCTGCCGATCTTTTTCTTCCCGGCAGGGCTCTGTCCGTATCAGAGATGGTTCGGGCGGCCCGAACAAGAGGGGCGCCTCCGGCGGCGCGGCCATGTCGGCCATCATCTTCTCCACCTCTTTCTCCTCTAAAAGCTCCCGCAGCGTATCCCATTCCTCCCTCGTATCGTACATGGCTTCGGCAGCCTCCGCCTGCAGCAGCTCTCCTTCTTCCGGCTGCTCCTGTGCCTCCGGTTCATCCACCTGCGCCGCATGAAGAATCTCCTTTGGCGGCTCTCCGGGCGCAAACAGCGGAAAATCATCCCATACCGTAGCACAGATCAGACCATCTCTGTCATCTTCCACGTCCGGAAGCTGCTCCCAGGCCGCCTCTTTCTGACTGCCGCAGAGCAAAAGCCCTGCCACGCGGTTCAGATCGGAGGCATCCCCCAAAAAACGGGTAAGAGGCATCTGGACCCCCCATTCTCCCTGCCCGTTTCCGGCATTCATCTGACCCAGGCGCCACAGCCGCAGTTCCCGTCCGTCCCGCATAAAGCCGTAGACGTCCCACCTGGGCTTCCGGTTCAGAAATCCGCCTTTTACGGACATCTGCAGTCTGCACTGATTATTTCTGATCTCAACTTTTACAAATCCGGAGTTTTTTTCTTTGATCTTATGTTGATAAAAATACAGATAAGAAAACAAACGTTTATAATCAGACATATTCTCATCTCTCCTCTCTCCTATCATATGAGGAGAAAGATGAAAATATTACGAAGGATCCGGCAAAACATACCGACGGCATGTTTTGCCGAATCCTGAAAAATGACACTTCTATATTTATACCAGAATCTCGGCCTTTACGCCCAGCAGCTCTCTGTTTTCTTCCAGTATGGGACGGATTACGTCGGCCAGAAACTCCTCCACCTGCTCTTTTGCCCGTCCGGTATAACGGGCAGGCTCCATCAGCTTCTGCAGATCGGAAAGGTTCAGGTTAAAAGCCGGATCGGCGGCGATCAGCTCAAGAAGATTATTATCCATGCCCTTTTCCTTCACATTCCGCCCAGCCTCCATGGAAAGCACGCGGATCCGCTCATGAAGCTCCTGCCGGTCGCCGCCGGCCTTCACCGCGTCCATCATAATATTTTCCGTAGCCATAAAGGGCAGCTCCGCCATCAGACGCTTTTCGATTACTTTCGGATATACCACCAGGCCGTCCACCACATTCAGATACAGATCAAGAATCCCGTCCACGGCCAGAAATGCCTCCGGAATGCTGATCCGCTTATTGGCGGAATCGTCCAGCGTCCGCTCAAACCACTGGGTAGAGGCCGTCATCATAGGATTCATGGCATCCGCCATCACATAATTAGCCAGGGACGCCATACGCTCGCTGCGCATGGGATTTCTCTTATAAGCCATGGCGGAAGAACCAATCTGATTTTTCTCAAAAGGCTCCTCCACCTCTTTCAGATGCTGCAGAAGACGGATATCATTGGAAAATTTATGGGCGCTCTGGGCAATGCCGGCCAGCACGTTCAGCACCCGGCTGTCCACTTTTCTGGAATAGGTCTGCCCGGACACCGGATAGCAGCCGGGAAATCCCATCTTCTCCGCGATCTTCCGGTCTACCGCCTTTGCCTTTTCATGGTCGCCGTCAAACAGCTCCATAAAGCTGGCCTGGGTTCCCGTCGTTCCTTTGGAGCCAAGAAGCCGCATACTGCCGATCAGATAATCCAGATCTTCCAGATCCAGCGTAAGCTCCATCATCCACAGGGAAGCCCGCTTGCCCACGGTGGTAGGCTGCGCCGGCTGAAAATGGGTAAAGGCCAGCGTCGGCTGCGCCTTGTAGCTGTCCGCGAATTTTGCCAGCTCATTCAGCACGTTCACCAGTTTTTTCTTCACCAGCTTCAGCGCTTCCCTCATCAGGATCATATCGGTATTATCCCCCACGTAACAGGAGGTAGCGCCCAGATGGATAATCCCTTTGGCTTTCGGACACTGGGTACCGTAGGCATAGACATGTGCCATCACGTCATGGCGCACCAGCGCTTCCCGCTCTCTGGCAACCTCATAGTTAATATCGTCCTGGTGCTCTTTCAGCTCCTGAATCTGTTCCTCGGTCACAGGCAGTCCCAGCTCATGCTCTGCCTCGGCCAAGGCAATCCACAGCCGGCGCCAGGTCTTAAACTTCATGTCCTGGGAAAAAATATACTGCATTTCCTTGCTGGCATACCGCTCAGACAAAGGACTTTGATATCTGTCAGTCATAACTATCCTCCTATGTGGGAAAGAAGCGTTCCGGTCCTTCTTTCCCACAGCCGCATCATCTGTTCAACTGTCTGTTTTATTCGATGCCAAGACGCTTGAACACTTCCGCGTAGGCGTCCTCCACATTGCCCAGATCCCTGCGGAAACGGTCCTTGTCCAGTTTTTCTCTCGTTTCCTTATCCCACAGACGGCAGGTATCGGGAGAAATCTCGTCGGCCAGAATAATGGTTCCGTCCTCCAGTCTGCCAAACTCAATCTTAAAGTCGATCAGTTCGATGCCGATGCTGTCAAAATATCTAATCATCACTTCATTTACCTTGAAGGCATATCTGGTGATGGTATCAATCTCCTCCTCGGTCGCCAGACCCAGGGCCAGCGCATAATATCGATTGATAAACGGATCTCCCAGATCGTCGTCCTTATAACTGAACTCCAGCGTAGGGCAGAGCAGCTTTCTTCCTTCCTCAATGCCCAGCTTTTTGGAAAAGCTGCCGGCGGCCACATTTCTTATGATTACTTCCAGCGGAACGATCTTTACCGCTTTCACGGCGGTTTCCCTGTCGCTTAATTCCTCTACCAGATGGGTAGGCACCCCTTCTTTTTCCAGAAGCCGCAGAACATGGTTGGTCATACGGTTATTGATGGCGCCTTTTCCCACAATCGTACCTTTTTTCTGGCCGTTAAACGCCGTGGCGTCATCCTTATAATCCACAATCAGGATGCCTTCCTCATCTGTTTTGTACACCTTTTTTGCCTTGCCTTCATAGAGTAAATCCAGTTTTTTCATCGTCATTTCTCCTCGTATTTATATTGTGCGCCTCCATTCCGTCCGCTTTTGTCTTTTTCCTTTCGCGGCCCGGATTTTACGCCTGTTTCACATATTTCGGTAATCATCTGCATTATAATACAGAGACTATGGAATTGCAATATCCATTCGCTCAGAGATTTCCGGCTTATAAACCATTTTTTGCAGTATTTTCACCAGAGCGTATCTGAAAACGGTTTTCCGGCACGCTTGCGGCATCCGCCGGTCTTTCGCCGCTATCTGCCCCGCTGTCCGTGGAAATACCGGGTGGCATAACGGACTTCCCCATCCTCAGAAAGCTCCATAACCATATAGGACGGCTCGCGCCCTTCCTGCCTGGGATAAGAAATGCTTCCGGGATTTAAAAGCGTCAGTCCGTTCTCCTGTTCCAGCAGAGGCCGGTGGGTATGACCGAACATAACGATATCCACGCCCCGCTGCAAAGCCTCCTCCCGCAGATAATCCATGCACAGAGACACCCGGTAATAATGACCGTGGGTCAGAAGCACACGAAAAGGCCCCAGCGTGATCTCCTTCTCTCTGGGCAGCCGGGAAAAAAAATCATTGTTGCCCGCAACGATCTCCACCGGACAGCTTGCGATATGGTGGATATAGTCCTCGCTTCCCTCCGCGTCCCCCAGGTGGATCAACATATCCACCGGCTTTTCATCCAGCAGTGCCTGACACAGATTCCCGTTTTGTCTATGAGTATCGCTGACAATCAAAATTTTCATCTGTCGTTCACCTCATAATTATGGCTCCCCGGTTTCATTTCCGGGCTTTCCGGGGCTTTGTGGCGGGCACTTACGGCCTGTGCCTCTTTTTTCAGCAGTTCTTTCATCTCCCGCAGCGCCTTCCCTCTGTGACTGATCCGGTTTTTTTCTTCCGGCGTAAGCTGGGCCATCGTTTTGCCGAACTCCTCCACAAAAAAGATGGGATCATAGCCGAATCCGCCTTCCCCCGCGGCTTCCCGGGCGATACTGCCCTCCACACTGGCGCCGGCCGCAAGCTCCCTGCCGTCAGGAAGCACCGCGCCGATGACACAGACGAACCGGGCGCTCCTTGCCTCTCTGCCCACGTCCGCCATTTTTTGAAGAATGATTCCGTTTTTGATCTCGTAAGGCGTATCTTCCCCCAGATAGCGGGCCGAATAAACCCCCGGCTCTCTATTCAAATAATCAATTTCCAGACCGGAATCGTCGGCCAGCACCAGGCCCCCGCAAAGGGCATGGACGGCTCTCGCTTTAATCAGGGCATTTTCCTCAAAAGTCTTTCCGTCCTCGACGATTTCCGTCTCCACACCCGCCTCTTTCATAGACACGATCTGCTGTCCCAGATCTTTCAGGATCATCTCCACTTCTCTCAGCTTTCCTTTATTTCCCGTGGCAAATACAATCTTGCCGGGCAGTCCGTTCCCCATCCTTTGTACCTCCGTCCGTCTTTTATATTCACATATCGTTTTGTATGATACCATATCAAATCGTTACTCCGGTTCCTTCTTTGCTCCTGTAAACAGAAATGCGTTCCTGTCGCTGGTAAACGCTTTCAGACAGATATTGCAGTCCTGGCTTTTCTCCGCGCTGGTCCATGTGTTTCCCCTGGCACTGATATAGCCCTCTCCGTCGTCCAAAATCACCGACTCCGCATTTTTTGCCACCTCATATTCAATGGCAATCGGATGAACCGATCCCGGCGTCGTCAGCTTTACGATCACCGCAAACCGCTCTCCTTTTTTCAGGTTTACAGGCTCATCGAATTTGATCGTATAATACCCCGCATCTTCCAGCTCTCCCTGCGCCACCAACTGCCGTTTTAAAAAATCCAGATCGTCTTTCACATCCTCCGCCACATAGATCGAATATCTGGAGTCGGAACCTGTGGCATAAAAACCCGCCGCCTCCAGCGTTTCCTCTCCGCCGGCTTCATAGATATTGGCAAACCAGGCGGTATCGATGCCGTAGCCCATCTGTCCGGTCCAGCCGCACAGATCGCTCTGATAAATATTGTCATAATTATCGCTGTCCTCCACCCCGGTATAGACCAGGTTATGGATGCCGATATTCGTATCGTAATAGGAAACGTAAAAAACGCCGCCGTCTCCGAAATAAGTGCCCCAACTGTTCAGGCAGACAAAGGCGCCGTCTCCCGGCACTTCATTGTTAAAATTTTCCTTCGGATAATAATCGTCCCATCCCACGATTACCACTTCATGATTGACTTTTTCATTTCCGATATAACAGTAGGCGCTGTTCTCGCTGTTATAATAGATGGATTTGCTCCGGTAATCCTGCAAAGACAGATAAAGAGAAGACTGGACACCGCCGTAAAAATAGACGGCCCGCTTAATCGCCTTAAAATCCTTGCTCTCAATCATCCGAATTTCCTGCACATGTTTTACCGCCTTTAAGCCGCCCGGCGACTGTCCGTCATTATAGGGATCATCTTTTTCCAGCACAGGACCCTGCCAGGCTGCCAGATAGGCCATGGACATGGTGTAGTCTCCGCCGTCATCCCGACCTGTGGAAAAGGAATGGTGCAGCGTCATATGATCCTCCGAAAAATCCAGCCGTTCTTCCGGAATCAGCGCCGATTCCATGGCAGACAGGCTGGCAAAGGCCCAGCAGGTCCCAAGGGTTCCCTGATCCCTGACACCCGGCATCCGTCCCTTTTCCCGATAGTCATAAGCCGGAGGCAGTTCCGGAAAAGCCGGCCTTTTGGCGCAGAACACGGCCAGATACTCCTGGCTTTTCCACTCATATGTATAGCCAAGCCCTTTCTCCAGCGCCTCGACAGGAAGATAAAAAACATCGTCCCGGATCACCGGCGGCGACTCCAGAGCCAGAGATTCCCCATTCATCAGCATCTGGGTATGACCTTCGTTCAGCACCAGTTCCACGTCATTTTTCTCGATCACCAGTTTCCGGCCGGAAAACACTCTGGTACTGCAGGAAAAAGCGTCCGTCAGAATGTTGGCGGAGAGCATCAGGTTCTGATTACGGTCCACAAAGGCCTGTTCAACTCCCAGCACGATTTCCCTGCCGTCCACCTGCAGATGAATCTGCTCGGCATTGACGGCCTCAATAATCAGCTCTGTCCACTGGTCAGCTACCGCCATCTCCGTTTTTCCCTTTGTCACCATGTCTTCCGATCCCGTAAGGCTGACCTCAACGGCAGCCAGGAACAGAAGCGACAGGCATAAAACAATACATAATTTGCGAAATCTCAACAGCCTATCCCCTTATCACCTTTTCACAGGAATTCCCCATATCGGCTTTTCGGAGCCGATATGCCTGTTTCATCCGTCTTTGCGGCGGGGCGGCTTCGGTCCCAAAAACTGGTAAAAATATGTTTTTATCATGCCATTGTAAATCTTACGGTTTTTATCGGCTTTCCGGCCCATATACTTCTGCGCATCCTCATAGGACGTAATGATATAGGCGGACCAGGCGTCCAGAGCCGCAAAACGCTCCCCCAGCTCCCGGTACAGCGCCGGAAGATTCTCTTTCTCCTCGATCCGCTCCCCATAAGGAGGATTCGTAATCAGAAATCCGTACTTTTTCGGATGGCTCAGGGCGCTGACCGGACGCTGCTGAAAATGAATCAGATGGTCCACTCCCGCCAGCTTCGCATTCTCCCTGGCTGACTTTATCACTTCCGGGTCCAGATCATATCCCTGGATATCTGTCCGCACCGAAAGATCCATCTGGTCATGGGCCTCGTCAACCGCATCAGTCCACAATCTTTTATTCATCAGGCCGGACCAGCTTTCCGCCAAAAAGCTGCGGTTCATCCCCGGCGCCACATGGGCCGCCATCATAGCCGCCTCTATGGGAAAGGTGCCGCTGCCGCAGAATGGGTCCACCAGAATCCGGTCGCCCCGCCAGGGCGTCAGCATCAAAAGAGCCGCTGCCAGAGTTTCCGTCAGCGGAGCTTTGCTTTTATAAATCCGATAGCCTCTCCGGTGCAGAGATTCGCCGGTGGTATCCAGTGTCAGCGTCACCTGGTCTTTTAACAGAAAAGCACGGACGGGAAAAGCCGCTCCGTCTTCCAGGAACCACTCCTGACGATAAATCTCACCCAGGCGGGACACCATCGCTTTCTTTATAATTGATTGTATGTCCGAGGTGCTGAATAAAGTACTTTTTACGCTGGTTGCTTTCGTCACCCAAAACTTTCCGTCTTTCGGTATGTACCGCTCCCAGGGGATCGCTTTCGTCTGCTGAAACAGCTCCTCGAACGTCTTTGCCTGAAATGTCCCTGCCTTTAAAAGAATCCGCTCCGCCGACCGGAGAAAAATATTCGACCGGGCCACAGCCTCCCAGTCTCCCAGAAAGGTTATCCTTCCGTCCTCCACACTGCTGATCTCATAACCCAGATCGTAAATCTCCCGTTTCAGTACCGACTCCAGACCAAAATGACAGGGGGCGATCAATTCCAGATATTCCATATGTTTTCCGTCCTTTTTATGTGAATCCGACAAAATGCGTCTCTGTCAGCGCTATCGTTTCTCTGTGTTTGCGTGCCTTCGTTCCGCCGGAACAGATCCTGCCCATCTCCGTGCAACATTCCCGAATCACAGAAAAGTACGCAGGACTTCCCATAATACGAATAACCGGGTATCCTGACTACTCATATATTAATGCCCGCAGGCCCACTTTGTCAACCGCTTCTATGTAAGACCCGCCGAATAAAAGGCGGGCCGTTTGTTTCGCAGCGGAAACTTATCTCTTGTTGCTGTTCTGAGAATCATTCTGAGAATTCTGAGAGTTGTTCTGGGAATTCTGAGAGTGATTCTGAGAGTTGTTCTTGGTGTTCTTGCTGTTGTTCTGAGAATCCTTGCAGTTATCGCTATTATAGTTTGCCATTGGTAATACCTCCTGAAAATCTTGTTCTTTTTGGTTACAAGGGTATTATGGCTAAACCTGCCGGATAATATGCATGGGTTTTTATTTTTTTGTATCATAGGATTCGGGTGTCAAAAGATAGTTTAAAAGTAAGCGACGAATAATATATCGTTTTTACAATTCTTTGAATCTGTGGGATAATCTTTTTAATTGGAGAAACTTCTATTCGATTCACGAAACTTTGCATTCAGGACCCGCTTACTTTCAAAGCACTCCTCTGGCCCTGGCATCATTTCTCCAAATTAACAGGAAGAGGTGAGTTCTAAATGACTCAGCACCATATCAAGCGCACCGGTCAGGAATGGTTAGACCTGATACGTAACTGCTACGGCAGCGGATTGAAGGTCAGGACCTGGTGCGCACAGCATGACATTACAGTCAAAGCGTTTTATTACCATACACGACAGCTCCGGCAAAAAGGATATGCGCTCCCGCAAAGAAACGCTCCCATCACACTGGAAAAACAGGAAGTAGTCTTCATTGGCGTTTCTGATGATACGCTGTGTTAGGCGATCCTTCTGGATTATCAAAAATCTATTTGATTACCGGCCGTACGGATATGCGGCTTTCAATCGATGGACTTATGGCAATAATCCGGGATACATACATGATGGACCCGCACCCAAACCGCCGGCCAGTTATCCACATTCCGGTGTCCCTGTCAAAATGCCCATATGCCCATTCCGGCCCCATTTGCGGGCCGTGCTGTTTTCCTTTTTAATAAAGACAGATAAGGAGGAGGACGCAGACACTATGGACGAGCATACGGAACTGTCGATTGAACTTATGCGTAAAACAATTGAACAAAAGGACGAACAGATCCAAAAGCTTCGTGAGACTGTTGAGAATCTGCAGGTTACCGTCGCCAGCCTCAATGAAACCATTGAGGAATTCCGCCGGAAATTTTTTGGGGTAGGGTAACAAGGCGCGT
>Ga0137306_101823_pt1 | contig 20051 bp, 16 predicted proteins | sample Inofroosms_March_FD_97187 | JGI IMG/M metagenome (GOLD analysis project Ga0137306, IMG submission 97187) | Mouse cecal microbial communities from Vienna, Austria - N-Acetylneuraminic and N-Acetylglucosamine D2O microcosms_March | ecosystem: Host-associated > Mammals > Digestive system > Large...
GAAATAAGGCTTGGACTCGTACATTTAAAATACCCCTTTCCTTACAGTTCCCATGCCTGCGGCTGCTGCGCGGCATGTTTGTGCTCGGCGCCCTGGAAGACCCGGCATCTGGTGAGCGCTTTGCGTCCGATCACGGTATCGGGCAGCATCCCTTTGACTGCGAGGAGCATTGCTTTTTCGGGCTTCTCCTTCATCAGGGTGCTGTACTTGACCTCTTTCAGGCCACCCACCCAACCACTGTGGTGGTAGTATTTTTTCTGATCGAGCTTTTTGCCGGTGAGCACCGCCTTCTCGACATTGACGATGACCACATGGTCGCCGCAGTCACAATGAGGTGCAAACTCGGGTTTATGTTTTCCGCGCAGGATCATTGCGGCAGTGGCTGCCGTACGTCCCAGCGGCTTGTCAGCAGCATCGAGAATATACCACTTACGGGTAATTTCAGCTACTTTAGGCATTGTAGTAGACATACCGTTTCCTCCAAAATCATTCAATACTATCTAAAATCCATTAGACGACTTTCGTATTATACCCCGCCAAAACCTGCCTGTCAACCCCTTTTGGGCAAAAATTTAATTTAGAAATCAGCTGCTTCGATTTTCCCGCTTTTTCTCTCAAATACGCCGGAATACTCCGGATGCAAATCACATTTTTAAAACCACAGCGGCGGAGGCCCTGCCCCTCGTCCCCGCTGCCTTTGAAAAGGAGGACGAAACTTTTGGTTTTTGATAGAGCGGGGCAGATTCACACCACCTGGAACAGATAAAATTTCAGGTAATTCGTTTCCGGGACATTCCACAGGATCGGGTGGTCGGGCGACTGCTGGCGCGCCTCGATCTGCCGCAGGCTGACACAGGCATCCCGCGCTGCCGATCCGAGCATCTTCAGAAACAGCTCCTCGGTCATAAAGTGGGAGCAGGAGCAGGTTGCGAGATAGCCCCCGCGCGGGAGCAGCTTCATAGCGCGCAGGTTGATCTCCTTGTAACCGCGGGACGCGCCGTCCACCGTCCTGCGGGACTTGGTGAATGCAGGCGGGTCGAGGATGATGAAATCATACCGTTCCCCGGAATCGGACGCGAGCGCAGGCAGCAGGTCGAACACATTCGCAGCCGTGAACGACATCCGACCCTCCAATCCGTTTGTCCGGGCGTTCTCCTCCGCAAGCGCGACCGCACTTTCTGAAATATCAACCGCCCGGACAAACGCGGCCCCACCCTGCGCTGCATTGAGCGCAAACGAACCGGTGTGGGTAAAACAGTCGAGCACCCGTTTGCCGTTTGCAATCCGGGCGACCGCCTGCCGGTTATACTTCTGATCGAGAAAAAAACCGGTTTTCTGCCCGTTCTCAAAATCCACCGCATAGGAGACCCCGTTTTCCACAATCTCGGTGCGGGCAGTGGAAAACCCGTCCGGAGCCTGGAACCAGCCCTTACCCTGTTCCAGCCCCTCCAGCTCGCGGATCGCAACGTCATTGCGCTCGTAGATGCCGCGGATACGCTGCCCGTCCCCCCGCAAAATCTCGAGCAGGAGCGGGAAGAGGGTTCCTTTGAGCCGCTCGATCCCGAGCGAAAGGGTCTGGGTGACCAGCACATCCGAGAACCGGTCAACAGTCAGGCCGGGGAAAAAATCCGCTTCGCCGAAGATAAGGCGGCAGCATCCAAGGTCGCCGCCCATGACCGTTTTACGGTACTCCCACGCATGGCGCAGGCGGCGCTCCCAGAACGCCCGGTCAAACCGGTCGTTTGCGTTGCGGGAAACCAGCCGGATGCGGATTTTGGACCGCTCACTGAGAAACCCGGTGCCCAGATATTTCCCTTTTATGCTGACGACATCGACCAGCCCGCCATTTTCAACGCCGTTCTCCGCCGAGACGACCTCGGTGTCATAGACCCACGGATGGCCAATTTCGATGCTCCGTTCGGCCTTCGCGGTCACAGTGGCCTTGGCAAATACTCTTGTCTGCTTCATGGATTCTCCTTATTTGTCCTTTTTAACCACACAGATCGAAAGCTCGTCCAGGCTCTTCTGGTCAACCGGCGTCGGGCACATGGTCATCAGTTCGCTGGCGTTCTGGACCTTCGGGAAGGCGATCACGTCGCGGATCGACTCTTTTTCGAGCATCAGCATGACCAGCCGGTCCAGCCCGTATGCCATGCCGCCGTGTGGCGGTGCGCCGTACTGGAACGCCTCAATCAGGAAGCCGAACCGTTCCTGTACCGTCGCGTCGTCCAGGCCCAGCGCGCGGAACATCCGCGCCTGCAAATCCGGGTCATTGATCCGGATCGAGCCGCCGCCCACTTCACAGCCGTTCAGCACCATGTCATAGGCCCGCGCCTTGCAGGCGCCGGGATCACTCTCGAGCTTGTCGAGGTCGGCGAACGCAGGATGGGTGAACGGATGGTGTTTTGCAGCGTAACGGCCCTCTTCCTCGCTGTACTCAAAGAGCGGGAAGTCGGTCACCCAGAGGAAGTGGAACACCCCTTTGGGGATCAGGCCCAGCCGCTCCGCAATCTCACACCGCAGTGCGCCCAGGCTGTCATAGACCGTCTGGTTGTCCGGGTCGGCGACAATCAGCAGCACATCACCCGTCTGTGCGTCCAGCCGCGCCCGGATCGCCTGTTTTTCCTCCTCACTCAGGAATTTTTCGTAGGAGGAGGTCTCCGACTCGGCGGTCAAGCGGGTGTAGGCCAGCCCTTTGGCGCGGTAGGTTTTGACAAACTCCACCAGCTTGTCGATCTCCTTGCGGGTGAGTTTGTCCGCACCGCCCTTGACGTTGATCGCGCGGACGCTTCCTGTCCCGAGCGCGCCCGCGAACACCTTAAACCCGCAGTTTTGCAGCAGATCGGAGAGGTCCACCAGCTCCAGCCCAAACCGGGTGTCCGGCTTATCCGAACCGAACCGGTCCATCGCCTCCTGATACGGCATCCGCAGGAAGGGAGTCTGCACCTCCACCCCAAGCGCCTCCTGGAATACCCGCTTCATAAACCCTTCGTTGACCGTCATCACGTCGTCCTCATCCACAAACGACATCTCCAGGTCGATCTGGGTAAATTCCGGCTGACGGTCGGCGCGCAGGTCCTCGTCGCGGAAGCACCGCGCAACCTGCATATACCGGTCGTAGCCCGAAAGCATGAGAAGCTGTTTATACTGCTGCGGGGACTGCGGGAGCGCATAGAACGAGCCGGGCTGTACCCGGGAAGGGACAAGGTAGTCCCGCGCGCCCTCGGGGGTGGATTTAATCAGAATTGGGGTTTCGATCTCGAGGAACCCATTCTCATCGTAGTAGTCGCGCGCCAGTTTGACAATCTTATGCCGCATCTGCATCGTGCGCTGCATCTCGCCGCGCCGCAGGTCGAGGTACCGGTATTTCAGCCGCAGTTCCTCATTGACCCTGGTGGTCTCGGTGATCTCAAACGGCGGGGTCGCGCTCCGGCCGAGAATCCGCAGGTCCTCGACATAAAGTTCAATTTCGCCGGTGGGGATCTTTTTGTTGACCGACTCCCGCCGCCGGATGGTGCCTTTTGCCATCAGCACAAATTCCGCACGCGGGGTCTGTGCCTTGGCGCGCAGCTCCGGATCGGTCTGGTCGTCGAACGCCAGCTGTAGGATGCCAGTGCGGTCGCGCAGGTCGATGAAAACCAGCATCCCCTTGTCATGCACCTTCTGTACCCATCCGCAGGCTACCGCCTGTTTGCCGATGTCGTCTACTGTAAATTCTCCGCAGTATTTGGTCCGTTTCAGCCCTTGCATTGTATCCATTTTGTATATCTCCTTACTTTATTTCCTGTTCGTATTCTACTATTTCATCAATTGTGTTATGGTAGATGTATTGCACCAGCGCTTCCTGATCGAGGGCGACTTCGGTAATCTCCCCTTTATCCATCCGCTTGATCCGTACCTTGCCGGCCTTAATCTCGTTGTCCCCAAGGATGCAGCTAAACTTCGCGCCGAGCTTGTCCGCATACTTCATCTGGGCTTTCACCGACCGTCCCACCGCGTCGCACTCGACATAGAATCCCTCTTCCCGGAGGGCCGCAGTCAAACCGGCGGCTTTCTGCTGTGCGGCGTCCCCGATGCTGCCGATATACATGGTGCATTTCTGCTCGGGCGCAAAGCCGCAGCCCTGCTGTTCCATGACCAGGAGCAGCCGTTCCAGGCCCATTGCGAACCCGACCGACGGGGTCGGCTGTCCGCCCAGCAGTTCGATCAGCCCGTCGTACCGGCCACCGCCGCAGACGGTTCCCTGTGCGCCGATCCCGGTTGTGACAAACTCAAAAACGGTGCGGGTGTAGTAGTCCAGCCCGCGTACGATCGTCGGGTTGACGGTGTAAACGATTCCCATGGCATCAAGGTTGCCTTTCAATCCCTCGAAATGGGCGCGGCAATCATCACAGATGTAGTCGAGGACCACCGGCGCACCCTTTGCAATCTCGGCGCAAGCGGGATTTTTGCAGTCCAGAATCCGCATCGGGTTTTTCTCCAAACGTCCTTTGCAGGTGTCGCAAAGTTGGTCCCTGTGCGCGGCGAAGTATTCCCGCAGCGCTTTGTGGTACTCGGCGCGGCAGGTCGGGCAGCCGATCGAGTTCAGCTCGAGTGCAAGCCCTTCGATCCCCAGCGCGTCAAAAATTGCCTTGGCCAGCGCGATCACCTGCGCATCTGCGGCGTAGGAGCCTGCCCCCGCCATCTCGACGCCAAACTGATGGAACTCCCGCAGCCGGCCCGCCTGCGGCTTCTCGTAGCGGAAGCAGCTGATAAGATAGCTCGCCTTGAGCGGGAGCGCATCGTTGAGCAGGCCGTTTTGCAGGATCGCGCGCATCGCGCCCGCCGTCCCTTCGGGGCGCAGGGTAATCGACCGTCCTCCCTTGTCCTCGAAGGTATACATCTCCTTCTGTACCACATCGGTGGTATCCCCCACCGACCGGTTGAACAGCTCGGTATGCTCGAAGACCGGGAACCGGATTTCCCGGAACCCGTGGAGACGCGCAATGTCCAGCGCCATCTGTTCGATATACTGCCATTTGTAGCTCTGCGACGGCAGGACATCCTGTGTCCCACGCGGCGCATTTGTGATGATTGCCATTTGTCAAAATCCTCCTTATGGACTGAAAAATCAAAAAGCCAAAAGTTTTACTCGATTTTTTTCAAAAAATCGCGGTTTCCAAAGGCAGGGCCTTTGGCCGCTCGCCGCACTGTGAGCCAAGCGAAGCGTTTCGGAGAACAACCGCTGAATGCGGCTCTTGGCGCGGAGGTCGAGCGGTATGCGTTATCCTGAAAAATCATGTTCCATATAAAAAACCCCCGTCTCAGGATACAGCAGCTGCCGTATACAGGGACGAGGAGTTTCCACGTGGTGCCACCCTTGTTTGGCCATACCGGTCCGGTACAGCCCTTTCGGACCCTTTAACGCAGGGATACGCGCCGTTCTGCGGCGGGCTGGACGGGTGTCCTTCCCCGGGGATATCCGGCGTATGCGCGTCTCAGCCATGCGCGCACTCTCTGTCCGCCCCCCCTCGGGTACTCTTCCTGTTTGAACGCCTTTTTCTGTCTGGAATTTTTGCCGGCAGGGCCTTGCTTGCCGATAGCCCTAATACCGCTTGCTGGGATTGACGATGTTGCGCCAATCGAGGTCTCCGCGCTCGAGCGCATGGATCAGTGCTTCAGCGGTTGCGATGTTGGTTGCGACAGGGATGTTGTGTACGTCGCAGAGTCTGAGCAGTCCGGCTTCGTCCGGTTCTCCTGGGTTGGAGCGGATCGGATCACGAAAATAGAGCAGCAGGTCGATTTCATTGCAGGAGATGCGGGACGCGATCTGCTGGTCCCCACCCTGCCGGCCTGAGAGGAACCGGAACACCTCCAGACCTGTTGCATCTCCGACCAGCTTTCCAGTGGTACCGGTCGCGCAGATGCTGTGCCTGCTGAACACGCCGCAATAAGCGATGCAGAACTGTACCATCAGTTCTTTTTTTGAATCATGTGCGATCAGGGCAATGTTCATTTGCGAATTACCTCCTCTTCCGGTTTTGGTACAGTGCAAAACGGTAAAATTGACTAAAACGCCAACCTTACTGTAGTGTCAAATTTATTATAGCACCTACTGAATCAACAAATCAATATAGTTGCCGAGGATTCTCTGTGCAAAATTATAAAACACATTTTTAGAGGTATTAGACAAAAAAGTAGGGGTTATTGCTATCTGCGCCAGTGTTTTGTCATACGGCACCACCGCGATCAGCTGGGCGCAGACCTGATCGATCATCCAATCGAGGTCGGGTACCGGCCTCTGCCGGACAAAGTCCGCCGTAAGCTGGTTGACACAGAGCCGGATGTCCTCCAGGCCACACCGGTAAAGCAGGTCGGAAACGACCCGCCCATCCCGGACGCTGACCTGATCCGGGGTCGAGACGATCACCGCGCGGTCAGCCGGTTCCGCATAGGCAGAAAGCTCCTGGGGGCGGGTCCCGTCGATATCCACCAGTACAAAATCAAAATGCGCGTCCAGCGTGTCGATCAGCTCACCGCAAAGCGCAGGCCCAAGCGGCTCCGCGCCCCCAACCGGTGCACAGATCAGCTGCAGCCGGCCGGTCTCCCCCAGTTGCAGCAGCGCGTCATCCAGGCTGCACCGGCCTCCCGCCGCATCCGAGAGGTCAAACACCACCTGATCCGGTACCCCAAACAGCACATCAAGCGACCGTCGGGACGCCTCGAGCAGCAGCACCTGCTTCTCGAGCGAAGCCAACGCCGCACCCAGGCAGCCGCAGACCACCGATTTGCCGACCCCGCCCTTTCCGGACGTAATCAGGATCACCTCTGCCATCCGGCTCCCTCCTTCCTACTGTAATTCCTCTCAACCGGTGTTTTACGGCAGCAGCCGCACATAGTTCACCTCATCCGACGAACGGCCTTTTGTCGAAAAATAAGCATCGAAAATATCTTTTGCGACCGGCGCACCGGTGTAACCATGCCAGCCCTTCTCGATAATCACACAGACTGCGATCTCCGGGTCCTCGGCGGGCGCGTAAGCGATGAAGGTCGAGTTTGGATAGGCAGCGGTCTCGGGCGTACCGGTCTTGGAGGCAACAGTGAGTTCATAGAGCCCCTCCCCGAAGATGCTGCGCGCGGTACCGATCCGGGAAGCCGCGATCATCCCATCCCGGATGGTGTCGAACGCCTCGTCCGCTTCGATCGTCTCGACCACTTTTGGCTCGTGCTCATAGATCACCTTGTCAAAAGTGTACGACCGCACCGACTTCAAAATCGAAACCTCCATCCGTTTGCCGTTGTTGGCCAAAGTCGCCGCGTAGTTGGCGAGCTGTAGGGGGGAAAGCAGGGTGTCCATCTGCCCGATCGAGGTCTGAAGCACATCGCCCGGCTGCCAGTCCCGGTCACCCAGCTGATGAATCCGGGCTTTCAGCTCCGGAGACGATATACGTCCTGTATATTCCTGAAGTTCTATTCCAGTTGGTAGTCCGAGGCCAAGCCGGTTGGCATATTCGACAATCTTCTCAATCCCCAGTTCCCAGCCGGTATCATAGAAAAAAATGTTGCAGGACCAGCGCAGCGCGTCAATCACATTGATATGGCCATGCAGGTCCAGGCAGCGGGGCTGGTAATCGCGGAAACGGGTGTATATCTGCCCGCAGTAAACCTCGCTGGACGAGGTGATAACCTCCTCATTCAGTCCCGCAAGCGCGACCACGGGTTTGAAAATCGAACCAGGGGTGTACTGCCCATCGAGCGCGCGGTTGAGCAGGCGGGGAGGCTTGGACTGCGCGAGCATGGTATAGTCCTTCTGGAAGTTTTGCAGGTTATAGGACGGGTAGCTCGCCAGCACAAGCGGTTCGCCGGTTTTGACGTCGATCACCGCAACCGCACCCGCGTCTGCCTCGTGGCCCTCTCCCTCGGGATAGGTTATCAGGTCCGCCTGCATCGAAAGAATCTTTCGCTCAAGGGAATCCTGTGCCACCTTCTGGAGCTGGGAGTCGATCGTCAGCACTACCGTATTGCCCGGCACTGCCTCCTTGGTGTCCACCACATCGACCACCTGGTTTTGTGCGTTGAGCAGCACCTGACGTTCGCCATCCTCCCCCTTGAGGTAGTATTCAAACGCCTGCTCCGCGCCCGAGTTGCCGATTACATCGTTCATCGCATATTTACGCCCGCCGATTTCAGCATAGGTCACGCCATTGACCAGCTCGGCCCCGTCCTTGATCGCCTCGTCCCACTGCTCCTTATAGATTTTACCAATCTGACCGATAATATGCGGCGCCACGTCGCCGCTGACATACTGGCGGATTGTGCTCTCCTTGACATCGACACCAGGGATGTCGAAGCTGCGTTCCTTGATCTTGGGGACCGTTTCGATTTTGATATTGGTGGCAAAGGTGTACGGATTGTTATAGTTGAAGTTGGTCCGCTCCATCTCATACCGTACCCCCGCAATTTTACGGAACTCCTCGTCGGTATAGGGGATAGGGTTGTCCTCGCTCCCATGCGCCTCCAGGTCGTACCGGTCTTTCAGCCAGTAAACTACGTCATCCGGGGTAGCGTTTTCGTTCAGCCCCAGCGAACGTTTGAGGGTCGAGATGGCGGGTGCGTAACTTTCCCCCTCATAAAAGCGGAACGGCGGCTGCCGGGTCAGCGGCAGGTTGTCGATCCATCCTTCATCCGCTTCCTCCATGATCCGGATCAGCTTGAGCACCACCTCATTGGTGCTGCCCGGGACGAGGAACGCGCGGTCGATCACCACATCCCGCCCGATCGTGTTCATGGCCAGCGGACGGCCGTTCCGGTCGATGATCTCCCCGCGCGCTGCCTTGATCGTCTGGGTGGAGGACCATCCCTCGTCGATCATCTGGGCATACATCTCCCCTTCAACCACCTGCACCTGCATCAGCCGCAGGGAATAGAGCAGCAAAACCAGGACAACTGCCGCACCAAGGATGGCAAGGCGGACAGTGCGCGCTTTCAGATGCATGGACAACTTCCTTTCTTCCGGCGGCGGGGGCTTTGCCCCTCGACCCCACCACCTTTGAAAAGGTGGACGAAACGTTTGATTTGAAACAGGCTTGGGATGGAAACATAAAACCGCCTGATCGTTCCTAAAAACAATCGCTAGCTTTCGAGCTTCTGCTGGAAAAAGCGGTAGAGCCTCTCATAAAGCAGATAGACCAGCGGCGCCATAACCAGCGAATAGGCGATACCGGGCAAAATCCTGTAGGCCAGCACCATCCAGACGTTTTCATATCCCCACATCAGGAAATTGAGCAGATAGTCGAGCAGGCCGCGGGTGAGCAGCACTGCGGCAAGCAGCAGCAGAAAATTAAGCAGACCCGGCTGGAGCAGATAGATCGTGAGAAGGCCGCACGCCACCCCTGCAATCAGCAGAAGGATAGCGTTCAAACCGAAAAGATTGAATCCGCCGAGGTCACAGAGTATCCCGACGAAGGCCCCGTAAAGCCCGCCCAGAAACTCCCCTTCGCGCATAGCGATGCAGACCGCCGCTGGGATGACAAAATTGGGTTTTATCTCTAGGACTGTCAAAAATCCGGGGGTTGTTTGCAATACAAAAAGGAGGATTATAAATATAATATACGAAAAGTATTTTGCAGCGAAGATCGGTTTTTTATTCGTCATCAGCGGGGACCTCCTGCCCGGCGAATGATTTGATTACCATAACGCTGGTGAGCGAGCGGATATCTGCCGCCGGTTCGATGACCGCAAAGAGGGAAATTTCCCCCTTTTCATAGGCGATCTCGGCGATCCTGCCAATCACGATGTCCTGTGGGAAGATGCTTCCCCCGCTTGTGACGACAAGATCCCCTGCATTCGCGCCGCTCTCCCGCTGGAGATAGGCGAGCTTGCATCTCCCAAGCCCTGCGAGGTCAACCGCCCCGGTTACGATGCCGGTGTCGCGGGTGCGGTTGTCGTAAGCGCCAACATTGACCGACGGGTCGAGGATGGTCAGCACCTTGGCCCAGTTTAACCCAACCTCCTTGACCCGCCCGACCAGCCCGGCGGAGGTCAGGACGGTATCATTCGGGGAAACCCCGTCCAGCGTGCCTTTGTCGATCGTGAATGAGTAAAACCGGTCGTTGGGGTCGCGGGCAGTGACCGACGCAGGCTCAAATTCGAAATCGGGGTTGCGCTCCTTGATCTCCAGAAACCCTTTCAGGTTTTCGTTTTCCTCGCGGTAGTTTTCGAGTTCAACCAGCTGCTGGCGCAGCTCATTGACCTCGATTTGCAGCCGCTCATTCTCCTCGGCGGTCTGCCACGCCTCAATATAGCGCACGAAATAGTCCCCCGCAAGCCTGGAGAGCGAGGAGGACACCCTCTGCAAAGGCGTGACAACCACACCCGCTGCCTGCGGGAGGATCGGCGCGACACCGCCAGTCCATGCGGCCCGCAGCATAAAAAATACCAGCAGGATCAGCACACCCAATAATATTTTAAATCTGATACTTTTAAAGAAATCTTCCAAAACGACGAACCTTTCTCCGGCCTTTCCTGCACCGCAGGCTCAGGGCCTGCTGCATATCGCCTCTTTTCTCGTAAAAATCCCCCTCCTGTCGCTCGTCGGGCGGCAATCCACCTGAAAAAGCGCTTCGATCTGAAGAGGGATCCAGGAAGCCGATAGGCGTTGTTTTGGTCCGGAATCCAAAACAACATACGCCCCCATGAGGAGCAGCGGATACCGCGGCCCCAGGACAGGGGCCTCCTGCGGCGGCTGGCCTCGAAACACTGCGGCCCGCGGGCCGGATGAGAATCCAAAAAACAACAGGTATTTGGGGCGTCAGGGCTTCAAAAGCATAGGCGCACCCACGGCTCCCTTTTCCAGGCTGCGAAACCGGCGCTTAATAATTCGGGGTGCCCTCCGAAAGCAGCTCGTGGAGCTGTTCGATGCTTTCAAGCACCTTGCCGGTGCCCTTGGCCACGCAGTCAAGCGGGTCTTCCCCGATATAGACCGGCATCCCGGTTTCCTTTTCGATCAGCTTGTCCAGGCCGCGCAGAAGCGCGCCGCCGCCGGTCAGGGTAATGCCATGGTCGATGATATCTGCCGAAAGCTCGGGCGGGGTGCGCTCAAGGGTGATCCGGATCGCCTCCATCACGAGTGCGAGCGGGTCTGCAAGCGCCTCCCGGATCTCTTCCGAGGTGATCATGATGTTTTTGGGCAGCCCATCCCCCAGGTCGCGCCCCTTGATATTCATGCTCGCTTCCCCTTCAAACGGGAACGCCGAACCGATCTGCATCTTGATGTCCTCGGCTGTACGCTCACCGATCAGCAGGTTGTACTTGCGCTTGACATACTGGATGATCGCGGAGTCGAGCGCATCGCCGCCGATGCGAACCGAACGGGCCGCAACAATGCCGCCCAGCGAGATCACCGCTACCTCGCTGGTGCCGCCGCCGATATCGACAACCATGCTCCCGCTCGCCTCGGCAACCGGAAGGCCGGCCCCGATCGCCGCAGCCATCGGTTCCTCGATGATCCAGACATGCTTTGCACCCGCCTTAAACGCCGCTTCACGCACCGCCCTGCGTTCAACCTCGGTGACCCCGGAGGGGATGCAGATAATCACCCGCGGACGGGCAAAAATCGAGTTGTTGAACACCCGCTTAATGAAAATCTGGAGCATGGAAGCGGTGATATCAAAGTCAGCGATTACGCCATCCTTGAGCGGACGCACTGCAACAATGCTGCCGGGGGTACGTCCGATGACCTCTTTGGCCTCCTGGCCAACATAGCGGACGGTATCTGTACGGGTGTCGACCGCCACGACCGACGGCTCCCGCATAATAATCCCCTTTCCCTTGCGGAAAACCAATGTATTCGCTGTACCCAGATCAATTCCAATATCCTTTGTAAACAAACCAAACATCGCTCCTATCCCCTTTAAATTCTTATAATCAAGCCCAGTCGGGAAGGATCGCTTTGATCCTCCGCCCCTGCTCCGGATTTCCCAGCCAGCGGACGCCCTGCGCCCTGCGCCTCCTGAAAAGCGCATTGGCTATCTCTCAAAACACAGCCCCGCTTGTTCTCGGACTGTACCGTCTATCACCGATCGGACCCAATCCACCCTGATCTGCCATGCAGATATTATACCTTTTCCCGCGCGATAGAACAACCGGTGAAATGTTAATATTCCCGAAGTTTCGACCATTTTTATTTGGTAAATTGCATAATCTGGCGGTATAATTCATTGACCGGAAGCCCCATTACGTTGAAAAAGTCCTCCCGGACCCCCCGGATAAACCGCGCGCCATACCCCTGGATGCCATAGGCCCCCGCCTTGTCGAACGGTTCTCCGGTTGAGAGGTACCAGCGGATTTCCTCCTCGGTGAGCGGGGAAAATTCCACATCGGTGACACAGTGAAACCGGTTTGTCCGCTCTCCTTCAAGCAGTGCGACCCCGGTATAGACCTGATGCACCCGCCCCGAAAGAAGCCGGAGCATTCTTGCCGCATCCTCCCTTCCGGTTGGCTTTCCCAAAACCACTGAACCCAGTGTCACAAGGGTGTCCGCCGCGATTACCAGTGCGTCCGGCTCGGCCCCGGCAACCGCCTGCCCTTTGCGCAGGGCAAGCAGCTCGACCGCCCGCCCCAGCGATACCCCTTCCGGGAGTGTTTCGTCCACATCCGACGCCTGTACCTCAAACTGGGGAAACAACAGGCCCATCAGCTCTTTGCGGCGGGGGGACTTGGACGCAAGTATGATCCGTTTATTGCTCATTGTCTTCATGCTGCATCCACCCCATCGCCTTGACCGTATATCTATAGCCGAAAAAGGCAGCAATCAGGCAAAGCAGATGCGCCACCGTAATCCCGACTTCCAATCCAAACGCAACCTTGATGACCGAAAGGTCGATCACCATCGGGTTTTCAACCGAAAGCCCGATGCTTTTGCCGAACGCAAGCCAGGCCAGCGCCGGGATCTGTGTTGCAGCCGCAGCCAGCAGCGCGCCTACCACTACGGCTGCCACAAGATAAAACCCAAACAACAGCATCTTTCTCATCACAAACCGCCCCCTCTGCTCATCTTCCTGTTGATCCAAACCCGCCGCTGCCGCGGACGCTCTCCTCCAGCGTGCGGCATTCTTCAATCTGCGGGAGCGCAACCGGCAGCAGCACAAGCTGTGCCATCCGATCCCCCGGCTGGACGGTAAACGGCTGTTCCGCGTGGTTATAAAGCGCGACCAATACCTCGCCGCGATAGTCGCTGTCGATTACCCCGACACAGTTGGCCGGCACGATCCCATGCCGCACCCCCAGCCCGCTCCGGGCAAATATAAACCCTGCGAACCCGGGCGCAATCTGCATCGAAAGCCCGGTGGGGATGGTCACCGTCTGCCCGGGAAGGATCACCTCGGGCGCGTCCAGATCAGCGTAGAGGTCATAACCCGCGCTGCCCTCTGTCGCAGGCGATGGGAGCCGCGACGAGGGGCGCAGGCGTATCAGTTTGAGATTCCCTGGATAGTGCATAGTTCTTTTCTGTCTCCTTCAATCCTGTTCAAGTCGTTTGTGTGTGTCCCCTATAAAATGGTCTTGTAGAGCAGCCCCCGGGTAAACTTCCCGGGATAAGCGTCCCCGGTGCGGTACCCGTCGAGCACCCGCTGGCATTCCACCGCGTCCTCGGTCGTGAACCGCAGGGTGTAAAACCCCAGCCCGCGCAGCTCGTCCAGCCGGTCACCCATGTAAAGCGGCACCGGGTTATAAAGCTCGGTCATCCCGTAGGCGCAGGACGCATACAGACGGTTTCCCTTGCGGTCGGTGACGAAATTTTCACCTTCCCCGCACCGCCTGCATCCGGCAGAAACCCGTACCGGACAGTTCCGGACGGTCATCAGCGGCAGCCTTCCATAAGCGGTAAGCCCGAGCGGGAGCGGATGCCGCAGCCGTCTGGCCGCGTCAAGGCTCAACTCGAATGAAAGCTCCAGATCGGCAAGCCCCATCCGGGCGAGCGCGGCGACCGTCTCCGAATTGGCAGCGTTGAAGAACGCCTCCCCATGCAGGACAAACCCGCATCCGGATGCAATCTCCAGGCTCCCCAGATTGCCCGCCCCGGCATGACGCACCCCGTATTCCCGCAGCTCGGCAAGCTGACTGCGGAGCGTGTCCTGCCCTTCAAAAAGGATATGAGGCAGCCCGGCGCAGAGCCTGTCCACCAGCGGTCCCGGCGCCTGACCAGCTCGAAACAGCGCCACCAGCTCGGGAACCGGCAGGGTGACCAGCCCGGCCTCCCGCCAGAGCGGTTCCGAAAGCTGCTCTTTCCGGTTGAGCCGGACGCGCAAAGCGGGGATGGACGGTACCGCAGTCTCCGGGTCCGCGGGCAGCTCGACGCCCGACGGATCGAACGGGACCGTCCGCGCCCTGCCGCGCAGCCCATCCAGCCGGGAGAGCGCCTCCCGGCGGAGCGCGTTGATGGCTGCGGCGGGCAGCATCAGCCCCGGCCCGATCGTGCAGCTGACTCGCTCTACCCGGTAGGGGGTTCCACCCGTTTTGGATAGGCTGGCCTCCGCACGTTCGGGGCTGGTCGGCTTGTTGAGAGCGGCCTGCGGGGATTCCCCCTCGACACGGACTGTGTTCCCATCGCAGTCGGCCACCGACAGGACCGACGGCCCCCCCGCCTGCATGGAAAAATCCAGCCCAATCCCGACCTTCTGCACCTGCCTGCGGGGATCGGTGTAGAGGGTCTCGAGCCGCCCAAGCACCCCGGCCGCAGCGGTTACATCCTCCTTGCCCCGGATACCAAACATATCGAGGTCCCGGATGCCCGTGTAATAACCATCTGTAAATCCGCTTCTGGAAAATACCGACTGCAATCCCTCGAGATCAATCGGACGCCCTTCGAGCGCATCCCGGCAGGCGGTGACCGCCGCCGCGACATACTCCGGACGCTTCATCCGCCCCTCGATCTTGACCGAACGCACCCCCAGCGATTCCAGCTCGCCGATCCGCTCGATCAGGCTCATATCCTTGAGCGAAAGCGCGTGGCTGCTCGCGCGGGTCTCAAACCCGAGCCGGCAGGGCTGGGCGCAAAGCCCGCGGTTGCCGCTGCGCTGCCCCAGCACCGAGGAAAGGTAACACTGCCCCGAAACGCACATACAGAGCGCCCCGTGAACAAACACCTCGACCTCGAGAGAGGTTGCGCGGACAATCTGTTCGATCTCCTGTCTGGAGCACTCGCGGGCGAGCACCACCCGCGAGAAGCCGAGCTGTTCCAGCCGGCGGACGCCCTCGGGGTTGTGGACCGCCATCTGGGTGGACGCATTCAGCCGCAGGCCGGGACAGCAGCGCCGCAGCAGAGCGGCAACGCCCAGGTCCTGTACGATCGCCGCATCCACGCCCGCCTCGCAGGCGGCGCGGGCGACCTCCACCAGCGTGGGCAGCTCCTGCTCCAACAGGATGATATTCAGCGCCAGATAGACCTTCAGACCCCGGATATGACAGTATTGGACCGTCTCCGCAAGGTTCTCGCGTGTAAAATTTGCCGCATTGCGGCGGGCGTTGAGCACGTCAATCCCGAGATAGACCGCGTCCGCACCACAGGCCGCCGCCGCGCGCAGGCTCTCCGGACTCCCGGCCGGGGCAAGTATCTCGATCCGGCTCATGCTTTTGGGTCCTTGATCTGGCCTTTGGTTTCCTTGCCGCTGAGCTGGCGGCGCAGGTGGGCATTTTCCCGCCTGACTTCGTCCAGCTCGATCCGCGCCTTGGCCGCATCTTCGAGATATTCGGAAATCTGCGTGCGCATCCGGTCGGCGTTTTCCTCGCTGCGTTTGTAGGCGTCGATATAGTTGATCGCGCAGAGCACCATGATGTCGTTGAACGAGATCGTGCTGTTTTTATCGCGTATCTCGCTAACCGCCCCGTTCAGCTCATCCGCCAGCTTTTGTACATACTCCTCCGGCTCTACGGTATTGATCGTATAGTTCACCCCGTTGACGGTGATTCTTACGCTGTTGATCCCATTCATCCTGTTTGCTCCTCCATTGCTCTTTTTGCAGAAGGGGCTGCCTGAAAAGCCGGAACCACCGCCTTTTCTGCACAAGGCGGCTTCTGGCGCGGCGGCGGACTGCCCGGAGCCCATCCGGTATCCCGGTATTTCTCTTCGCAGCCTTCCATCGTTCTGCGAAAAATCCGCCAACCCCTTTGTTATCTCTAAAACCAAAACACTGAAAAACAATCGGTTGTTCTTTAGAACCTGTATTCATAATCAGAGGATGCCGGATGGGCGAGGGATTTTGCTGCCCTGCAAGGCGAAAAAACGCAGACAATACTTTGTGTATTGCAAGATTTTTCAACGCGGCAGGCCGGCAAAAGACCCGCTCAGACGGTGTCGAATGGTTGTGAATACGGGTTCTTAGTGGCAGGCCAAATCCGTCCGCACGCACTACATACCTGATGACGATGATAACAGGCCCTGTCCGCACTGGGAAGTTGCGTCCTCCCCCTTTTCCCCCATTATAATACATTTTTCTGTGTGAAAAAAGAGGGCTTCTTAAAATTTTCATCTTTCTTTGGGGCTTGTCCTTCCGAAAACAACCTGTAAATCAGAGAAAAACGCCCGTTTTTTACCAGATCTATACTTGCAAGATCTGCGTTTTTGCAGTATAATATAGCTATTGTCTGATTTTATGCAAACGAAATCCTCGAACTGACAGGAGGCTACCAAAATGGAAACGAAAGACCAGTACAGCGCTTCCACTCTGAAAAAGCTGATTCTTGACACGATCAAGAATGAAATGCTCATTGAACCGGAGCTCGCTTCTGATGACGCCTATTATGAAGCGGTCTGCCGGGTGATCCGTCGGATTCTCACCGAACGGTATAAGGTATTTAACGCGCACGCCAACTCTGTCGCCACCAAGAAGGTCTATTATATGAGCATGGAGTTCCTGATGGGACGTTCGCTCAAAAACAGCCTTTACAACCTCGGCATTCAGGATGAAATGTCCGAAGCGCTCAAGCAGCTCGACGTGGACATCGCGCAGATCTTCGAGCTGGAGCCGGACGCCGGCCTTGGCAACGGCGGTCTGGGGCGGCTTGCAGCCTGCTACCTCGACTCGATGGCCACCGAGAACCTCTCGGCAATGGGGTATTCGCTCCTCTACGAATTCGGCATCTTCAAGCAGCGGATCATCGACGGCTGGCAGACCGAAACCCCGGACTACTGGCTGCCGGGCGGTTCGGTCTGGCTGACCAGCAAACCCGACCGTACGGTCCCGGTACATTTCGGGGGCCGGATCGAGGAGGGCTGGCAGGACGGCCACCACACGATCAACCATGTGGATTACCAGACGATCTACGCGGTTCCGTATGATATGTACGTCCCCGGCTTCCAGGGCGAGGGCGTGGCGATTCTGCGTCTTTGGAAGGCCCAAAGCCCGGGGTTCGACATGGAGTCGTTCAACCGGGGCGACTATATCAACGCGATGGGTGCGGCTTCCGCGGCTGAGGCGATCTCCAAGGTGCTCTACCCGAACGACAACCACATGGAAGGCAAGATGCTGCGCCTGAAACAGCAGTATTTCCTGGTTGCGGCCTCGATTTCAGATATCATCCGCCGGCACATCACCCTCTATGGCACCCTTGACAACCTTGGCGCAAAGAACGCCATCCAGATCAACGACACCCATCCCGCGCTTGCAGTCCCCGAGCTGATGCGGGTGCTGCTTGATGACTGCGGGTTCAGCTGGGACGAGGCGTGGGACGTTGTTACCCGCACCTTTGCCTATACCAACCACACGGTCATGCCCGAGGCGCTTGAGAAGTGGAACGAGGACATCTTCCGCAACCTGCTGCCCAGAATCTACCAGATTGTCTGTGAGATCGACCGCCGGTTCTGCGAGGACCTGCGCCAGAAATCCTACGATCAGTATGACATCGACCGGATGCGTATTGTTTACGATTTCCAGGTGCGGATGGCCAACCTTTCGGTGATCGCGTCCCACAGCGTCAACGGCGTATCCAAGCTGCATTCGCAGATCATCAAGGACAGTGTGTTCCAGGATTACTATCAGCTCACCCCTTACAAATTCAAGAACGTTACCAACGGCATCTCCTCCCGCCGGTGGCTCTACCAGTCCAACCCCGGCCTGACCAACCTGCTCTATGAGACGATCGGCAAAGGCTGGCTGCGGGATATGTCCCAGCTCAAGGAGTTCGAACGGTATGCCTCCGATAAATCGGTGCTCGAGAAGCTCGCCGCCATCAAGCTCGAAAACAAACAGCGGCTGGCCAAACATGTGCTGGATACCACCGGGATCGCTCTGAACACCGATTCGATCTTTGATGTACAGGTCAAGCGGCTGCATGAATATAAACGCCAGCACCTCAATGCGCTGCATATCCTCCATCAGTACCTCTGGCTGAAGGACCATCCGAACGCCGACTTTGTGCCCAAAACCTACATCTTTGGTGCGAAGGCCGCCCCGGGCTACTTCCTGGCCAAACAGATCATCAAATTCATCTGTACCCTGCGCGATGTCATCGAGGCGGATGCGGCGGTGCGCGACAAGCTGCGGATCGTATTCCTCGAGAACTATTGTGTCACCATCTCGGAGCTGCTGATGCCTGCATCCGAAATTTCGGAACAGATCTCGCTGGCAGGCACCGAGGCGAGTGGTACCGGCAATATGAAGCTGATGCTCAACGGCGCAATCACCATCGGCACCTATGACGGCGCAAACGTCGAAATCGGCGACTGCGTGGGCAAGGACAATATCCTGATCTTCGGCCTGACCACGTCCGAAGCCGCCCGTATGAAACAGAATGGCTACAGCCCGAATATCTACTATCAGAATAACTATGACATCCGCCGGGCGATCGACATGCTCATGAGCGGATTTAACGGGCAGCAGTTCCCCAATATCGCAAACTCCCTGCGGTACGATGACCCCTACATGGTTTTGGCCGACTTTGATTCCTACCGCAACATTCAGGAGCGCGCCTCCGCCATCTATACCGACACGCAGGCGTGGCAGCGGATGTCGCTTTATAACATTGCGAACTCCGGGTTCTTCTGTGCCGACCGCGCGATTCAGGACTATATGCGTGAAATCTGGCATCTGTAAAAATATCCGGCGGCAGGGCTGGCCTGCCGCCGGTTTCCCCACGCCCTCCCTTACGGGTGGGCGCTCTTTCTCTAAAAAGGAGCTGATAATTTGCTTCCATCCATGTTTGACAGCCGCGACCCCAGATGTAAAACCCCGTTTGGCGCGGTCCCAACTGACGAGATCGTCACCTTCCGCGTTTTTCTGCCCATCTCCTCCCAGCTGGATGCTCCCTGCCTGCTGATGTTCAAAGCCGACCAGTGGGATTGCCCCGAGCGGGTCCCGATGGTTTTTTCGGGAAGCGACGGTGTGGTCAACACCTACCGCTGCGACTTCAAATCCTCGAATCCGCAGCTCTATTTCTATCGGTTTGAAGTCTCCGGCATAAATGGGCAGGCGCGGATCGTCCGGGACCCTGACGGTTTTGGCCGACTTGCCCTACATGGGGATGACATGTGGCAGCTCACCGTCTACGACCGGAACCTCAAAACCCCCGATTTCCTGAAATCCGGGGTGATGTACCAGATTTTCCCTGACCGGTTCTGTAAATCCGCCAAGGAGAAACAAAATGTGCCTTCCGACCGCTGGATACACCAGAACTGGTACGAACTGCCCGAATACCTCCCGAATCAGAATGGAGAGGTCACCAATTCGGACTATTTTGGCGGCGACCTCGCGGGAATTACCGAAAAACTCCCCTATCTGCGCTCGCTCGGCGTGACCTGTCTCTACCTCAACCCCATCTTTGAAGCCCACTCCAACCATCGGTACAACACCGCCGATTTCGAGAAGATCGACCCTCTCCTAGGGGATGAGGAGGACCTGCAGGCCCTCTGTGCCCAGGCCAAAAAGATGGGAATTGCGGTCATCATCGACGGTGTGTTCAACCACACCGGCAGCGACAGCATCTATTTCAACCGCAACCGCCGCTATGGGGATGGGGGCGCATACAACGATTACAACAGCCCCTACCACAGCTGGTATGAGTTTACCCAGTGGCCCCAG
>Ga0137306_100517_pt2 | contig 20028 bp, 20 predicted proteins | sample Inofroosms_March_FD_97187 | JGI IMG/M metagenome (GOLD analysis project Ga0137306, IMG submission 97187) | Mouse cecal microbial communities from Vienna, Austria - N-Acetylneuraminic and N-Acetylglucosamine D2O microcosms_March | ecosystem: Host-associated > Mammals > Digestive system > Large...
CCGGGTCCCCAGGACTTCGCGGAAGATCCTTTCCGCTCTCTGACCGCCGTAGACTCGGTCATAATTGTGGTCGATGTGGCAAAGGGCGTGGAGACCCAGACACGAAGACTGATGGAGGTATGCCGCATGAGAAAAACCCCTGTCATCATTTTCGTAAACAAGCTTGACCGCGAGGGACGTGACCCCTTCGATATTCTTGATGAGCTGGAGAAGGAGCTGCAGATTTCCGTGCGACCACTCTCGTGGCCGATCAACATAGGTGCCAAATTCAAAGGTGTCTACAATCTCTATGAACATGGACTCGACCTCTTCACCCCTTCGAAACAGACCATCAGCGAGCGCATCGAGATCGACAATGTCAACTCTCCGGAAGTAGACAGACTTGTCGGACAGCAGGATGCCGACAAACTCCGCGAAGATCTTGAACTTATAGAGGGTGTGTATCCCGACTTCGATCCCGAGGAATATCTTCGTGGAGATGTCGCGCCGGTATTCTTCGGATCCGCGCTCAACACATTCGGCGTCAAGGAACTTCTTGACTGTTTCGTAAAAATCGCACCGGCTCCGAGACCTATCATGGCACAGGAAAGGGAGATAAGACCGCAGGAAGAGGGATTCTCAGGTTTCGTTTTCAAGATTCACGCCAACATGGATCCAAACCACAGGTCGTGTATCGCGTTTGTGAAAATATGCTCGGGAAAATTCGAACGCAATGTCAATTACCGCCATGTGCGCTCCGAAAAGATGATGCGGTTCGCCGCTCCCACTGCTTTCATGGCTCAGAAGAAAAATATCGTTGACGAGGCATATCCTGGCGACATAGTCGGCATACCCGACACCGGCAATTTCAAGATCGGAGACACTCTGACTTCCGGTGAAGTCCTACATTTCAAGGGATTGCCGAGTTTCTCACCGGAGATGTTCAAATATATCGAGAATGCCGACCCGATGAAATCCAAGCAGCTCGACAAAGGTATAAACCAGCTGATGGATGAAGGTGTGGCTCAGATGTTCACCAATCAGTTCAACGGAAGAAAAATCATAGGCACAGTAGGTCAGCTTCAGTTCGAAGTGATCCAGTACCGTCTTCTTCACGAATATGGCGCGCAATGCCGCTGGGAGCCCATAAGCCTCTACAAGGCATGCTGGGTAGAGAGCGATGATCCGCAGGCTCTCGAAGCCTTCAAGAAAAGAAAGCATCAGTTCATGGCTACCGACAAGGACGGTCGTGACGTATTCCTTGCCGACAGCAACTATGTGCTGCAGATGGCGCAGTCGGATTTCCCCAAGATCCGCTTCCACTTCAGTTCTGAATTCTAAAATGAAAAACGGAGTAAGCCCGCAGGCCTGCTCCGTTTTTGTCGCTAAGCATTGTTTTATTATTTTCGGCAACGTCTGCGACAATTACCTATAATTAAGACAATCTTCAGCGCATTTGGTTTAACCGTTAAGGTTTTTTAAGAATTAAAACAGGGGTGACACATTATTTTTTCACATCGTAGCCCTGATCCTTCAGATAGTCAAGAATGCGGTATTCCATCGCATGGTCATAATAATTGATGATGTGGGCGACCCAGTCATTGTCGGTAGTGCCGCCGGCGCGGGTACGGTTGTAATGTTTCACCACTTCGTCATAAGCCTCCATCTCGTCAACCATCCTGTCGTTGTCCTGACGGTAATGGTTCTTGTGGATCATCAGCGGCTTCGGCTGCTTCGGCTTCAGATCGGGCTGCTCGCGGGGCACACCGATTGCAAGACCGCAGACCACAAACACTCCCTTCGGAAGTTTGAGGAGCTCGGCGATCTTAGCAGGGTCGGCAGTACGAAGATAACCGATGCAGTTAGAACCGAGACCTGCAGACTGAGCGGCGACAACCGCGCTCATCATGGCAAGCGACGCATCAATTATACCTATCGTCACACCATCCATCGTATCGGTGAATTTCGGCATATCCAGCCCCTTCTTCCCGGCAAGAAGCGTAATTTTGTTATAATCCGAACAGAATATCAGCAGCCGGTTGCATGTCTTGAGCTGTTTCTGACCGGTTATAGCATATAACTCCTCTTTCAGCGTCTGGTCGGAAATGTCGATAACCGAGAATTGCTGACCGTTGTAGGATGTGGGAGTATTGCGGATCGCATCGAAGATAAACTCCATTGTCTCCTCTGCGATCGCCTCTCTCTCGTATCTGCGCACACTCGTGCGCTCCAAAAGCGTTTCCTTTACGTCTTTCATAACTTATGTATATGTTTGCTTGTCATATTGTCCATAAACACCGGCTGTTCATAAAACCGCCGGAAAAACAAAGAGCCGGTGAGCGGAACGCTCATCGGCTCTTTTAAGGTCCACATCAAAGGAATGTGACGAAACTCCGAACGACAGGTTTTGAGGTCTTGCCAATCTTTGTAATCCGCCTGCGATCGAAATCAACGCCTTGCGGCGTGGGGCCCGCCATCGACAGACAAGAGTGTCTCGGTATTTCTATAAAATTTGATGAGTTTCCCAATTAGCTTTGATGTGGTATAACTTCACCGGCTTCTGAATCTTCGTTACCTCGCTGTCATCTGAGGTGTGTATCAAATTCAGCAGTCCGAAGCTCTCTTGCTTTTGTTTTATAACGCAAAGATAATGCACGCGGTTCAATTTTGCAATACCCCGATGCCTTTTTAACAAAAAAAATACGTATATTTGCAATATGAAGAAGATCAGCTTTGTTATCCCATGCCATAACGAGGAAGCGAATCTGCCGAAGCTGTACGATGAACTTGACAGGTTTACCCGTGCCTCTTATCAGGTCTCTGTAAAGGAAACCGGGACTGAGACCGGGACAACACATCCTGTCGATATGAATGTCTACGACTTCGAATTTCTGTTTGTCAACGATGGCAGCGGCGACGGCACTCTCGCGATTATGCGGGAATTAAGAAAAAAAGATTCCAGAGTATCCGTGGTCAATCTTTCAAGGAATTTCGGAAAGGAAAACGCCATGCTGGCGGGCATGGACTATGCATCGGGCGATGCATTGGTCATAATGGACGCGGATCTTCAGGATCCCATAGAAGTTGTGCCGGAAATGATTTACTGGTGGGAAAAGGGATACGATGACGTGTATGGCAAACGCGCAAGCCGCGGGCAGGAAAGCGCCATGAGAAAAATACTCTCGCTCTCTTTCTATAATATGCTTAAGAAAATGAGCGACATCGACATTCTTCCCAACGTAGGCGATTTCCGGCTTCTCGACCGCAGGGCGGTCAGGGCATTGACCGGACTGCGAGAGACACAGAGATATATGAAGGGTCTCTATTGCTGGGTAGGTTTCGAAAAAAAAGAGGTGGTATTTGACCGAGGAGACCGCGAAAACGGCAAGTCAAGCTACAAACTCGCCAAACTGGTGAACCTTGCAATCGAAGGCATTACCAGCTACACCACCACACCGCTGAGAATATCCACAGTTGCCGGAATCATCGTGTCGCTGATGGCTTTCGGATACCTTGTCTATATGTTTGTGAAGACTCTGCTCTGGGGGGAGGTGGTGACCGGTTTCCCGACCCTTATATGCGTGATCCTCTTCTTAGGCGGCATGCAGCTGCTTGCTCTGGGGATTATCGGGGAATATATAGGCAGGATTTTCAATGAAACCAAAAGAAGACCCCCTTATATAATCGAAAGTTTTAACGAAGAAAGAAACTCTCTGACACAATGAACAACAATTCCACCGACAACGGGCTGACGGTTGTGATTCCGGTAAGGAACAGGGAAAATCTTATCATCAGATGTCTTGACAGCGTCAAAAGACAGACTCTGCGCCCTCTGAATGTGATAGTCGTCGACAACGGTTCGACCGACGGCACATGGAAAGCCGTTGAAGGCTGGATCGCCAGGAATGCCGAGCCGGAATTTGCCATATCCCTCATATCCGAACCCAGACCGGGTGCGTCAGGAGCCAGAAACCGGGGACTGTCGGAGACCGACACGGAACACGTGATGTTTTTTGACTCCGATGATGAAATGGACCCTACTCTCGCAGAAGGGATAATGACCGCGTTCAGAGACAGCAGAGTGGATCTGGTGCATTGGAACGCCAGAATCATCAATCCTGACGGTTCGGTTAAAAAACGCAAGTTCTCCAACGCAAATTACTGGCGTTATCAGATATATCATGCATTGTTTAGCACCCAATGTTTTGCGGTAAAGACATCTTTTTTAAGAGATATCGGCGGTTGGGATGATTCCCTGTACGCATGGAACGACTGGGAACTTGGAATCCGAATGCTCCTCGGCAATCCGGCGATGATAGCCATTGACAAGGCTCTTGTCACCATACATCCTCAGAAGGTGTCGATAACCGGCGAGAACTTCCATTCGAAAGCCGGAGAATGGGAACGTGCAATCGACCGCGCGGAGGAGAATGTGGTCAAAGCCGTGCGAAACGACAGCGGATGGCTCGCAGACATGATAAACTACCGCAGGGCGATTCTTGCAGCCCACTACAAACGCGAGGGGCACCAGGAACTTGCGGAACCGCTTCTTGCCAAGGCTCTCTCCCACCCGAGCCTTTCCTTCAGTCAAAGACACCTCCTTAAACTGCTTTACCGCTACACCTCTATCGGAGGAAGAGGGGCATACATCCTGTGGAAATAAACGTATGCTTTCAAAACAGAAATTTGTTAAACCGGAATATGAAAGTATTGACAGCCGACAGTCATGAATTTGCAAGACTTTGCCTTAAACTGAAAGAAATGGTGAAGTCTTCGGGTTATGAATACGACATTCTTGTCGGCATAGCGAGAGGCGGGGTCTATGTCGCTGACAATTTCGGGTCGGACACGGTGTTTTCCATAAAAACGCAGAGGGCAGGCACTTCCGTCAAGACACACGCGCTGTCCCGGATATTACGCCGTCTTCCGGCATTCGTCAATATAGCGTTGCGCTGTGCGGAATCAAAAGTGCTTGCAATCAAAGACCGGATTCTCAAGCCCGCTCCGGTGCAAGTCAGTGTCTGCGACGAACTGATAGCCATGCTCCTGCAGGGGGGACACAAGGTGCTTGTAGTGGATGACGCGACAGACAGCGGCTGCTCACTCCTCAGTGTGCTGAACGCAATCGAAGAGTACGGAAGCAATGAAATCAGGTCCGCTGTCATAACCGTCACACGGAAACACACCGCGATAATCCCGGATTACGCGCTTTTCCGCAATTCCACTCTTGTCAGGTTTCCATGGTCGGCAGACATGAAACCCGGTTTGTAATCCTATAATTTAGAGCTTGTTTTGTATATGGTGATTGTAGACCTTGACGGAACACTGGTCGAATGCAATTCTTTCACAGAGTTTGTAAAGTTTGTATTCAGAAGACACCCCGAGGTGCGACTTTTCCTTATCATGACCGTAATGCGGCGTAAACTACGCCTTATCAGCCATCACGAGGCAAAGGAGAGAATCATATCCCGCACAAGCGGATTGGTCACAGAGAAAGATCTTGATGACTTTACCTCCTTTCTGCACAGCAGGATAAACCGGAGAGTGCTCGACATAGTAAGATCCGGCAGCCGCGCCATTCTTGCCAGTGCCGCACCGGAGCTGTACGCCTGCCCCTTCGCCGCGAAAGCCGGCATATCGGTGATTTCGGCAAGCAGACCGCACGAGGCGGAAAACCGCGGGGAACGGAAGCTTGCGGATGTGATCAGACAAGGTGCCGTATTCGACAGAAACACTGTAGTGATAACTGATCATCATGATGACCTCCCTTTGTTGAAGGCAAACAAGGAAGGATTGAACTATATAGTAAAACCTTCCCGCAAAAGCATTGGGATTCTTCTGCGGGAAGGTATCAGGTTCACCCTTCTGGATTGATCGGTTTCTATTACAAAAGCGCCTCCCCCTCTTTCGGGGATATTGCCGCGAGGAGTCTGACGGCGGAGACATACTGTTCGATCGCCTCGGCAACGCGCTTGGCGTCGCGCATGGCATGAACCACCGTAGCCGGCTGCGCCGACACATCTCCCCCGGCGAACACACCCACACGTGTCGTCATGCCGTATGGCATATCGCGGGTAAGCACATACCCTTTGCCGTCGACATCTATACCCTTTGTGGTTGACACGATTCTCGCGGCGGGGGCATTTCCCACCGCGCCTATGAGATGGTCTGCCGGATACTCCTTCCTTTCCCCTTCAGTCTCGATTATGAGAGTTCTCAGTCTGTTTCCCTCCCCGCCGTTCACTTTGACGACATTGGAATTCCACATAAACCTGACCCCCTCCTTGACGGCATCCTCATATTCCGAACGAAGGGCACGCATCTCGTTGAGAGTCTTGCGGTACACGACAGTCACCTCCTTGCTGCCGAGGCGCAACGCCGTGCGCGCGGCATCCATGGCGGTGTTTCCGCCACCGATGACATAAGTTATGTCTCCGTCTCCCACCATTACCTCCTTGCGGTCTATATGCCCGGAATTGTAAAGCTGGACACGACGCAGAAAACGCAATGCCTGCTTCACTCCGGGATGATTCATGCCTTCGATAGGAAGTTTTTTAGGCAGACCGGCACCTGTGCCTATGAAAATCGCATCGAATCCTTTCGCGAAAAGGTCATCGATGGTCATGTCCTCACCGATTGTGACTCCAAGATGGAATTTCACGCCAAGAGCGGAAATCTTCGCTATTTCATGACGCACGACCTCCTTAGGCAACCGATACTCCGGAATGCCGTAAAGAAGTACGCCTCCCGCTTCACGCTCCATCTCGAAAATCTCGACATTGAAACCCTTGCGGGCAAGATCGCCGGCGATCGTCAGACCCGCCGGACCGCTGCCTATGACTGCCACCTGACCCTTGGTCTTTTCCGGTATCATATCATGGTCAAGACCTGCGGCACTGTCAAAATCTGCTACAAATCTTTCCAGTTTGCCGATGTTTATGTGTTTGCCTGACTTCGCGAGAGCGCAATTACCCTCGCATTGCCGCTCGTGCGCACAGACACGCCCGCAGACAGCAGGAAGATTGCTGCGGCTGCGTATAATCTCTATGGCGTTGCCGAAATTTCCTTTCGCGAGCTGAGATATCCAGTCGGGAATATCATTGCCTATCGGGCAACCCTTCTTGCACCCGGGAACCTTGCACCCGAGACACCGCTGCGCCTCTCTTATAGCCTCGGGCAGAGTGTAATTCTGCGAAACCTCTTTGAACTGCTCCATACCTCTGCTTAACGTTGCACTCTGCCATTGGCGGAACCTCCTGCCAATGCCTCCACTTCTTCCACACTCGCAAGGTTGAAATCACCGTTGATTGTCTGCTTGAGAGCGGAGGCGGCGACTGCGAACTCCAGTGCCTCGCCTTGTGTGGCTTTGTTCAGAAGTCCGTAGATAAGTCCGCCGGAGAAGGAATCGCCGCCGCCTACACGGTCTATGATAGGATTGATGTCGTAACGCTTGGATTCATAAAACTCTTTCCCGTCATAAATCATGGCTTTCCAGCCGTTATGTGTGGCGGAGAAAGACTCTCTCAGTGTGGAAGCCACATAGCGGAAACCGAATTCCCTTGCCATTGCCTCGAAGATTCCTTTGTATCCTTCGGCTCCGGTGTCTCCCGCCTCTACATCGGCGTCGGGTTTGAAGCCGAGACATAATTCGGCATCCTCTTCATTGCCGATGCAGACATCGACATATTGCATAAGCGGGCGCATGATGCTCTGTGCCTTCTCTTTTGTCCAAAGCTTCTTACGGAAATTAAGGTCTACAGACACGGTGACTCCGTGTCGTTTGGCAGCCTCACATGCAAGACGCGTGAGTTCGGCAGCCTTGTCGGAGATGGCGGGGGTGATGCCGCTCCAATGAAACCAGGTGGCGTCTTTCATTATTTCATCGAAATCGAAATCCGAAGCATCGGCATCCGCAATCGAAGAATGCGCACGGTCATAAATGACCTTAGACGGACGCATCGAAGCCCCGGTCTCGCAATAATATATACCCACACGGTCTCCGCCGCGTGCGATATAACGCGTGTCGACACCGTAACGGCGCAGCGCGTTCACCGCAGCCTGTCCGATCTCGTGTGTCGGTAGTTTACTTACAAAACATGCGTTGAGCCCGTAATTTGCGCAGCTTACAGCGACATTCGCCTCGCCGCCGCCCCATATGGCATCAAAGCTGTCTACCTGTACAAACCTTTTATTACCTTCCGGCGAAAGCCTGAGCATAATCTCGCCGAGTGTCACGATCTTTGCCATGTCTTTTATTCTTTTACTGATTATAATACGTTTTACAATGCCGATCCTACCAATTCTCAATAATCTCTCTTCCCCTTCATGAGGGGAGCCGCTCTCCTTTCCAGGATTCCCTCGATTACGGAAACCGGCTGTAAACCTGATCATTGATTTGTGATTCACGGTCAACCTGCGGTTCCACTTCCGCAAAAGCTATGTTTGTAATTTATCGCAAAGATAACTAATTTAGTGCAAAGAATACATAAAATATGTAAATTTGCGGACTCGCACGTGCTGCGCACCTGCATTTATACACATCTATGACACGAACAGATACACAATGAATATATTACTTTTTTCTCTGATGGCATGTCTGCACACAATCGTACCGGACAACGACAGCATAATGCAAAGCGAAGCCTCTGCCTTCATCAGTTCCCTTCCTGCCGGTATGCAGAAAAGACAGGAGACTGCGGTGAGAAAGGCGGTCGGCGGTGATTCGTCTTCGCTCGACAGCGTGAGGAGCTCAAGAAACTCCGCATTCAATCCTCCGGAAGACGTGAGCTGCATTGACATAGACGGCAGATATCGCCTCTACAGACCTGCCGGCGGGACGGCAGAACCGTTGCCTCTTCTGATATACCTCCACGGTGGCGGATGGTGTTTCGGCAGTGTCAACAGCTGCGCCGCCTTCTGCTCCGAACTCACAAGAGAAGCGGGAATCGCGGTTCTCGCCGCGGAATACCCTCTCGCTCCCGAATACCCTTTCCCCCATGCGCTGCAGTTCTGCTCGGAAGCACTGCGATGGGCACATCAGAACGCCGTAAAATTCGGATTTGACAGAAAACGGATCTCCATGGGGGGCGACAGCGCAGGAGGCAATCTCGCGCTGTGCGCGGCTCTGGAAAATGACTCATATCCATTGAAATCGCTTGTCCTGTTCTATCCTGTTGTCAAGGCATGGAATGACAATTCCCTTTCATGGCGCCGGTACGGAGAGGGTTACGGACTTGACAGCGGCATAATGGAGGCTTTCAACGAAGCCTACACTGCGGGGGCAGACCGTGAGAACCCGCTGATATCACCTTTCTGCGCCGTTTCCGAAAGACTCGCCGCTCTTCCCGAGATACTCATGATAAACGCCGACCACGACATTCTGCGCGACCAGGGGGAGGAGATGAGCCGGAAGCTTTCGGAATCAGGCGTGAAAGTGACCCGACATGTATTGCCGGGAACAACCCATCTTTTCATAACGGTTCCGGGGCAACCGTCAGCATTCCGCCGCTCCGTCACACTGACATCGGAGTTTCTTACAGAAAAATATAATCGCGAAAACGAAACGTGCAACTTTCAAAAACGAAACGAGCAAAACTTCTCTTTTTTCGCTTCCTTTTTTCTCTTGCTCTTTCGACCGCTTAAATACCAATTAAACGCTGATTAAAAGCCATTCAAAAAGGCTCAAAATCAGCGTTGTTTTTATGGTCTTTTATTTGCTCATGTCCGCAGAATTTTGTAACTTTGAAGTGATTAAGTTGGCTGCTTTCGCGCCTTTTTCAGACGTTCAGGTCAAACCTTACAGCTTCATTTCCTGCCAGAAGTTCGCGCGTTTTCTCGATGTTGCTTTAGTAGATGTGAACATTTCCCAGGTTCAGCGCTATGGACTTCAAAGGTGCTTCAATTTGTCGCGCTATCAAATATAAATGGTAAATGTCAGCAGGCAAACCCAAATTTGCGTCGCTGCTTCTCTGATAGGCTGACAAAACCAGTTCGCCATCATCGAGCTGGAACTGAATGAGGCTCAAGCAAGGCACTTGATTGGTTTCCGCTCCTGTTGAACCTAAGAACAGCACGTAATTTTTACTGTTGCGCTTCTCCCGATTGATTTGCTCAATTAAAGCCGGCAACTTCTCAAAGTAAGTTGGATAACTGTTAATGAGAATTTTGCCGCAATAATCCCACCAGTTTATCCCAGCTTCTCGGTACTTCGTCAGGTCTCTTTCTCCGGCCATAAACAGGCTGAGTTCATTGCGCAGCTTCTTGCGTGCAATGTTGTGTCCCTCGAAAATCTCCAGCAGGTCGTAAGGTGTCAAATGCAGCTGCTCATTGAGCAGGTAAGTTATTGAGCCCTTTTTATTGCTCTGTCGTTTGCCGTGCTGCAATATCTTGCCGAGCACGGCGTAATACTTGTTTTCATTCATTCAGCGCGAAATTAGGCCATTTCTGTGAGTTCTGGGGCATTTCTTCCGTACTTCCTGCTGAAACCTATTTGCAGTCACTCCCCAGACGCTTCACAATCTCGTAAACACTCCGCTCACTCACGTTATACTGTGCAGACAAACACGCGACAATATAAGCTACTTTCTCGCCTCGTTCCCGGGTTTCCCGGAAGTCCTCAAACAGCCGTAGATATTTATGATCACCCGGCTTTATCCCGGCTTTTTCAAGTGTTTCAATCACTCCACCGCATAATTTTAATGCTTCGTAAACTGTCATTCAGCATTTTTCGTAATTTTGCAACTCCTACCTCATAAAGCATTAGCACCTAAGCGCAGTCGAAGGCATTTTGCTCCCGGCTGCTGCGCTTAGGTGCTATGTGTTTGTATGAGGTAGGATTCTACAAACAGGCCGGGGGCTTTTTCTATGCCTCCGCCTGTGCTGGGTGGGTCAGAGCCGCGTTATCATCATGTCGTTAAATTTAGCCTGATAGTTCAGCGTATTTGTGCGCTGGCGCACTTCCGCGCCGTACATGGGCGCTGACTCCCGGTACTCGCCGGCCAGCCATTGGCATAGTTCCACAATCTGGCTCTTGTCTGAGGTGAAACAAACGTATTTGGTGCCTTTGAGCAGCCGCAACACGTCCAGATAGTCGGTCAGCTTCCAATAATTCTCATATTGGCCGCACTCAGTCGTAAGATACGGCGGATCCAGAACAAACAGCGCACGGCTGTTGTGCCGTTCTCGCTCGAATAATTCCCGGTAGTCCATGTGCACAACCTCCAGACCGTCCAGATAGCCGCCACACTCATACGCGCCCGGTCTTACGCGGTTATACATCGTATGTTTGCAGAGTTCTTCCAAGCTGGTGACCCACTTTCCGGAAAACAGCACATTACGGCCTATTGTCAGAATATCGACGTAACCATCGCGCTGCTCATACTCCCGGACTACTGCCAGCACCTCGGCACGCTGGCCGGGCGTGAGTCGCTGGTTCGGTTCAACACCGGTTAAACGCTCTTTAATCGCCTTTAAAATCTCGTTGGTCTGATCGACTGCTGCCAGCCTGTCAATATAGCGGTCAAAGTCATTATAAACGACCCGACAGCCCGGCAACACATGTTTTGCCGTATGCGACAACAGCCCCGAACCTCCGAAAAGGTCGACCACTGTGTCTATTTGTCCATCCACCCGCTCCAGAACCTCGGTAAAGTCCCGGATAAAATAGCGCTTTTGTCCCATAAAAGGCAGCGGTGCGCATTTATATGTCCTACTCATTCAGCATAATCTTTTATTTCCCTAAGGCTTAACTTTCTTGGCTGCATACGAATCTCGTTAAATACAATTGTCCTTTCACAGTGGATAGCTTACTTACATTCTTTCAGATCTTACCTTCCTTTCTGCCGCCTGTGCAGCAGCTATCTCCGCGCCTTCGGCTTCGGTGATCTCCTTCCAGTTGTCGGGTGAGTCATTCGCCGCGAGATATACGGTGCCGGTGACTATCCTGTCACGTATGCTTACATCCCCTGCCTGTGTCAGTGCCATGCCTTCGTCGGCTTTCAGCACCATCGTTGTGTATTGTTCCTGTGTCATATTGAATTTAAGTTAATTAAACTGTTGTTGTTGAAACCGTGTACCCCTTTGCCGTGATAAGCGCTATATTCTCCTGCCCCAGACGGTCGGCAACTGACTGCGGTAGCATTATGACCGCTGTCGGCATTCCGTTCGCCTTGCGGTCGTAAGACCCCGTGACAAGAGATTCTACAAGACTCCGGTAACCCTCATCGTCAGAACCCCAGTTGCCGAGACAGCGGAAATCCAAGGTCGTTGCCGGACCTTTGCCGAGGTTTATTATACGGAGGTAGGTCAACGGACGCGTCACGGTCGTGCCCGGGGAATTTTCGCACTCGAAAATATATAGGCAGTTGGAAACCTTTTCAAAATTGAGTCCCAGAACCCGCTTCAAGCGCGATGCCGGATATTCTGAGAGATACCTGTCAATGGGCGTGCAGCCGAACGCGAGTTTCATGTCCTTGAACAGGACATTGGAATAGTCCGGAACTTCCTCGATAAGCCTCATTCCCAAGAATCCCGCATACATGTCAGTTTCGGCAAGCTCGAGGGAACGCGGGAGCCGGGTTACATTGTCACACCACTGAAAAAGATGGTTGGCGGTAGCATTGCGGGCGACTATATCATAACTGCCAAGGTCGGTGAGGTTCTTACAACCATTGTACAGACACACGATGTTACGGACGTTGTCATTAAACCGGGTCATGGGAAGGTGGTCAATGCCGGAATAGCGGAACATGCTGTCGAATACAGTCACCTTCCGCTCATCGAACTCGACACGCGGCATTGTCCTGTTGACTATTCCGGGGAAGACCCTCAGGGATGTCGCTTTCGGGAACCTTACAACATCCGGCAGCTTCATCTCGCACAGGTTAAGGGGATACACGTCCAGTACCGTCACTGCGTTCGAGAAATCCCAGTCCGGCACACGCTTCATCTTGTTTTGCGGGCGCGAGCCGTAATAATCGTTGCCGTTGAAATAGAGGTAGCCGAATGTTGCGCACGCGGAAGTGTCAAGGTCCGGCATGAAAGCGAGGTTCGGACTGTTCTTCCACGCATTGTTCAGGTAGACGACGTTCGAGAAATCGAGCTTCGGGAACACCACGAGCGCCGGGTCGTTAGCCCACCCGTTAGCGGAAGTTATCTTGATTCCTGTCGCTGCCGGGTTCCACCTGTCCATGATTTCGCGGGCATGTTCTATATTTGCCATTGTAAGGTCAGGCACATCCTCTATGCAGTCCTCTATCTCCTTCGGGGTGTAGCCGATGGACGCGAGACCCTCGCGCAATCCTATACGCTCCTCCGTCATTGCAGGCTCTGACAGCATCGCCCTGTATGTGTCCGGTCTCGTATAACCAAGCTCCATGAGCCGGAGTTCCGTGGAATATATCTTTTCAAGGGCCGCCACCCTGCCGGAAATGTCAGAGACCGTCTTCCTGGAAGACCTGCATCCGATTTCAACTATCGCCCCCTCCTTGCCTACCGTCTTTATCAAATAAAGGGAAAAAATGCCTGACTGAAATTCGAACAGTCCCTGCAGCAGCACGTTTACTCCGTCAGGGCACGAGACCGTTGCGGGGAATACAGCCAGCACCGACCCATTGTGTACGATCCTTATTTCCGTAAGGCACATGTGCCCTTCCTTATGCCTGAACGCAGCGGTCCCGACCGTGTCAATTACCGTATCGTCCACGGTTCCGGAAAAACAGGTATAGCCAAGATCCTTCTCTTCGGGAAAATCGTCGCCCACGGTAACCGTGATGCCTCCACCCTCCGCTGGAGCCGTTATCCTAAAAAGCTCAATCTCGCTTTCACTATTTTCCGGCACTGATGAAAGCATAAAGCTCCACAGTGATCCCCCGTACTCGAACACGGCATGTCCCGTCATGTCCCAATATGACTCTTCATCCTCCCGACACCTCGTGAACACAGCGGGGAAGCGGGCAATCTCCGTCCCTCCGGAATGCAGGAACACGGGGACTGACAGAGCGTCCCGGTTTTCCGCCTCCATAGAATCCAAGACATAGGACATTTCCGCTATGTCGAATGCATCATTGATCCACAGCCTCCTGTCGGAAGTCCAGTCGAAGCCTTCAAGCGAATGCGGTGACAGGTCCAGGTCAACTTCAGGATCGGCGAGTGCCCTGAAATTATTCAGCCGGTCACATGACTCACTAATGTCCGTAATCGTTTTTTCCTGTCCTGTCAGGGTTGCCTGTAACTGCCTGATCCTTTCATCATGCCCATCCACCCTTTTTTCAATAAGTTTCGCCTCACTGGAATCCAGTTTCCCGTTCAGCACCTCCGCAAGGCCCCCGATCTCCGTAAGACTTATTTTGTCTTGCCTGTGACGGTAACTGTCAATAAGGTCTGCAAAATCAGTCTCCGTGGGATACATCCCCCTGAGGAACCTCCTTTTTAAATGAGCCGCGGTCTTAATTGCCATTGTATTTTGTCTTTATTGAACATTAAACTTATCTTGCACGCATTATGTAGGCGAGTACATAGTAAGGCGGGCGGTTCTCATGCGTCAAGCCATCACCTGTCTTATCCGTGTCGTGCCTGTAATAGGGCAGACCGTCATTATCCGCATCGCTGGAACGGCTGCCCACACCACCGTTGGTCCTGATCACGTCATAATTGCCGCTGAGGATCCCGCTTGCCTCTGCGTAATAGTAGTCCTTGAAATTGTGGCAATGGGATGGTATCTGTTCGGTTTTGAGCGCCACCGCCTTCAAGCCGCCGGCGCCACCGCACGTCCTGTAGTCGTTGTCGCTGTCATGCTGACCGACAACGAACCTTCCGCGCAAGTCCGGCACGCGGAAATATCCGCTGCGCGTGGTGTACCTGACTCCGCCGGCACTCTCTGCCGTGTTGAATACCGTTCCGAGCACCTCCGACAGCTCCGGGTAATCCGTTGTCCTCAGTTCCTGCCCGTTGCATAGCAGATACCCCTCTGGCACATCCCGCCCTGCCCACATCTGCACCACTCCCAGCGGTGCCGGCTGCAGGCGTTTAATCTCAGCCCTGAGTTGACCGTTCTCCGACATAAGTTCCTTTATGGTCCTTATGTCGGTGAAATCCTCCCACCTGAAATTTTCCTCCCCGATTCCCGGGGCGAGGCTCCTGCGGGTGTACGCCTTGGGGTAGTCCGTGTTATTGGCGCTCACCGCCATGTCCTCCTGCCGCACATACATGCCGCCTGTAGTCGATCCGCCCTCCCATGGCAGGATCTCCCCATCAGGGTTGCCCGCCGTTCTTACGAACACGTAGCCCTCGTTGCGGCGCGTGCCCTCGTCATTTACTTCGCATCCGCACAGAACCACGCGGTCGCCTGCTATATTCCCGGCAAGCGCCGCGAGTCCCGCCAACTTCTGGAGGTAGTCCAGTGTCTCGCAGTCAAGAGGGAAATCACGGTTCGCCTGCGTAAGGAAATTTCCTAATGTCTTGTTCATTATCGTCATTTATAATTTATGGCGTAACGCTTGCCCGCCAGTTTATACATGTTGACCATTGCCCGCAGCCTCGTTTCGGCAGTCCGCAGCTCCTCCGGCACCGTCACCCAGAAGTCGTAACCTCCCGTGCCCGCGAAACCTTCGCGGTGTATGCACGCCGCCCCTGCGCCACGCCGGGGCAGCATCACCCACCGCCCGGTCTCGCGCCGCCATACCGTGGACGCTTCCCGGATCCCCTGACTCTCGTTGTCCTCGATCGCTATGCGCCGTTCCTCCGGGTCAAATTCATCGTTCAGGACACCCCGAAGCTTACATACCTGCCCATTGTGCCACAACCGGTATTGCGTTGTTCCCCTGAAAGTGCGCAGTTCCCGGAGCATTCGTCCCAGGGGGGACACCCCGGCATACATCAGCGCCCCTGCCACCGGGCACCTTAGCCATGTCGGCAATGCCAGGAGTGCCAGCCGCTTCATATTCACGTCATACGTCCTGTCAGCCTTGCTCATCATACGCCTTCATGTTTACGGTTATCTCCCCCGGCTTGAAATATCCGGCCGCAGGCGTAAGGCGTGCGTTTATCTGCGTGGTCGTGCCCTCGTTAGCCGCCTGTGAGGTGCTGCCGCGAAGTTCCACGATTTTCACGCCCTCTACCGCTTGAAGCCGGTCCACGAGCGCCATGTTGGTGTATTCGCCGTTGAACGGGAGGTTCTCTATATAGTCGCGGATCGTTGCGGTGCATGACGCCTGCACGTCCGCAGGATCCAGCATGGCGTTGTAATACACGTCCACCGTGCAGCAGAACGTGTCCGCCTCCATGTTCACGAGCGCCACCCTGACTCCGGCGTCCTTGATCTCGCCTATATATGCCGCCAGATGCCTCTCCTGTTCCGCTGTCAGCGGCTGCCTTTCCCCGCCGCTTTCCCCGGCAACCTTTATGGTCAGCAGGCTGGCGTCCCGGCTCTCGGTAGCCACGGCGTGTTTCACTATCCTGCACGCGGACACCTCGCTTTCTGTCATGCCCTCCGTGTCGTACGTGTCGCTGTCACGGATCAGCTCTTTCCCTTCCATGAACCGGAGAACCTTGTCCCTGTACCATTTCGGACGGTGCGCCATGAGCTCCTCCAGTTCTGCCGCCACTTCCTCTTTGTGACGGCTGACAAGCTGCTCAACTGTCCAGGCACATACAGCCCAGACATAAAGCAGGATATTTTCAACGCTTGCAGCTCCGAATATGTCACCGAACTCTGAGCCCGGAGCAAATCCGTACAGTTCCGCCGCATACTCGTTGCGCATGAACTCACGTGCGATCTCTGTTTTTATCCCGTTAATATTGCGTGCCATTTTATTACTTGTTTAATAGCTGTTTAATGCTGTTCAACTCACTATAAAATCTATTCCGATGCTCATGAAGCCGATGCCGCCGTAAGGGCAAGCCGACATATCATCCGCGCCCGCTTCCGTTGCCGGTTCTACTTTATGCGCCCGGTACAGTTCAACGGTCCGGGTGTCACCTCCTGCCAACAGTTCCGGAACAGTCAGGACGCGCCCGTCTTCCAGCCTGTCGGTTATACTCATGCCGTTTGCCTCTGCCAGGGCAAGTACCGTCTCGATGTGTCCGCAGGTTTGCAGGGCTATGTCGAGCAGTGTCTGCCTTTCTTTCGCTATTGTTTTCATCGCTCTATGCTAATAGTCCCGTCGGTTTCCATTACAACACGCTCACAATCGACACCGCAACCGCGTAACATCTGGCGAACTTCACCAGGCCACATTATATCGGGCTGACCTGCTCGGAGTCTGCCGGCTTCTCCACCTAAAAGGGGGTGTTCCTTAATGTCTCCGCGCATAGTGGTGACAACCGCCTCGGCGGTCTGCTCCCCGGTGTCGCCTATGGCTATGCGTCCGTGTTCGATAAGCAGGTCGCCGGTGATGCTGTCAATTAACATGCCTTTCATTGCTGATCTTATTTTTTCGGTTGCTCATAATCGGTGCTGAAAATCTCGTAATCTTCATCGCTGACCGCGCTGATTTCAACTACCTGATAATTGGCCTCTGTCATTTGACTGAGTGAATAACTTCTAATCACAAGCCGCCCGATATTCAAAGCGTCTAAAAACTCGCTGTGAACTCTCAGAGCCTCATTTGCTTCCAATAGCTTGCGAACTTCCCGCACCTCATTGGTCGGCCATTTATCGGCTATTTCTCCACCCTCGACACACTGCAAGCCCAGCACGATATTAACCGCCCAGTCTCCGGCGTTTATATACTCCTTAACCGTGCCGTCTCTACCGGTCAGGGCGGTGCTTATAATTCTATGCTCCCGGCTGGCTGCCGCCACTGCATCGGCAAACGTCAGTCCCTCGCCGTTTTCTCGCTCCAGTCTGAGCGGGCAGAGTACCCAGCGCCCCTCCCAATATTCGGGGTCGGTGATAGGCTGCCCAATCTCGTGCACGGTTATGCCGTCACGCTCAGGGCTTCCGCCCAGCTCCTTGAAGCGTATAAGTTTTTTAGCCATGTGCTGCCCCCAGCTCATAGCTGCAAGATCTATACTGACAGGTAATTTTTTACCTTTTAAGCTCGGTTGTGGAATTAAGCTCATGACATTGCTAATTGTGTGTCGTTTAGTGCTCCCATAAGGGTTTCCAAAATAACAGCCTTGACCTTTTCGGTACTTTAGCCGACGGTCGCGGTGTGTATCTCGAAGTGCTCGACAAGTTTATCGATATTTACAGTAATATTTCTTATCTTACCGCCGTTGTCACTGCCGGAACCGCCACCCGTGCCGCTGGCTCCGCTCAGAGTGTTGCCGGTGGGATTGACAGACGGCACCGTTACCTCTGGCACTGTCGCCCCGCTGTTCGGTGTGCCGCCGGATCGCGTTTTACCCTTGGACTTGCCTGCCGCCTCTTTTTTTGCGGATTCCGTAATTTCAGCATCGTAAGCAGTGTTGAATGCCGTGCCTATCTGCTTGCCGTAGTCGCTGAAGCCGGCTTTTAACTTCTTAAGCGCGGCATCTATGCCGGAGGCGTCCAGACTGAACGCGGCTTTTATAAGGTCGCCTATGGCCCCGAATGTTGTTTTTGCAAGCTCGCCTATGCCGGAGAAACAAGCCTTAAACGCTGCCCATGTGCCTTTGAGCACTGCGCGGAATTTTGCCGACGTGTTCCAGAAGTAGGCGCCTATTGCGATAAGCGCGGCAATGGCAGCCGCTATCCAGCCAACTATTGGAATGCTCATAATTGCGACTGAAACGGCGCGACATGCCGCCGACGCTGTTGTGGCAAATATTCCGAATGAGGTTGAAGCGGTGGCAGAGAATGCTGCCGAAGCGGTGCCGCCCGTTATGAATGACAGGACCAGGGCGCCTATACCTTTGAGGGCGTTTAATATTCCAACAGTCGCAAAGCGTATCAGCCCAATGGTGGCGCGCCCTATATTGCCGATAAAGCCCAACGATATCATGTTGGTTGTGGTGAGGGTGCCGTTCATCAGCGCGAAGCTCATAACTGCGGAGCGTGCCCAGCCGACAACACCGGCCCACATCCCGGCCCAGTTCAGACCTTTTATTAGCAACATGAATTTCCACACCGCGGTCAGTAGCGGGGCGAGCTGCGCAAACGGCACAAGTGCAGAGGTCAGCACGCCACACCACAACGAAAAATCGCCCGTTGCCTGGAATATGGAAATTTTAAGATCCTCAAACTGTTGGTTTACTCTTGCCTGTCTCTCGGCGTAACTATCCATGACAATAGCCGCCTGCTCGGTCGCGCTGTTGGTGCCTGTTACGGCCTCGGTAAAGCCTTGCAGTTGGTCGGTGCCCTGAATGAGTGCGCGGGCTGCGTTGGCGTTCTCGACACCGAAAAATTTAGACAGCAGCGCACTGTCGTTTAACAGAGGTTTCAACATCTCGAGCCGCTCTTGCAGGCTCTTGGAATTGTCGCCTAATGCTATCACGTCAATGCCCGCGGCCTCCAGTTCCTCGCGTGCCGCCTTTTCAATAAATCGGCCTTTGCTCAGCTGCCCCAAAACGTTGCGGAGGGCGACACCGCCCTCGCTGGCTTTCTTGCCGGCTTTATCAAGCACTTGGATTGCGGCGTTGGTTTCCTCAAAGCTCACGTTGGCAGCTTTTGCTGCCATACCGCACTGCTGGAGTGCTGCGCTGATTGCCGGAAGTTCCGCGGATCCTGCCTGACCGGCCGCCGCCATCGCGTTCATCATCCGCGCCATCTCCTCGCTCGCCGCAGTCGGATCCTCCAGGCTCACCCCATACTGGTTCATCGCCGTCGTCAGCACCTCAGCCGCCGCCACACCGTCACCGCGCATCAGCTTGCTGGTCGTCTGTATGCAGTCGCCCATCGCGCTCAGAGCTTCCGGATATTTGCCCAGCTCCGGCGATAGCTGCGAGAGCAGCAGCTTGTAACCCTCAACCGCCACAGCCGCATCAGTGCCGAACGCCTTCGCACTCTGCCGCGCAAAGCCCTCAATCTGTTTCAGACCTTCGCCCGCAACGCCCGCCACCGCGCTCAGGTCGTGCATCTGGCTATCCAACTTTATCCCCGCGCCGCTCAACTGACTGAAACCGTCGGCA